>FLSF01000034.1_pt1 | contig 8290 bp, 10 predicted proteins | sample 1550431 | NCBI WGS metagenome assembly FLSF01 (sample SAMEA4031754, study PRJEB14383) | metagenome | biome: human; feature: oral; material: saliva | place: Philippines | collected 2014 | reverse complement strand
CCGATTTCATACCACAGCCCCATCGCCGCCAGTTCAAACACCGTCATCGGCTGGCTGCGGTCAATGTCCGACTGCTGCGGCAGATAGGCAATGTCCTTGCGCGCCATATTTTCATAGCGCACGCTGCCCGTATCCGTCTTCTGCAAGCCCATAATGGCTTTGAGCAGGGTTGATTTGCCCGCGCCGTTCGGCCCGAAAATCGTCCACATCTTGCCATCTTCAAACACCATATCGACATGGTGCACCACCGGCCTGCGCTGATAGCTGACCGTCAGATTTTCCACCACGATACTCATGGCGATACCGCCCAAAAATATACAGCCCACAACGCCACCAATGCGACAAGCGCAATCATCAGCCTTTGCAGCAATCCGGTCAACAATACAGAATTCATAAGCCTAAAACCGCCCTTGCCCGAATACGGACAACAGGCCGTCTGAAAGAAAATTAAAACATTAAAATGATACTGTATAACGTTAACCCTGTAAATTTCTTTCGTTTTCAGACGGCATCGGGCAAAAGGCTGAATATCGGTTACAATCCATTTTTTATTTGATGATTGTCCTATGTCTATTCCACTCTTAAACGAAAAACTCAATACCGAAACCGCCCGCATTTCATGGGAAGAGCTGCAACCCCACTTCGCACGCGGTGCCGCCGTTTATGTTGCGCCCGATTTGGATTTGATTGCCGTCGCCCGCCATGTTGCCGAAGATGAAGCCGCGCCATTGAAACAATGGATGGAACAAGGCAAATTCGGGGCTATCAGCGATGATATGGCGCGTACTTTTCTAGCAGATAAGCAGGAAATGTGGGCGGTCGTTGTAGCGCCATGGGTATTGGTACAACCTTGCAAAGACTGATAAGGCCGTCTGAAAAAACAAAACCGGAACATTTCGCATGTTCCGGTTTTTCATTTTTCAGACGGCCTATTGCAACGTAAAGCCTGCTTTGAATTCAAGCTTCGGCACCCCGATAACGAAACGTTTGCCGATACTGTCTTCAAACTCATACGCGCCTTCGATGCTGCCCCAAGGCGTGCTGATTTGCGAGCCGCTGTTGTACTCATAGGCTTCGCCCGGGTACAAAACAGGCTGCTCTTCAATCAGGCCGACATGGCCAACTTGCTCTGTTTCACCGTGTCCGTCGGTGATTTCCCAAAAACGCTGACGCAAAGTAATGATTTCATCGCTGCGGTTGCAGATGGTAATCAGATAATTGAAGGCGTAGCGGTCGCGGTAGACGTCGCTTTGGCCGGCCATATAACGCGGCTCCACGTTAATCTCGATTTCGTTCATAATTGTTCACCCGTATATTTATTTTATTTAAAACCGGATAATTCCGGCGTGTCCGCCCTATTTTTGCAAAGGGTCGAAACACTTAAAACACATCACGCAATCCAATGAAACAGCCCCAAGACCAATAAAGTCATCACAGCCGCAATCAAATCATCAAGCATAATACCCAAACCTCCATGAATCCGCCGGTCAAACCATTTGATCGGCCAGGGTTTCAACGCATCAAACAAGCGGAAAATAACAAAAGCCGCCAGCCACCAGCTCCATTTAAACGGAATCAGCGACAGCACCAGCAGCATCGCGACAATTTCATCCCAAACGATACCGCCGTAATCCTGAATGCCCAGCTCCCTCTCGGTATAACCGCAAATGCGGATACCCCAGAAAAACAAGGCGATACACAATAAAAGCAATATCCAGCCGTCTATGCCCAACAGGCACAATACAAAAGCCAGAGGTAACGCGGCAAGCGTCCCTGCCGTACCCGGCGCAACCGGCGATAAGCCACTGCCGAAACCAAATCCTAAAAAACACAATGGTTTGTGCAACAGCCAAGAAAAAGTAGGTTTACGTTCAGCCAAAATGATCAAATCCTAAAGAAGTCAGTTCCAATACGCCGCCTTCGACATCTAAAATATTCAGACGGCCTGAGTCAGTCATTTTACCAATTCGGGCGACCGGTACGCCACTTTGTTCCGCCGCCTGACAAACACGTTCCCTGTCTTCTGGAGCAGCAGTAAAAATCAGTTCGTAATCATCGCCGCCGGCCAATACTGCCGACAACCATTGCTTGCGCGACAAAACGTTTTTCAATTCAGGCAACGACGGCACACAATCGGCAAAGATTTCCGCCCCGACAGCAGAGGCTTTTAAAATATGCCCCACATCTTGAGCCAGGCCGTCTGAAACATCTTGCACAGCATGGGCAAACGGCAGCAATGCCAGCCCCAATGAAACGCGCGGCTCCGGACGGAGCAATTTATCATCGCAAACCGCCATGATTTCAGACGGCAATTGATAATGCCCCAGATGTTGGTTCAAAGCAGCGGCAGCCAAACCCAAGCGGCCCGATACCCAAATATCGTCGCCGACTTCGGCCGCATCACGCCGCAGGGCACGCCCTGTCGGCACTTCGCCCACTATCGTTACATTAAAGACCAAATCGCCTTTGGTGGTATCGCCACCAATCAACACCGTATCAAAACGCGCGGCCAAAGCAAAAAAGCTATCGCAAAAACGTTTGAGCCAGTCTTGATTCAATTCAGGCAGCGCAGCACTGAGCAACACCCACCGCGGCTTGGCACCCATAGCGGCCATATCGGATAAATTTACTGCAAGCATTTTCCATGCCAAATCTTCAGGCGAAACATCTTCAAAAAAATGTCTGCCCTTAACCAACATATCAGCGCTAAAACATAAATCAAATCCGTTACTTGGGCGAATAATAGCGGCATCGTCGCCTATGCCCAAAATCAAACCTTCCGATTTTTGTCGCTGCAAATATTGTCTGATAAAGTCAAATTCCGTCATATTTATCCAATATAACTATAACCTAGATTACTATATCTAATTTTGTGCCAGCCTGATGAGTGCCTATTAACACGTCAAACATCAAACTTTCATATTATTAGATATAAAACTGAATAAGTTAAAGGCCGTCTGAAAATACAGATTTCAGACGGCCTCATGTTTTCAAACCACTCTGAGCAGGTAGATTTACAGATAGACGATTTCTCCTGTCCGCCCCCTGCTCTCTCGGCTTGCCCACCAAATAAATTGCGGCAGGACATCTTCGTAGTTTTTACGTTCGCTTTTCGATTCGCCCGGATGGGATTTGATACGTTGCGGCGAATTGATGGCACCCGGCACCAAAACATTGGCACGCAGGTTGTCAAAACGTTCCCACTCGTCCGCAGCCACTTTACACAAATAATTAAGCGCGGCTTTAGAAGCTCCGAAACCGCCCCAATAGGCTTGCGGTTTTTCTCCGTGGCTTTCGCCGACAAAAATCACAGAAGCGTCTTCCGATTGCTTCAACAATGGGAACAGCGCACGGGTCAGGCCCATAGGCGCAACGGTATTGATACGGTATTGGTTGACCCATTCCGATACGGTTTGGAAATCCAACGGCGACAAAGCATAGAAATAGCTGGCGCAATGCACCACGCCATCCAATTTTCCGCCGGTAGCTTCATCAATGGTTTCTGCGAATTGCTTAAACTCTTTCTCCTCCGCACTCATCAAATCAAAGCAGATGGCAAACGGTTCTGGGCTGCCCGCAGCCACAATGGCATCATATACTTTTTCCAAACGCTTTTGATGACGCGCCACCAAAATAACAGTCGCTCCGGCCGCCGCATAGGCTTTGGCAACCTGCTCGCCCAAACCTTGGGATGCGCCGGTAACCAAAATGGTTTTGTCCGCTAATGTCGTCATGACTTTTCCTTGAACTTTATGGTTTTAGATATTTTATCGGCTTGGTAAGTTTTGTAAAGTCAAAAAGGCCGTCTGAACATTCAGACGGCCTCAGTTTATTCAACCCTCAAATCCAGCATAAGCTTTTCAGCCGCGGCAAAACCTGACTGAACCGCCGCTTCCAAGGTTGCCGGATAACGCGGATGAAGATAATCGCCAGCCGGATAAATACGGTGATGGTGCAGCCATGAGAAATCAGGCTGTACAAAATCAACCGTTGCCGCCGTAGTCGCGCGTTTTTCCGTAATAATGCGTACGGCTTCGGGTTTATCCAAATCCGAACAAACCCGCTTAATGTCCGCATGAATTTTCTCGGCTAAATCTTTGTCCTTCCAAGCCTCGGTGTAATCGGAAACGCTGATGACGACCGCGACTTCATTATCCGGCAAACCCAACGCTCCCCGATGCAGCACCCACTGCGCCGTACCATCGGCAAACCCGGTTAAAGGCGCAGGCAGCTTGACTGCTTGGGCATAACGCAAATAAACCGTAGTAATCGCATGGTAATGCAACGATTGATAGACCGTCTGAATATAGTCAGGCGTATCTTCAGGCAAAAGCGCGTCAACATGATATGACGCAACGGCTAAAATCACCGCATCAAATACTTCGCCATTGATTTCAATTCGGCCATCGATATGATGGTTTAAATGTGTAATACGGGTTTCAAGATGTATTTTTGCACCATGCTTGTGCAGGAAATCCAAAGCTGGTTCGGCTACGATCCGCCCTAAATCCTGCTTAGGCAAAAGATAATCGCTGTTCGCCTTTTCAGACCACACTCCATCATTCAATACATTGCATAAAATGCGCAACGATGCCTGTTCTAACGGCGTATTTAAAGCACCCCAAACCAAAGGTTGCCAAAATTGGCCAAGCAGGCTGCGCGGAACATTTCGTGTTCTCAACCACTTTGCAACCGTCAAATCGGTTTTATGATGGCCTGCCCAACGTTGCAATGCCGACATATCCGACAGCAATTTGATTCTCAATGAAAAGGAAAGATTTTTTGCACGCAGGATACCGACAAGCAAATGCCACGGTGCAGGCAGAGAGGCCGTCTGAAACTGCAATCCCTCATGGATGTACCATTGCAAAGGCTGGCGTAAAAAGGCTGATTCAGGTTGAACGCCAATATGTCGCATCAAAGTTTGGACACCATGATACGCGCCCAACAAGATATGCTGCCCATTATCCAAAAAGCTGAATCCATCATCTTTCCCGGCTAAGGTACGCGCTCTACCGCCCGCTCGCCTCCCGGTTTCAAACAAAGCAATATCAGCTCGATGAATCAGAGAAACCGCCGCAGACAAACCTGCCCAACCGGCACCAATCACAGCAATTTTTGGACGCCGAATATTCATGGTTTAAATCCAAACAGCCAAGTTTTCAAAGCAATACGTTTTTTACGGGGAGAAGGAATCGCAATTTTGTAAGTCAACACATTTTGCGCACCATCACGGTCGATTTCATTTAACAACGCATAATAAATGGCCGCCATAATCAGGCCGACTTTTTGCGATTTCTTATCCGCAGCCGGCAAAAGCAACATAGCCTCACGATAAGTTTCACGCGCCCTATCCACTTGAAACTGCATTAATTTCGCAAAATTGTCTGTCGGTTTACACTGCATGATGACGTTGGCAGGCACATCAAATTTCTGCATTTCCTCTATCGGCAGATAAATTCTGCCCTGCCGCGCATCTTCGCCCACATCACGAATAATGTTCGTCAACTGCAAAGCCAAGCCCATTTTTTCCGCATATTCCAAAGTTTGGGGATTGGAAAAACCTAAAATCCGTGCAATAAGACGCCCCACAACTCCGGCAACACGGTGGCAATACAGCTTTAATTCATCAAAACTACCATAACGAGCCTGCTCCAAATCCATCTGCATGCCATCAATCAAAGCTTCAAACTCATTCTTCGGCAAATCAAAACTTGCCCGAATATCCTTTAAAGCCTGATGAACGGGATGCTCAGGCATCTCATTATTAAACACTTTCTCCAAATCACTGCGCCACCAATTCAAGGTAATCTGAGCTACATTCGGATCGGTACAGCCATCGACTACATCATCCAGTTCACGACAAAAAGCGTATAAAACAGTGATCGCATTTCGTTTTTCTACTGATAAAAAACGAAAACCGGATAAAAAACTGGAATGGCTTTCCGCAGCCTTTTGACAACAATAATCTAAAGCAAGCACTGTGTATCCTAAAAATATTGTTATAAATAATTAGCAGGGATTTTATCCGTATTTAAAAAAGTACGCCAATATCAAAACCCATCTTACAACAAGGCCGTCTGAAAGCTGATTTCAGCATCTTTCAGACGGCCCAAGACCTTGCGATAATATAGGAAGATTTTAGTCAATTAAAAATTTTATGGCGCATTTTTATGCATCAAATGTCGTCAACAGACTGAGACCTTTGCAAAATTCAACCTTTCAGACAGGCTTTTTTCCGTTAATCCTTATCCCTTTACCATTGGCATTATCACAGATACTATATTAAATTCATTGTCATAATTTAATTGTCGGTCAGTTTATCTGTCAAAGAAAATTTATGTTCCACCGTATTCCATTAATCTCTACACTGTTTCTCTCTGCCACACTTTCTACCGTCCAGGCAGTAGATAAGCCATTTGCTGCCGATAATGCATATTGGACGGCGCAGCCATTTTGTAGTGGGCGTTACCAAATTAACTTACCATCTAACCGTATAAGTGGAACTGGTTGGCTTAAATACAATGGTTGGCAGATAAGAGTGCGACCAGATTATTGGAATCTAGAAGTAGAATCCGCATTAGAGGTTAAAGAAAAAGGATATAATGGAAGTGATAGTTTTATAGAAAACCGTACAGTTATTCCTAATAAAGCGATAGCTATGGTGACACAGGCTCCGGGTTCTTGGGAACACTCGGTGTCAAAGCATCTAAAAGGGATGATCTATTATGTCGATTTCTATTTCAAGCTAGGTAAGAACGATGCCTATTCCATTAGGGCTTTTGTACGCATTATGCCTGTCAATGGTAAAGAGCCACCAAACCTTAAACAGCTGGAAAAAAGTAAAGTTGACGAAGCTATTAGGCATATACGAAATGATTTTTTCGATAAATTGAGAGATCGTAATGAAAGTGAAATTCCGCAGCAACAGGGTATCTGTTTAACAGAGGGATTTATTGTCGATAAGGGAACTGAGCCGTTTTTTGGCAGTGCGGGCATCAAAATCAAAGACTATAAAGACGTTTATGCCGAGCTAACGACAGGTGGATCTTTGGAGAAAGATGACAAACCTTTATTGAAGCGAGATCTTGTTAAGAAAAATAGTGTTATGGGCAGACTTATGTCATGGGCAAAATATAGCACGATTCGCCAGGGAAGCCGGAACATCAATGGCATGGCCGGCAGTGAGAAACTTGTTAAGTGGCAGGGGAAACGATATCTATTTATTTGGGAAAAAGATGATGGCAGTGTGAGATTTAAGATGACTTTCGGTACCAGTGATAACAATTCTGCCGGTTCCCCATTAAGTGAAAAGGAGGCTTTAACGGCTTGGGATGCAATATTGCCGACATTGAAAAAACGGATTTAATTAGATTTTTAATGAATAGAAACTTACCAAATTTATTAGCTTTAAAGCTTAAGAAAGAGACAAAAATGAACCATAAATATCGTAGAAAAAATATATTTAAGTTTGGCTTATTATATAGTGCTATAGCAATAGTATTAACAGGATGTCGCTCTTGTTGGCCGATGTGTATCTAGAAACATTGTCTTTACAAGAATAGGTCGTCTGAAACCTTAAGTTAGATTTCAGACGGCCTTAGACATTTTTAAAATAGTTTTCTTTACTATTTCACGATGGCTGAAACTCAAACATAGAGTTTCGGCTGTTTTAGCTTTAAATCTCCTTTTTATTCTCCTCAGGCATCCCAGATGCCCAATAATTAGGTATCAGTGCCCTTTTTCTGGCACAAACAGGTGCTTCAATAGTGTAAAACACGCCATTTCCCCAATCAAAACGGGGGATACCAAATCTCATCCCAATCTATATTGTGAACGCTTATTTTGCAGAGCTGCTGACTTGTTTCATCCAGGCAAACAGTTCGTCCAAGTCATGATCGCCGCCGTGGCCGATATCCCAAGGCAGGGCGCAGTCGACGGTTTTGCCGTTGTTTTGCAGTTTGGCGGCAGGTTTGCGCCCGGTTTGCCGATGTAGTTGAGTGGGTTCATGATTTTGATGGTTTTTCATTTGTGATCTTTGCAAAATACCCAAAAAGTCTTTTAAATATTTTTGTGGGATTTAGGAGATTTTTGGAAATTATGCAAAGATCTCAAGCTCTCATTCTCGCCCCCAAACAAAGCCGCCCCGGGGCCCAACCGGCAAACGGTTCGGCCGCAGGGCGGCATATAGGCAGAGTCCGGCTTATTTTTTCACGGCAGGCTGCGCAGCCTTAGGCGCGGCAGAAGAAACCGTCGCCTCCGCCTTCAACTTGTTCAGCACCGCATCACC
>FLSF01012703.1_pt1 | contig 8415 bp, 5 predicted proteins | sample 1550431 | NCBI WGS metagenome assembly FLSF01 (sample SAMEA4031754, study PRJEB14383) | metagenome | biome: human; feature: oral; material: saliva | place: Philippines | collected 2014 | reverse complement strand
ATGGAACAGGCCGCGCAGAAAGGTTTGAACGACGCCCTGCTCGACCGCCTGCGGCTGACCGAAAAAACCATAGACGCCATGTGCGAAGGTTTGCGCCAGATTGCCGCCCTGCCCGACCCCGTCGGCGAAATGGACGAATTCCGCACCCGCGAAAACGGCCTGCAAATCGGCAAAATGCGCGTACCGCTGGGCGTTGTCGGCATCATTTACGAATCCCGACCCAACGTAACCGTCGATGCCGCCGCCCTCTGCCTCAAATCCGGCAACGCCTGCGTCCTGCGCGGCGGCAGCGAAGCCTTCAACAGCAATATGGCGCTCTCCAAACTGATTACGCAGGCGTTAGTTGAAAACGGCCTGCCCGCAGCAGCCGTCAGCCTGATTGAAAACACCGACCGCGAAAGCGTCGGCGCCATGCTGCAAAGCCCAGAGTTTATCGACGTCGTCATCCCGCGCGGTGGCAAGTCGCTGGTTTCCCGCATCGCCGCCGAAGCCCGCGTGCCCGTCATCAAACACCTCGACGGCATCTGCCACGTCTATATCGACCGCGCCGCCGACGCCGAAAAAGCCGTCAACATCGCCTTCAACGCCAAAACCTCGCGCTACGGCACCTGCAACACCATGGAAACCCTGCTCGTCCACCAAAGCCGCGCCGCCGAAATCCTGCCCGTACTGGCAGAGAAATACGCCGCCCGCAACGTCAAGCTGCGCGGCTGCCCGCGTACCCTGTCCATCCTGCCCCACATTCAGACGGCCTCCGAAGAAGACTGGGACACCGAATACCTCGCCCCCATCCTCTCCGTCAAAATCGTCGACAGCCTCGAAGAAGCCGTCGCCCACATCAACACCCACGGCAGCCACCACACCGACAGCATCGTAACCGAATCCTACACCGACGCCCGCACCTTCCTGCGCACGGTCGACAGCGCCAGCGTCATGGTCAATGCCTCCACCCGCTTCGCCGACGGCTTCGAGTATGGTCTCGGCGCGGAAATCGGCATCTCCACCGACAAAATCCACGTCCGCGGCCCCGTCGGCCTGCACGGGCTGACTTCGCAGAAATGGATTGTCTTGGGCGACGGGCAGGTACGTCCCTAATCCATTTCTTTCTTGAGAGATAAAACGGTAAAAAGGTCGTCTGAAAAACAGTTTTCAGACGACCTTTTTGATCGTTGACTATCAATCCAACTTCCGTTTGGAAGTCAGCTATTTATCTTAAGTACATTATCTAAATGAATCCAATTTCTCCACCTTAAATCATTGTCAAATTGAGCAGGAAAATAAACACGCTTCTGAATATCTTCAAACAATAGTGATGAATCTTGTTCTAATTCTTCAGCGATATAAGCTGGTTGCATTCGGGATAAATGCAGATAAACAAATTTATCCAGCTCTACAATCGAAGCAAACCATTCTTGTTGGAAATTCAGGATTTGATTAATTTCGTTTTGAATGAAATTTTCTCTATCCTGTTTAGGAAGCATTATTTGGAAATATTTCACTAAAGCCCTATCTAGGACACTTCTAGCAATTGAGTATGAATTCTCAAATTTCCAACCTTCCCACTTCTCATAAGCTAATTTACATAAATACCGAACTCTATGCCTATCTGCATGATCAAAAAAATACGCCAAACATTCTTTGATATTTGCCTCATCTTGATTTAATTGCAAACTGTCAATATAGATGCGGATTTTCTCATCAGCAGCATTGCTCAAAAATGCACCGAATCCTAGCTGTAAAGAAGGGTATCTGACCGGATATTGGTTAAAAATATAAATCCATTCATCAGGGCAATTTTGCCAAATACCTGACAATTCGATTTGCTCGTCTTTCATCTCATTTCTAGATAAATGCTCTAATCTAAACAACAAAAGAAATTTTGCTAACTTATTGGTTGTTTGTAGTGCAAAAGGCTGGCAATATTTTTCTGGTAGCAACGCAAGCCAATATAAAAGATTACAAACGTTAGTTTCCTGATTAATCAGTAACAAGATTTCATGATTATGGTACTCAGATATAAATAAGTACGACTGATGAAATTTTAAAGACAGTTGAGTATATAATCCATTTAACAGACACTCATCTTTTGCAAGCTCTTTCCATCTTTCATTTTCCAAATTATCTTTTAGAGAATCTATCATCTCATTATCATTAATTGACCAATTTGAAAGAATAGCCGGCTCTTCTAAATGAGATAAATATCTCATGGCTAATTCTTTACTAGAATAAGAAAAAGCAATGTTTTCTTGACGGCTAATTTTCCAAAATTTAGGAAGAAGACAAGTCAATTCAAAAGCTATTTTTTGATCTTTCTCACTAGAATGCTCATCTTTCAAAGTGTTAATCAGCCATGAAATACTTTCTATCAACCTATTTTTCTTATCCATATCATCAACATAAATAACCGCATCATGGTAATCAATGCTTGATGGATAAAAGTTATTACAATATCGCCAGAAATAGGATTCATCATCCCACTTCCAAATAGCAAAATCAAAATGCTCATTAAAGAAAGAAAATATTCCATCAGGAACGCTGGCATCATACTCAGAGGATTGCGCGAGGCAAAGTATTTGAACTGTAGTTAATTGTTGCTGGATTTCCATAGAATATTATTCTTGTCGCAAATTGATTGTTCCCACATTTCTTCAAAAGCATCAGCAATAATCTGCCCATCTTCAACTTCTTGAATAATGTGATGACTTTTCCCTAAACTATTCACTGATGTTCCCAATGACCAAGCTCTTACAGGTTCATCTATAGCTTGTGGAAAAATAATAAAACGGTCATGAAAATCGCCAACCCTAGAACGGTCAGCGTTGACAAAGGTCAAATTTAACCAACCAGCTTGAAGAATAGCTTGGTTAATTTCGTTTGCAAGGTCGGCTTTATAAGATGATGTTTTATTTTCTTGTGGCGCAATTTTTAAACCTGTTAGGGCTTTGATTGGCGAATTAGCATACGGGCTAAAAAATACAGTTTCAAATAAATCTTTTGCATTCAAATAGGGATCCCAAAGATAAATACCATTTTTTCCATATTTTTTAATCAACTCTCTAGTAAAATCCAACGCTTCTTGACGCATATCCCGCTTAAATTGTCTCAATTTTAGAGAATCGTACAAATCATGTTTTTCTATTTTTAGTAATCTGTTATCAACCCAGTACCGATAATCTTTGGCATTGTCGCCAATATGACTCTGAGATGTTTGAACACAAATATCAATTCTTTGCTCAGTTCCATCTGGCAGTTTGAATATTCTCTGAATTTGTTCTTGCATACTTATAGAAAAATTTACCTGCTCCAAAAAAAACGTTATTTCACCACCAGCACAAATTATCTGATTACTTTCATCCCAAATCGTATAATACCCTCTCCCATTAATTTGTTGGAATGGGATGATATTCCTCCCCACAACTAATAGAATTTTCTGAAAATCAATAATACTGCCATATTGTTCCCTCCAAAAAATGCCTGAAAAATTTACCTCTCCTGAAAAATAGGGGCTAACTGCCAAATTAGATAATAACTGATGGCTTTGTTTATCTTTTCTTTCTATTGTAAATGCCACCGCAGCACAAGGAATTTGCACGATGATATTGCCCAATCTATCAGAATGAGTACCGATTTTAATGGGTAAGTATTTCTGTAGCTTTCCAGAAAGCTCATCCAAGGCAGTAAGATTTTCTATCAGTGGCGCAACGTATTCTTTGCTTTCGTCAAACCATTCAAAAAGATGTGAGCCTCCAAAAAAATTATTCTTGAGTAAACCTAAAAACTCATTCTTACCGTGCTCTAATGGCGGAACATAAACAGGAGGAATAGCTTTTAAATGACCATAACAAAGTTTATTGCCATCATCTTCATTCGAACCTGGAGTTACTAAATCAGAAATGATATTAAGAAAATCTTCTATAGAAACAATCCTTTTGAAAACTCCAAACTTTAGAGATTTATCAGCCTTTAATTTAATAAGCTTTGGTGTAATTTCCTCTTTCTTTATCAAAGGCAAATCTGTCTCATGAGCAACTGCCAGTGAGAAAATATTAAAAGGTAGGTTACTATCTTTTATGCCAATCACTTCAAAAATCTCAATACATTTAAAATTACCGATAGACGACATTGCTAATATTTTTTCCATCGATTCAATAGTCATTTAATTTCTCCATACGAAATATCTGAAAGATTCTAAATCATTTCGTTTTCATCAAGATCCTAACTTACAAAACCTGAAATAGTTCACAATTTTGACTATTACCACCTTGATGCTATTTTACTATATCTAAAATTTAAAAACCCTAAAAAACACTGCACTTTGTCACTATCAGATGTCTTTCTTTCAACATAAGCATTTAAATTGCCTACAAAATTAAATTCAAACATAAACGGCTGATTTTTATATAAACTATTTAAAAAAGAAAAATCAGCCTGCACTTTAATTTGTAAGTGTAGGCTGATTTTTAGCTTTAAAAAACTCTATATTCAGGCAATTCTAAACAGCCGAAGGTAGCTTGAAAAATCTAGAATAGAAGCAGCAAAGGGCAGTCAAACATTACGAATAATTCTCATAAATTACCTAAGACAAATTTTATGAATATGCAACCAGAAAGCAAAATTTGACTTGGATAATGACAGCTACTCACATTAACAGGGCTGATACTGGCAAACTATTATGAAAAGGTCGTCTGAAAAACAGTTTTCAGACGACCTTTTTTACTGCAATGGCAAATCTTGTTGCTTATTATCGGTTTCACGAAAATGCAATATCGTTATACGGTTATCATCGACACAAACTATTCCATTATAATCATTCAAATTTCCATAACGCCCTAACCTCAATCCGATACGACGATTTTGGGTTCGATGTATCCGCGCTCAAAGGTCGTCTGAAACTACTTCAATTCCGATAAATCATCCAAAGGAAACCAGCATAATGTCGGACAACACCGCCCTGAAGGACAAGAAACCGCGCAAGCCGTACCTTACACTGCTCTTTACCGTTTATGCCTTGTGTTACGGCGTTTTACTCGTGTTTCTCACCGTTCAGCTTGCCGTAGCTTCCGGCGGGGTGGCAGCTTTTTTTGCCTCTATGCTCCATTTCGGTATTTTCGGACTGGTGTTCGGCAGTCTGGCTAGTGTGGCTGCAATAATTGCCGGTTTGCTCTATATGCTTGGCTATATGTTGGTTTGGGGCATACTGACCGGTATGGCGATGACGCAGCTTCGTTTGCGTAGGAACTTGAAGCATATCTTGACCGCCATGCTCATCGGCTTTGTCTGTTCCTACATAAGCACGATATTGTTTGCGCTGTTTTTGTCAAAAGATATAGAGATGCTGTTTAATTTTTATTTCGAAGGATTAACGATATTCAGCCTATTGAATGCATTTGCCGTTATTCCCTTTGGGCTGGTGTTTTTACCTAGTGAAAGCGGGTATAAACGGGAGCGGGAAATTGCCGTGAAAACCGTGAAGGCGGGCATTCATGCGGGGCAAGTCATTTTTGAACATGCAACTGAAAAAAAAGGCGTTTTTTCTTACCGTTGGTGGATTCCGCTTGCTTTTACTTTGGCAGGCACGCCGATTTTCCTGACTTGCGCCTTCCTGATGCAGCCGGACTCCGCCTTCCCCGACACACAAGCTTGGAGCGCACACTTTATCCCGATGACTTTCTTTGGCTTTGCCGCCATGGTGGCAAGCGGTTTGACGGCAATGCTGATGCGTCTGCGTAAAGACCAAAAAGGCATTTTGAGCTGCCTTGCCCTATCGTCTGCCTACTTCGGCGTTATGGTTTATCTGCCACCCATCAAGAATCCCGATTTGAACCCCTACGCCCATTTGCTCAACCCGTATTGGCTGCTGGCGGCTTGGCTGATATCGGTCGGCGTCTGCAGTTGGTTGTCGTTTAAGAAAGTAGATGGCGGCAATAGCTAATAAAACTGATGAGGGGTCGTCTGAAATGCCTTTCAGACGACCCCTTTGCCCATTTTATCGCTGCCATCTTTCTTGTCCCAATACACACAAATCTTTCCCAATTTGAAACAATCCCCTGATTTTGTTATTATTCCTTCAAAAAAAGAAATAATCATCATCCATTTTGTCTCACCCGGCCCTCATTACGGCTCATTCATCTGTGCGTTTTTACTCTCTTTTTCCCTTGTTTTTCATCCGGCAGGACGGTTTAAACGCCATTCATTTTTTGTCTGCGTTTTATAGTGGATTACCAAAAATCGGGAAAGTCTCGGACCCTGTCCGACAGACCATGTTTTATTCCTAGTTTTTGTTAATCAACCATATACAGCCTTGCGCCCGTATCCGCCTGCCTCACCATCCCAAAGGAGGTCAAGGTTTGTCTTTATTTCATTTCTTACGCAACCGCTCTTCGTTCAATCCCTTCGTCGTTTCCGTTACGCTGTCCTTCGTGCTGCTGGTCATCGGCATCGCGCTTTTGATTCCGCAGCAGGCAGAAACCGTCCTCAATGCCGCCAAAACAGGCATTTTCAAAAACTTCAGTTGGTTTTACATCTTGGCGTTTTCAGCCTTCTTCTTCTTCCTGCTCACACTTTCGGTCAGCAGCTTCGGCAACATCAAACTGGGCAGCAACGAAGAAGAGCCTGAATTTAGCTTTTGGTCTTGGCTCGCCATGCTGTTCGCGGCGGGTATGGGGGTCGGGTTGATGTTTTTCGGTGTCGCCGAACCGCTCACCCACTATCTGTCCCCCATCACCGAAGGCGGCAGCGGCGCAAGGCAGCAGGACGCGTTGCTCCACACCCTCTTCCACTGGGGTGTACATGCCTGGTCGGTTTACGCTGCCATGGCGTTGGCGCTCGCCTATTTCGCCTTCCGCTACAAACTCCCGCTTTCCCTGCGCTCCTGCTTTTATCCGCTGTTGAAAGAGAAAATCGACGGTAAGGCAGGCGACATCATCGACATACTCGCGCTGGTCGCCACCCTGTTCGGCATCATCACCACACTTGGTTTCGGCGCGGCGCAGTTGGGTGCGGGCTTGGCACAAATCGGCTGGATAAGCGAAAACACCTTTTCCGTACAAACCATCGTGATTTTCGCCGTCATGGGTTTGGCGGTCGCCTCCGCCGCCTCCGGCATAGGCAAAGGCGTCAAAATGTTGAGCGAGATGAACTTGACCCTTGCTTTTGTACTGATGGTTTTCGTCCTCGCCACCGGCCCGACCCTCCACCTGCTCTCCGCCTTCAACGACAACCTCGGCACTTACCTGAGCAACCTCGTACAACTCAGTTTCAAAACGTACAGCTACGAACAAAACCATACCGAATGGTTCGGCGGCTGGACCATCTTATACTGGGCATGGTGGTGTTCTTGGGCGCCTTTCGTCGGACTCTTCATCGCCCGCATCTCGCGCGGACGCACCATACGCGAATTTATTTTCGGCGTTTTGGCGGTTCCCTCCCTGTTCTGCGTCATCTGGTTTACCATCTTCGGCGATACCGCCATCTGGATTAACGACCACACCGCAGCAGGCGCATTGGGCGAATTGACCGGCACGCCCGAAAAACTCCTCTTCCGCTTCCTCGAATACCTCCCCCTGCCGACCCTCACAGGGCTTGTCAGCCTCATGGTGATCGCCCTCTTCTTCATCACCTCCGCCGACTCCGGCATTTACGTCCTCAACAACATCGCCTCCCGCGACAAAAGCGTGGCCGCCCCGCGCTGGCAGGCAGTGATGTGGGGGCTGTTGATGTCCGTCGCCGCTACCGTCCTCTTGCGCTTCGGCGGACTGCCCACCCTGCAAACCATGACCCTCATCGTCGCCCTGCCTTTCGCCATGCTCATGCTGATCATGTGTTTCAGCCTATGGCGCGGATTAAACGCCGACCACAAATACTTCACGACCGCCGTCACCCCCTCCAGCGTCTATTGGAGCGGCGACAACTGGCAGGACAGGCTCGAACGCATGCTGAACCAAACACAGGAACAAGACATCCTCAAATTCCTCAAAACCACCGCCCTGCCCGCCATGCGCGAACTGGGCGAGGAGCTGTCCGACAAATACAGCCTGAGCATCGACATCCAAACCCACTTCGACCGCGAAGAGCCTGCCGTCGAATTCACCATCCACAAAGAGTCCCTGCGCGACTTCATGTACGGCATTAAAACCATCAAGCGCGAAGTGTCCGAACAGCTTATCAAAGACGGCCACCTCCCGCACATCCGCCACAACGTCACCTACGAGCCCTACACCTACTTCTTCGACGGCCGCAGCGGCTACGACGTGCAATACATGAACCGCCGCGAACTCATCGCCGACATCCTCAAGCAGTACGAGCGTTACCTCAACCTCCTGACCGATGTCGGACAAGAACTCATGTCGCACCAGCAAACCGAATTAGCGGAATAAGTTTTTGTTAAACAGGTGGTAACCAAGGTCGTCTGAAAAC
>FLSF01346237.1_pt1 | contig 8423 bp, 3 predicted proteins | sample 1550431 | NCBI WGS metagenome assembly FLSF01 (sample SAMEA4031754, study PRJEB14383) | metagenome | biome: human; feature: oral; material: saliva | place: Philippines | collected 2014 | reverse complement strand
CTTGCCAAAGCCAATGCCGACTTGGCGCGTTACAAGCCGCTGGTTGCCGCCGATGCTATCAGTAAGCAGGATTACGATGCGGCGGTAACGGCGAAACGTTCTGCCGAAGCAAGCGTCAAAGCGGCTCAGGCGGCGATTAAATCTGCCGGTATCAATCTGAACAGGGCGCGCATTACCGCGCCGATTTCAGGTTTCATCGGTCAGTCCAAAGTATCCGAAGGTACGCTGCTGAACGCGGGCGATACAACCGTACTGGCGACCATCCGCCAAACCAATCCTATGTATGTGAACATTACTCAATCCGCGACCGAAGTGATGAAGCTGCGCCAACAGGTTGCCGAGGGCAAATTGTCGGGCGTGGACGGCGCGATTGAAGTGGGTATCAAGTTCGACAACGGCGAAGTTTATCCGCATAAAGGCCGTTTGCTGTTCTCCGATCCGTCTGTTAACGAAACAACCGGACAAATCACGCTGCGCGCGTCAGTGCCGAACGACAAAAATATCCTGATGCCCGGTCTTTATGTGCGAGTCCTGATGGATCAGGTAGCTGTTGCTAATGCCTTTGTCGTACCGCAGCAGGCAGTAACGCGCGGTACGAAAGATACTGTAACGATTGTGAACGCCAAAGGCGAAATGGAGTCGCGCGAGGTAACAGTCGCTCGGCAGCAGGGAACCAACTGGATTATCACTGCGGGTCTGAACGACGGCGACAAAGTCGTTGTGGACGGCACCAGCATCGCCGCCATGATGGGTGCGAAAAAGGTTACGCCTAAAGAATGGACGCCTGCCGGAAGTGCTGCAGAAGCCGTGCCCAAAGCTGCTTCCGAAGTGAAGAAAGACGCTCAGACGACCTCTGAAGCCAAACCGGCATCCGCAGCTAAATAAGGAAGGCATCAATGGCTAAGTTTTTTATCGACCGCCCCATCTTTGCATGGGTCATTGCGATTTTTATTATCGCAGCGGGTGTTATCGGCATTAGGAGTTTGCCGGTTTCCCAATATCCGTCCGTTGCCGCTCCGACCATTACGCTGACCGCTACTTATCCGGGCGCGTCCGCGCAGGTGATGGAAGACAGCGTGCTTGCCGTTATTGAACGCAATATGAACGGTGTGGAAGGTTTGGACTACATGAGCACTTCCGCCGACTCCAGCGGCAGAGGCAGCGTAAGTTTGACGTTTACGCCTGAAACCAATGAGGATCTGGCGCAGGTGGATGTGCAGAACAAACTCTCCGAAGTATTGAGCAATCTGCCTGCTACCGTGCAGCAATATGGTGTTACCGTATCGAAAGCGCGTTCCAACTTCCTGATGATTGTAATGCTTTCGTCAGACGTACAGTCCACCGAGGAAATGAACGACTACGCACAGCGCAATATCGTTCCCGAGTTGCAGCGTATCGACGGTGTAGGCTCGGTACGGTTGTTCGGTGCGCAACGCGCCATGCGCATTTGGATTGATCCGAAAAAACTGCAAAACTACAACCTGTCGTTTTCTGCGGTAACCAACGCGCTTGCAACACAAAACATCCAAATTTCAGCGGGTTCTATCGGTTCTCTGCCTGCTGTGCCGGGACAGACCATTTCGGCGACCGTTACGGCGCAAGGTCAATTGAGTACGGCTGAAGAGTTCGGCAACATCATTTTGGTATCCAATACCGACGGCTCGAATGTCTATCTGAAAGATGTGGCGAAAGTCAGCTTGGGTATGGAAGACTATTCTTCTTCCACCCGCCTGAACGGTGTGAACACCACCGGTATGGCGGTGATGTTGTCCAACAGCGGTAATGCTTTGGCAACCGCCACCGCAGTGAAGGAAAAAATGGCGACCCTGCAAAAATACTTCCCGCAGGGTATGAGCTGGAAAACGCCTTACGATACTTCCAAATTCGTCGATATTTCGATTGAGAAAGTGATCCATACGCTTTTGGAAGCCATTGTATTGGTATTTTTGGTGATGTTCCTATTCCTGCAAAACATCCGCTATACGCTGATTCCGACTATTGTCGTGCCGATTTCGCTGTTGGGCGGTTTTGCCTTCATCTCTTATATGGGCATGTCGATTAACGTATTGACCATGTTTGCGATGGTATTGGTCATCGGTATCGTGGTCGACGATGCGATTGTGGTCGTTGAAAACGTCGAGCGTATTATGGCGACGGAAGGTTTGCCGCCTAAAGCCGCGACCAAAAAAGCGATGGGTCAGATTTCCGGCGCGGTGGTCGGTATTACCGCCGTCCTGATTTCCGTATTTGTGCCTTTGGCAATGTTCAGCGGTGCAACCGGTAATATTTATAAACAGTTCGCTTTAACCATGGCGGCATCGATTGCATTCTCCGCATTCCTTGCACTGACGCTGACGCCGGCATTGTGCGCCACCATGCTCAAGCCGATTCAGAAGGGGCATCACGAAGAGAAAAAAGGTTTCTTCGGCTGGTTCAATAAAAAATTTGATAGCTGGACACACGGTTATGAAGGCTGGGTTGCCAAAGTGTTGCGTAAGACTTTGCGCATGATGGTTGTTTACATCGGTTTGGCGGCTGTCGGCGTATTCCTGTTTATGCGCTTGCCGACTTCTTTCTTGCCGACCGAAGACCAAGGCTTCGTCATGGTCAGCGTGCAACTGCCCGCGGGTGCGACCAAAGAGCGTACCGATGCGACATTGGCGCAAGTTACCCAGTTGGCGAAAAGCATTCCTGAAATTGAAAATATCATTACTGTTTCCGGTTTCAGCTTTTCGGGCAGCGGTCAAAATATGGCTATGGGTTTTGCCATACTTAAAGACTGGAATGAGCGTAAAACTCCGGGCAGCGATGCAACGTCTATTTCAAACAAGCTGACTGGTATGATGATGGGTACGCTTAAAGACGGTTTCGGTATCGCTATTACGCCTCCTCCAATTATGGAGTTGGGTAACGGCTCGGGTCTGACCATCAACCTGCAAGACCGCAACAATACCGGTCATGCCGCATTGCTGGCGAAGCGCAACGAATTGATCGGCAAAATGCGCGAAAGCGGTCTGTTTGACCCGAGCACCGTCCGTGCCAGCGGTCTGGAGGATGCGCCGCAATTGAAAATCGACATCGACCGGGCCGCTGCTGCCGCACAGGGCATTTCGTTCTCAGACATCCGAACGACCCTGGCTTCCTCTTTGGGTTCGTCTTATGTCAACGACTTCCCGAACCAGGGTCGTCTGCAACGCGTGATGGTTCAGGCTGATGCTTCTGCTCGTATGCAGCCGTCCGACATCCTGAATTTGACTGTGCCCAACAGTTCCGGTGTCGCTGTCCCGCTTTCTACCATTGCTACTGTTTCCTGGCAGACAGGTACGGAACAAAGCGTCCGCTTCAACGGCTATCCCTCTATGGAACTTTCCGGCTCTCCGGCTACCGGTGTTTCATCCGGCCAAGCAATGGCTGCGGTACAGCAAATGGTTGACGAAATGGGCGGCGGTTACAGCCTAGAATGGGGCGGTCAGTCGCGCGAAGAAGCCAAAGGCAGTTCGCAAACCTTGATTTTGTACGGCTTGGCGATTGCTTCTGTATTCTTGGTGCTTGCCGCGCTTTATGAAAGCTGGTCTATCCCGCTGGCAGTTATCCTCGTGATTCCGTTGGGTTTGATTGGCGCGGCATTGGGTGTTACCGGGCGTAATACGTTTGAAGCTCTGTTGGGCAGTATCCCCTCGTTTACCAATGATATTTACTTCCAAGTCGGCTTTGTAACCGTAATGGGCTTGAGTGCGAAAAACGCGATTTTGATTATCGAGTTTGCCAAAGACCTGCAAGCGCAAGGCAAGAGCGCACTGGAAGCCGCGCTGGAAGCCGCACGCCTGCGTTTCCGTCCGATTATTATGACTTCGTTTGCCTTCATTTTGGGCGTGGTTCCGCTGTATATTGCCAGCGGTGCCAGCTCAGCCAGCCAGCGTGCCATCGGTACGACTGTGTTCTGGGGTATGTTGATCGGTACGATTTTGTCCGTGTTCCTTGTGCCGCTCTTTTATGTCATCGTGCGCAAATTCTTTAAGGAAAGCGCGCACGAACATGAAATGGCCGTGAAACACGCTGCTGAAGCAGGCATGATTTCCCTCGAAGATCAAAATACGGACAACAAGCACTAAGCAAAAAGGTCGTCTGAAAACCTGAAACACGGATTTCAGACGACCTCCAGGAATCCTTATGAACAAAAAGACATTCAAAACGGTATTGAGTACCGTCGCCGCAGCCGTCGCGCTGTCCGCCTGTACCATGATCCCGAAATACGAACAACCGCAGGTTGAAGTTGCCGAAACCTTCAAATACGACACCTTCGACGACGGTATCCGCGCCGCCGACTTGGGCTGGCAGGACTTCTTTGCCGACCCGCGCCTGCACCGCCTTATCGACATCGCGTTGGAACGCAATACCGACTTGCGCACCGCCGCATTGAACGCCGAAATCTACCGCAAACAATACATGATTGCCCGCAACGACCTGCTGCCGAGTATCAACGCCAGCGGTACCGGAACTCGGGTAGGCAGTTTGAGCGGCGGCGTTACCCGCAGCGAATACACCGTCGGTTTGGGCGCAGCAGCCTACGAGCTGGACCTTTTCGGACGCGTCCGCAGCAACAGCCAAGCCGCATTGCAAGGTTATTTCAGCGTAGCCGCCAACCGCGATGCCGCCCACCTTGCCCTGATTGCCGCCGTTGCCAAAGCCCATTTCAACGAACTGTACGCCCAAGAATCGATGGCATTGGCGCAGCGCGTCCTCAAAACCCGCGAAGCCACTTACAAACTTTCCCAAATGCGCCACAAAGCAGGCGTGATTTCCGCCGTCGATTTGCGTCAACAGGAAGCCCTGATTGAATCCGCCAAAGCCGATTACGCGAACGCCGTCAAAAACCGCGAACAAGCCCGCAATGCCTTGGCGACCCTGATTAACCAACCCCTGCCGGAAGACCTGCCTGCCGCGCTGCCTTTGAGCAAACAGTTCAAAATCACCCGACTGCCTGCCGGCTTGAGTTCCGAAGTCCTGCTGAACCGTCCCGACATCCGCGCCGCAGAACACTCGCTCAAACAAGCCAATGCCAACATCGGCGCAGCGCGTGCCGCCTTCTTCCCCACCATCAGCCTGACCGGTTCGGTCGGCACCGCGTCCGGCGAGTTGAGCGGCCTCTTCAAAAGCGGTACGGGCATCTGGTCGTTCGCACCTTCCATTACCCTGCCGATTTTCAACTGGGGTACCAACAAAGCGAATCTCGACGTAGCCAAGCTGCGTAAAGAGGCGCAAATCGTCGCTTACGAAGCCGCCGTCCAAGCCGCCTTCCAAGACGTATCCAACGCCTTGGTCGCACGCGAGCAACTCGACAAGAGCTACGCTGCGCTAAACAAACAAAGCCGCGCTTACAACGACTCCCTGCGCCTTATCAATCTGCGCTACAAACACGGCGTATCCAACGCCCTCGACCTGCTTGACGCAGAACGCAGCAGCTATGGAGCAGAAACCGCGTTGCTTGCCAACCAGCTTACCCGTCTGGAAAACCTTGCCGACCTCTATAAAGCACTCGGCGGCGGTTTGAAACGCGAAACCGTTAGCCAACCAGCCGCGCAGCAGTAAGTCTGTTTGAAATAAACGGCATCAAAACGTCGTCTGAAAACCGGCAATCGGGTTTCAGACGACGTTTTATATTTTGGCATGGATACAATATGGATGGATTGGGCTAGCAGGCAGGTATCTAAGAGTTTGAGCTTACGGCAATTCTAAAGTATGACTGACAATCTGAGGTCGGGATTCCTGCTTGCGCAGAATGACGATGATTAATTATTTCCTATTATGATTTACTATACAAAAAGGTCGTCTGAAAACTTCAGACGACCTTTGCTGTTTGATTACACGGTTAGCTGCCCATCAATTTCAAACGCTGACCCGGGGTAACGGTTCGGGTATTTTTATTCCAGCGGCGGATATCGTTGACATCTACGTTAAAGCGGTTGGCAATTGTATTGAGCGTATCGCCTCTGCGGACTGTATAAGAAACATTTTGAATGTTATTTTTACGGGTTTTGACCGGAGCCGCGCTAACGCGTAACAGCTGACCCTTGCGGATATTGCTGCCTTTGATGTTGTTGGCCACAATCAAATCGGCAACGCTTAAGTTGTAGCGTTTAGAGATATTGAACAAAGTATCTCCATCAGCTACGCGGTGCATACCTGCCATAGTTGTCGGCTGTGCAGGTGATTGATTATTTGCTCTTGCCAGTCGTGCTTCAGTACGGCTTTGATGCTTGGCAATATTTTCGGCAATGCGTTCGCTGCGCGCTTTGGTTGCGTCAACCTCTTGATGATGCGTGATATTTTGAGCAACAGTTGTTTGATCCTCTTCTGCTTTTTGCAGATGTGAATCAACATTGGCAAGCAATGCCATCATTTGGTCAGGTTCTTCGACTGCAGAAGGAGTGGAAGGGGTAGCTGATTTTGCCGATGCCACGACCTGAGGTTCTGTTAAGGTTAAGGCAGGTTGTGCAGGCTCGGCCGCCGCAATGACAGTTGTGTCCGTAGCAGGTTTGGCTTCCGTGGATTGTACGGTTTGAACGCGTTCTACACGGGGTTGGGCGGTTGTAACGGCATCGGCGGCGATAGGGGCAGTTGCAGCTTTGGTATTGGCAACAAAATCAAAGGTTGTTGGAGCAGGTTCTTGTGCAACCGTATTGGCAGGGGCGACGACTTTTTTGACTGTATCGGTTTTGAGTTCTGCCGTTTGAATCGGAGCCATTGTCGGCATATTCGAACGGTAGGTATCCGGAGTATTGTCAGTATCGATGAAATTAATCATATCCTGTTTGGTAGCAGTATCGGTTTGTGCAACCAAAATGGTACGTCCTTCAGACAGCGAATTGCCGTTTAAGCCGTTCAGTCGTTTGATTTCGGCAACGCTCATCCCGGTTTCTGTCGCAATCGTGTTTAGATTGGTATTGCGGGCCGAGGTATAAGCATTGAAAGAGAGCAGTGTCTCGGGGTTTGCATTGCGGTAATTTTTTTCGAATGCGGATACGGCGGAAACGGGCAGCAATAATTTGCGGTTGTTTTTCGGGATGAAGACAGGTGCGTTGAAGGCAGGGTTCAATGTCAGCAGCTCGCTCTCGCTGATATTGGCAAGGCGGGCGATGGTGCTGTTGTCGATGGGTTTGTCAATACTGACTGTTTGGAAATAAGGCTGATTAGTGATTTCGCTGATATTCATGCCGAAAGTTTGGGGGCTGGCGACGATATTGCGGACAGCCAGCAATTTTGGAACGTAATTGCGTGTCTCGTTCGGCATGCGCAGGTTTTCGTAAGTTGGTTCCAGGCCTTGTGCGCGGGCACGGTTGACGGCGCGGCCTACATTGCCTTCGCCCCAGTTGTATGCAGCCAAAGCCAAAGACCAGTCGTTAAATAGCCCGTGCAGATATTGCAGGTAGTTCAGCGCGGCGTCGGTCGCGGCATATACGTCGTGGCGGCCGTCATACAAAGGTGTTTTTTCCAAGCCGAAATGACGGCCGGTTGCCGGCATGAATTGCCACAGGCCGGATGCGCCGACGTGGGATTTGGCTTTGGTGACGAATGCGCTTTCAATGAAGGGGAGGAGTGCGATTTCGGCGGGCATATTGCGTTTTTTTACTTCGGTTGCAATATGGTACATATAAGGTTTGCTGCGCGTGATGGTGCGGTCGAAATAGGCACCGTTTGCGGCGAATTTGCTTTCGTGGCGGCGAACCAGCTCGGAATTGACTTCGCTCATGCGGAAGTCTTTTTTCAATGAAGCCCACAGGCTGCCGGAACCGAAAGTCTTGGCTTTGGCTTGGTCGAGAAGGGCAGAATTGAGCCGCATCATTGCCATACCTGTTTGGTTGGGAGTGGCGTTTTGTGCAGCGGCCGCGCCGGAAACGGCGGATAAACCGGACAGCGTCAGGGCGATGGTTTTCAGTTTTGCCATAGTAGTCAATTATCAATATATATTATTCAGTCTCCGCGATGTTACTGTCTGATTCATGTGAACGTCAAGGATATGAGGGTAATTTACATATGACCGGGGCTTAATGATAAAATTTGTCGCGAAAATACGGCGGTTTGCGTATATATGCCGTCAAATTCAGATTAAGCAAAAGAACATGCTATAAAGAACATCCTATGATTTCCAAAAATTCCTCCCTGCTCGATTTCGACCGCGCCCATCTGCTCCATCCCTATACGTCCATGACCGACCCGTTGCCTGTTTATCCGGTGCGCCGTGCGGAGGGCGTGCATATTGAATTGGCGGACGGTACGCGGTTGATTGACGGGATGTCGTCTTGGTGGTGTGCGATACACGGCTACAATCATCCTGTTTTGAATCAGGCGGTTGAGGCGCAGATTAAGCAAATGTCGCATGTGATGTTCGGCGGTTTGACGCACGGGCCGGCGGTGGAACTGGG
>FLSF01356112.1_pt1 | contig 8460 bp, 10 predicted proteins | sample 1550431 | NCBI WGS metagenome assembly FLSF01 (sample SAMEA4031754, study PRJEB14383) | metagenome | biome: human; feature: oral; material: saliva | place: Philippines | collected 2014 | reverse complement strand
TATAATCAAGCAGTCAAGAGTTTAGATGATACCATAAAGAACATGGAGGCTTTTAATAGTGTTCTTCTAAAAACAGATACATTTGACCTTATCGATATGCAAAATAGTGAAATCGCAACACTATCAGGTTATGCCTCTCTTCCGTATGGGAACCGTGTATCGAGAAATTATTATAGTCGAACTCAGTTTAAAAACTCAGTTTCAGAGATTCACACAGCTATCCATAGCAATTCCAAAGCTGTGAAGTACCAAAATGCTCTCGCAAAACAGCTTGCCGAGTCTAAGTATAGTGGGAAGATAGTCTCAGAACAGCAAAAAGAAATTTCTGTATCAAAAATTAGTGAAACTTTTGGTTTAACTCCTCCTGAAGCAGAAGATGTTGCCAATTATATTAAATCAATGGGGGAAGCTATCATTACCTATCGAGGAGCAAATATTTTTCTTAATGGTATAAAAATAACAATGGATAGTCAAGGAAGACTGAGATGGGGCAATAGATTCCTTTTCAAATCTTCTACTAACAATTTATACAGGCATGGTCGAAATTTCCAAAATGCTTCGGGAATTGATTTTGAAAACTACCACTACTCTGGAAATTTAAAAGGTATCGCTCGTTTTAGTGAAATGGGGAAAGCAGGCTGGAGTGGTTTCAAAGAATCTGTTAATCCACTAAATGATTTTAAAGGCTGGAGAGAGGTAGGGAAATTTGGTAAGACATTTAAATTAGCTGGAGGAATTTTAACAGCTATAAATATCTATAATAATTTTAGGGAGAATGTGGATATGTCTGATGGTATCTCGACCAAAGAAGCGCGGGACTTTACGATTGATACAGCCGTTGATATTGGATCAGGCGCTGCAGCTGCTGGATTGGGAGCTGCCATTGGTTCGGCCTTCTTACCTCCGTTAGGAACAGTTGTAGGTGCAGTTGCAGGGATTGGATTTAATTATCTTTTTAATAGTGTTAAATCCAGAGAAACAGGTAAGAGTGTAGTTGATACGATAAAGGACTTTGGGAAAAATGTCGGAGACGATGTAGGAAAACGTATAGGTGATTATCTAAGTTCTAAGTTCGGAGGTTAAAGTGAAAGAAAAAACAGTGACAGAAGTTGAAAAATTAAATAAAGCATATTTTAAAAGCTTAGCGAATACTCGCGCATCAGCAAGTATGATGTTTATTTCCTTTACAGGAGCAGTCATCTTTGGAGTAGAGCTATATACAATTGATTTTGGTCTGCAAAAGTCATCGAACATATTTTTTAATTTTATTTTATTGTATTCGGTCTATCTTATAGTGGCAACTGTGATTCCACTAGGGATGAGTTTTATTTATCGTAAACAAATTTTATCAACTATTTTATTACTATTATCATATATAGGGATTTTCTTATCGTTAATGCTAACGTGTTATATTCTGTTTACAGTTAATAATAATGGCTTTCAAGAGTTTAATGAATCGTCAATACCAGTCATCTTGTTTTTAGTATTCTCTACAGTTTGTGGCTTTATTTATCAATATTTTTGGTTGAAGCGACAACTAAAAAACGGTTTTTCTTCTAGTCGAACGATGAGGAATTACTTTGCCAAATCTAGTGCCTACAGTCAAGAATCTATTCTCATTATTTTTATGTTAGTGTTGTTAACTAGTGCTTTTTTAGGAAAGTTTGCTATGGTTTTAGGTATCACAAGTACACTACTTTATAGTTATGCTTTCCCCCAATTGATTATTGAAGTAGCCTATCTTTTATATCTTAAAACTCAAAGCAAGGAATATTGGGAAACAGAACCGGAAGGAGAGGTAAGTTTTAGAAATTTATTCAGAAATTTATTTAAAGAATTTAGTCTGAAGAAAGCTAAAATTCGCATTCCTCTTGAAATATTTTTTCTTCTTCTTCTAATTTATATTGATGGGGAAAATTCCTACATCGATGTATTAATTAATCAAACACGTTGGTTGCTTTGGCTTATCAGAATATTTATAATCTCAATAGGACTGGATATTTTGGGAAGTTTTATTCTTTATGTCATAAAAAAAGTAAATACTAGATTCAAAAAAGGAAAGAAAAAACAGTGACAGAAGTTGAAAAATTAAATAAAGAATATTTTAAAAGTTTAGCGAATACTCGGGCATCAGCAAGTATGCTGGTTATTTCATGGACAGGAGTATTTATATTAGCACTAGAAATTTTCGCTTTTTATTACTATTTTGACACAGTCGCAATAATAAATCCATTTATGAATTGGTTCTTTGACTTACTCTTGATTTCTTGTTTCTACCTTATTATTGCATTTTTCATTCCATTAGTTGGTTTCTTTGTATATAAGAAGCAAATTTTGTCAACAATTTTTCTGCTACTAGTCTATATGGTCATATACTTTTCTCTGCAGTTGATGATGCTTTTACTTATAGTGACTTCTATTTCAACGAAGGAATTTACTATAGGATTCTCTCTATATTCTCCAATTTTTATTCCATTTTTAGTTATTTGTACAATTTTAAGTTTTATTTATCAGTATTTTTGGCTAAAAAGAGAGTTAAAAAAAGGTTTTTCTACCAATAGAACAATGGGTAATTATTTTGCAAAATCCAGTACTTATAGTAAGAACTCTCTTCTTATTATTTTTGTAGTTTCTATGCTAGGTGGTCTTCTTTCAGGTAAATTGATACTTATTTTTGGAATTCTTGGAGCTCTTCTTTTCAGCTATGCATTTTCTCAATTGATTACAGAAGTTGCCTACCTTTTATACCTAAAAACTCAAAGCAAGGAGTATTGGGAAGATGTGCCTACGAAAAAAGAGACTTTTCGAGATTTATTTAAGGGTTTCAGTTTAAAGAAAGCAAAAATTCGTATCCCACTTGAGATGGTAGCTTTTGCAATATTATTAGGGATTATTAATTATAGTGGTTATTCAGATGAGAGCATTAAGCGACCTATTTGGCTGGTCTGGAGTGTCAAATTGTTCATCTATGCAATAGGGCTGGATATTTTGGGGAGCTTTATTCTATCTATGATGAAAAGATTAAAAACTGGATTCAAAAAAGGAAAGAAAAAACAGTGAAAGAAGTTGAAGAATTAAATAAAGAATATTTTAAAAGTTTAGCTAATACTCGGGCATCTGCGGCGATGATGGTTATTTCATTTGCAGGAGCCCTCGCTTCGGCATTGTTTCTACTTTTCCAATATTTTTATTTTGTTAAAGGCTACGGAATAAATCCTTTGGAAAATTACTTTTTTGATTTTGTTTTGATTTATGTTATTTATCTTGTCGTGGCAACCTTTATTCCGCTAGGAATGACATTTATTTATCGTAGACAGATTTTATCAACCATATTATTACTTTTATCTTATATAGGTATTTTTTTATCTTTGATACTTATATCTTATATTATTCTTGTTTATTCAGGGACTAATTTGCAAGAATATAACGAACGTTCATTATATACCATTCCTTTTTTGTTAATCTGTACAGTTGCTGGTTTTGTTTATCACTATTTTTGGCTAAAAAGAGAGTTAAAAAAAGGTTTTTCTACCAATAGAACAATGGGGAATTATTTTGCGAAATCTAGTGTCCACAATAATAATTCTCTTCTCATTATTTTTACAGTTTCCATGCTAGGCGGTGTTCTTTCTGGTAAGTTTGCGCTAGTTTTAGGAATTCTAACAGCGGTACTTTTTAGCTATGGTTTCTCCCAACTCATCACAGAAGTCGCCTATCTTTTGTATCTAAAAACTCAAAGCAAGGAGTATTGGGAAGATGTACCTACGAAAAAAGAGACTTTTCGAAATTTATTTAAGGATTTCAGTTTGAAGAAAGCAAAGATTAGAATTTCCCTTGAGATTTTGTTTTGTTCAATATTCCTTGGTATTATGTATAATATAGGCTATTTTAGTCCTAGCTCATACACCCCCCTTTGGCTTATTTGGTTTGGGAGAATATTTATAATTTTGATAGGACTGGATATTTTGGGGAGCTTTATTCTATCTAAGATGAAAAGATTAAAAACTGGATTCAAAAAAGGAAAGAAAAAATGAATTTTAAAAAAAGAGAATTAAGTCTTACAAATTTAATTGGTTTTAGATTGGAATTAACTCCCTCAGCCACTTTCTTTGATCGTTTGATCTCAGATTCTAAGGGGTTTAAACTTCAGATGATACAAAACGGATTTTATGCAGATGGTCCAATATTTTACAGTTACAATCCAATGAAAACTGTTCAAGATGTTCTTGTATTTACAACAGTTGGGAATAAACTTGAGATAAAGGGAGAAAATACTTCGGGTATTTTCTTTCAGGAGTCGTTAAATTTCACAACAGATTTTTATTATCGTCATTACAATCAAGAAGAGCCAATCCCATATGAAGAAATTGAAAAAGAGATTTCAAAGTTAGGATTTAAATTAGTAAATATTATTCATGTCGTATTGGATCTTTATGGAGACTATGTAATTGACATGTATTGTGAGGTTGAAAAAGATTGATGAAACTACCAGAAAATGTTGTCAAAGTTAATAAAATTGCTTTTCAAAATGTGGTTAGACAGAGACTATCATTTCATTACAGTGAGATGGAAGAGCATTTGGAGCAGTTTATAAAAGGAATTGTAGAAGCGGGCTATCAATTAAAAGGCCCGTTCTTTTACAGTTTGAATAACGTTCCGTTAAATGAAGTAATAGAAATTGAGTTATTTATGCCTATATCCAACGATTTATTTAGTTTAAAAGGTTATAATTTTTCAACTTATTTTGAAATTAGCAATTTATTAAAAACGATTATTAAAGGAGACCTTAAGACTTTGACAGAAATAGAATATGCAAAATTAATAATAGCAATGGAAAAAAATGATTTGGAGATGGTAACCCCTTTTTATCACGTGGTTCCCAAAAACGGATTAGAATATTTAGAATTATTGGTAGGCTATTCCGAAAATATTTAGTAATGTAACTAAAGATTGATAACTATGTCAATGCCCTAGATAGCATTGTCAGTCGCTATGATGGACTTGTGAAGCTCTTTCAAGACACGGTGTCAGAGACCGACAACAGTGCCATTATTAAGACAGAATATCTAGAACGCATCAAGCAACGGATGAAGGATCCGATTGAGGGATTGAAGAGTAGTTCCAGTAAGACGAAAAATATCTATGCAGGGATAAGTGATATCCTAACGTTAACGAATCCAAGCTTGGATAGTGTGAATACAAGTTATAATCAAGCAGTCAAGAGTTTAGATGATACCATAAAGAACATGGAGGCTTTTAATAGTGTTCTTCTAAAAACAGATACATTTGACCTCATAGATATGCAAAATAGTGAAATCGCTACACTATCAGGTTATGCCCCTCTTCCGTATGGGAACCGCGTATCGAGAAATTATTATAATCGAACTCAGTTTAAAAACTCAGTTTCAGAGATACACTCAGCTATCCATAGCAACTCCAAAGCTGTGAAGTACCAAAATGCTCTCGCAAAACGGCTTGCCGAGTCTAAGTATAGTGGGACGGTGGTCTTAAACAATCAAAACTATTCTGATGAGATATTAAATGATTTACAAAATGATTTTATCGGTGAGTCATTCATGAATAGTATCGATGTATTTGGAGATAAAGGTTGGGTTGCTTTGTTAGAAAAAACTCCAACTGTTCTAGGAGGAGTACTTAGTACCTTATATCAACTAAGTGATTCAGTCGGAAACTTTATTAACCTAGGTACTAATGGGTTAATTTCGCCCAATGTACTTGATGGTATTAGTAATTCCTCTTCAGGAGTCATTAGAAGTTTGAGTGAAGGAATTGAAACTTTTGCCAAGTCTGGTCCTGAAATAGGTAGAGCGATGGCATTTATTGGTCCTGCAATTGATTTCACTTCACAAGTTTCAGCAGGAGAAAATGTTCCGAACGCAGTTATTAAAACAGGTGTTCATACGGTTGTTTCGAATACTGCAATGGCTATTGGAGGAACAATTGGTTCAGCTATCCCTATTCCAGTTGTAGGAACCGCTGTAGGTATAGTTGCTGGTGCAGCAGTAGGTATTGTCTTGAATTCAGTTTTTGATATGATTTATGATAACACTGTTGGAAAGGAAGTCACAAAAATAACAAATAATGTAGGAAAAGCAGGTAAAGAAGTTATAGATGGTGTTGGTAATGCAGTATCTGACTTTTTCAGTGGTATTGGAACTGTATTTCAGTGATAGGAGATTCTCTTGGAAAAGAATCAAATTATAAAGTTAAAGGACGTTGAATTTGTAGGAATTGGTAATTTTGAAGGGGAAACAGTTTTTTTTGATAAGAAAACAGGCAAGATGTTCTTAGGTCATTCTAAAACAAAGTTTAAAGTGTCTCCTGTCGCTTTCTCGACAGGAGTAGCACTTATTCTTTATGTTCTTGTAAGAGAAGTAACAAAAGCTCAGGTATTCAGTGGTTTTTGGCCCTTGATTTTTGGTTTTTTTCTAATGATCATTGTCTCAAAACTCCTCTACAGACCAGCTTTGAATGAAGAATTAATTATTAGTCCTTTTGTGCTTTCAAACGTTGATATGATAACTTTTCTTAAAAATGAGAAGAAAAATATAGTTAAGAGCTATCTAATTATATTATTGGCATTTCTTCTTCCAGTGCTTTTTTCTATAGTTTATTTATTGACTTCTAATTTTTTGTTTTTAGCCATTTTATTTTTTATGTTCCCCCTATTGTTATTAAACACGAAACCAATACAGAGATTTAAAGTGGTTCATATGTTAGACAAAAAATATTCCACTAAGGAAAATGATATATGAAAAAATATTTAAAAAATATGGTTCCGATAGGAACAATTGATAAAAATCCAGTTTATTTTGATAAAAAAGATTCTAGTTTATATATAGTAAGAAAAAAGACTTCTTTTTTGGAAACTGCTGGCAGTAGCTTGATCATGATAATTTATGTCATAATCGGAAAAGTCAATTCCAAATACTATTCAACCATTCTGGGAAGATATCAATTTCTAATGATTGGCATCCTGATTTCCTTTATAATAGCCTTTGTTGTTTGTTATGTTACGTACCATCGTGAGAGGCAAGTTGAAAAACTTCAATTAGAGGAAAAAGCAATGAGGGACTTCGTGTTAAGAGAGCGAAAGAATATCTTTTTGGCCTATTTATCTCTTATTATATTACCACTAATTATACTATTTTTTGCACATCTCTTTATCACATATGGCAATCTTCCGTGGGGAGTTGTTTCAATTTTATGTATGACTATATATTTTATGTTCTTTTATAATAAGATATTCCAAAGAGAAAAAATCATAAATGAACTGTATAAAACTTATAAATGAGAAAGATAATTATGAAAAGTAACACTAAAAATTTCATTGTCCTAGGTATATATCAGGAAAAATCTGTCTATTATAACAATGAAAATCATCAACTTTTATATCCAACAAAGGACAAAACTATTGGAGCAACTGCCATTACTGGTTACAGTTCAATTGCTCTTGTTTTATATATTGTTTTAAGAAGTATAAGTAAAAATGGGGAAGTACCAACAGATTTTCGGCTACTGTCTTTGGTCCTTGCTTATATTATCATTAGCATTGGTAGTAGCTTATTACTTTATTATGTTTTAAATCGTGTCATTGAGTTAGAAGAATTTCAAATTGATTTAAGAAACTATCAAAACTTTTTAAAGCAAGAAAAAAGGAATGTTTTAATATTATATATAACGATGCTCTTTTTTTTGATTATAGGAATAGTGACTGCTGCAATTTTTATAAGTTCGGGTAACTATATTAGTCTTGTATTAACTTTATCATCATATTTTATCGTATACACTATTTTAAATACCAAATTGATTAAACGCAGCATGATATTGAGACAGTTATACATAGAATTAAGTAATAAGGAGATTTAATAATGAATGATAAAATATTGCCAATCGGAAGTGTGATCCAACTTCATAATGGAGAAGTGAAGTTAATGATTTTATCACGTTTTCCACTCTATAATAATCAAGGGACAATTGGTTATTTCGATTATTCGGCATGTTTATATCCAAATGGAAATACGGATAATCAATGTTATTTTTTTAACAAAGAAGATATAAGTAAAGTTTGGTTTGAGGGGTATATTGATGACCAAGAAAAAAGCGCTCAACAGCTTTTTGAGAAGGAACAAAAAAATATTAAATATCCTCACTTAAAGTTAAATAACATATAGAAAAAGTAGATTTAGAGATAGGAACAAGGAGTACAAGCGAACAGATGGACTTTTTTGTAGTTCTTTCAGGTCGCCGAGTTGATTTGGATAATGGTCATTATATGGATTACATCGGTCATGGCTATCCATTTGGCTTACGCTTTGACACTTCCCCCTTGTTTTTAAGTAATCTCTTGATTAAGAGAGTAGTATCAGAAGGGTATTCGGATACCGTGGATGAACACTACTGCCAAGAAGCTCTGCGTAAGGACTATCTAGACGCAGG
>FLSF01312136.1_pt1 | contig 8839 bp, 9 predicted proteins | sample 1550431 | NCBI WGS metagenome assembly FLSF01 (sample SAMEA4031754, study PRJEB14383) | metagenome | biome: human; feature: oral; material: saliva | place: Philippines | collected 2014 | reverse complement strand
TCGCCGATGTTGTCGGCTTCGATTTCGTATTGGTTGAATTCTTCGTCCATGAAGACGTACATAGGGTCGGCAAAGTAGCTGTAAGTACAGTTTTTGCGGGACAGGATGACGACGTCGAATTTGTCGTCGGCTTTGTAAATGGTTTCGGAAGCGGCACCGGTCAGCAGGTTTTTCAGTTTCATGCTGACTTTGGCGGAAGAGCGGCCGCCTTTGATGTATTCGGTTTTTTGAACGACCATAGGATCGTTGCCGACCATGAATACGTTGCCGGCGCGCAGTTCTTGTGCTGTTTTCATGTATTGTCCAATCAAATCGGTTGTAAATAAACGCGCTATTTTAGCGTATTTTTTTAAGCTTTGAAATAAAGGCGGCGAGTTTTTCGGGGGCGGAAGGCTGCTCGAAAAGATAACGGCTCCAGTCCTCCGCGCCTTGCAGCCAGTCGTTTTGGTGTTGTTGCAGGATTTGCCAACATTCGAGGCGCTGCGTGGCGGATAATGCCTCTCCGCCGTTGAGGTCGTCTGAAAGGCGGCGGTGTGCCGAGGCGGTTTCGGGCGTGTAGAAGCCGTGTGCCTTATCCCAAAAGGCGTGGAGTTTGTCGAGATGGACATTCTCGTCTTGCGGGTAGATGTGCCAAAAGAAGGGTTTGCCGGCAAGCTGGGCACGGACGAAACTGTCTTCGCCACGTATCACGGCGCAGTCGGCGAGGTGCAGCAGTTTGTCGAAATCCTGTTGCGGCACGAAAGGGATTTTGACGAGGCGGACTGAGGTCGTCTGAAAAACATCGCCGTCGTTTTGCAGGGCGTTTTGCGGAATGACGCCGCTTTGTTTGAGGCTGTCGATGATTTGCGTACCTGCCAGCAGCAGGGTTATCGGACTGCCTGCCTGTTGCCACATGTCCAGCCATTTTGCCCAAACATCGCTCCGATAGCCGAAAAGCAGCCATTCGGGGGCATTTTTTTCGGGCAACATCAGCCGCTCTCGCAAGGCTTTGGTATCGAAACGGACGGCATCACGGTAATCGCGTTCGCGTATCAGCCCGCCGCTTTTTTCGCTGAAACCCATAAACCAAAAATATTTTTGAACACCCTCCTGCGGTGAAGGCATCAGGTGCAGCCTTTCATTGCTTTCTTCCGCGCTCAAATATTCCCAATTCAGCCAAAGCGGCTTGTGTTGGCGGATGATGTGCAACACATTTTCAGGCAGATCACAGGCGAAAGTTTCGATGACAATATCGGGAACAGGCGCATTATTAATATCCGCCACTTCAGCATGCCAAGTGCGGACATGAATATCCTGATGAACGCAGGGAACGTCGGGCAAATCGGGACAAAGCGCACGCAAGGCGGACACATCGTCCGTCCACAAATGCACCTGCCAACCGAGTTCACGGTGCAAAACACGGGCAAGCCGCAAGGAAACGCCGATGTCGCCGAAATTGTCGATGACGTTGCAAAAAATCCAACAAACAGGAAAAGCGTGTGTATTCATAAAAGACTCGAGGTCGTCTGAAATCGGTTTCAGACGACCTTTTCACAACTAAAACGCGCCGAAATAGTGGAACAAATACACAATCAGCAAAACGATTGGAATAAACAGCAGCATGGTTTGACGTTTCAAATCAAACTCTTGCTTAAGATGATGCTTGATGGTGTCGAAAAGGACGAATTTGAACAGAAACGTCGCTTCGCAAGCAAGGATGATGCCGTTGATTAAGTGCTGCGCCGCGTCTTCGGGCGGATTGACGGCGAAAACGGCAAGCGTCGCCAAGGGTATCAGGCAGACGGCAAGCCAGCGGATGATAAGCGGTTTGGACATGGTGTGTGATGGACAAAATAAGGATGATGGTAAAAGAGCAAGTCGGCAGTTTAATCGGGACGAAGGAGGATTTCAAATGGATGGGGAGGTCGTCTGAAAACCAATTTCGGCGAACCTGCCAAAGCCGTTTTCAGACGACCTCTTTATCCAATACGGACTTTTACAATGCCTGAAACGCCTATACTGCCGCCCAAATGATTTCGGGCTGCTCTTTAATCGCTTCATGGGCTGCAAACGGCACATTCATCAGATGCACATCGGGCAATTCGGTTTTCAGTTCTGCCCAATCATCGAAGGCAAGCAGAAAATCGGCTTCTCCGCGTATTGCCAAGACATTAGCTGCGATTTCACGGACGCTTTCGTTGGGATAACCGCTTGCGCTTTCATCCAGCCACATGGCTTTCAATGCCGCAATCCATTTTTCGGCATCGGGTTCGGGATTGGCTGCCTGATAAGCGGCAAGCTGTTCCGACAGTTTTTCTTTTACAATATTAAGGTTCAGCGCTTCAAACATCGACCGTACGCGATTCAAGTGTTTTTGATGCCACTCTGCACCTACCGTGATGATTTTCTCAACATTTTCATCTTCCGCACCAAGACGGTAAGCAGTTATTCCTCCGTCGCTGAAACCGAACAGACTGTAATTTTCCACGCTTTCGTTGCGCAGGATTTGGCGCACATCATCGGCTGCTTGAGCATAGGTCAATGCGGTAGTGCCAAGCGTGGAGCGTCCGTGTCCGCGCGTATCAACGGCAATCACGCGGTAGTGTTGCAACAGGCGCGGCAGCAACGGTTCAAAGTCGGCAATCGAGCCGAAACCGCCGTGAAGCAAGACCATGACGGAGGCGGCTTCCTTACCGCCGATTTGGTAGTGCAGGCTTGCACCTTGATGGTTAAAAAATTTGGACTGCATGGTTTACCTTTTCAATCTATCCGGAGTATCTGCATAGGAAACATCAAAAAGCTTTTGGATTCCAACACAGATATTGAACATTTGCAAAGGGTCGTCTGAAAACGGCTTAGGAGCTGTATCTCCGTTTTCAGACGACCTCTTTCTTTAAACTTTTGTGTTCTCGATCATCAGCCGATTCCTCAACCATCTGGCGGCAGGGGCGATTTCGCCTGCGAGCATACCGGTTTCTACGCCCGATGAATGTTTGATGACATCCGCCGCTGCGCCGTGCAACCATACGCCGGCACAAGCAGCTTGGAATGGGGCAATGCCTTGTGCGAGCAGGCTGCCGATGATGCCGCTTAACACGTCGCCGCTGCCTGCAGTGGCAAGTCCGGCGTTGCCGCTTGAGTTGGTATAGACCGTGCCGTCGGGCGTGGCGACCAGTGTATGGTGTCCTTTTAGGACGGTTACGGCTTGGAACGTTGCGCTGATGGTTTGGACGGCGGACATTCTGTCTTGCTGGACGGCTTGGGTGGATGTACCGAGCAGGCGGGCGGCTTCGGCGGGATGCGGGGTCAGAACCAGATGGCTGCGTTTTTGTGCAGCTTCGCGGGTTTCGGGATGCGACCTTGCCAGCAAAGTCAGTGCATCGGCATCGAGCAGCAGCGGCGCGTCCTGATTTTGCGTCAACACGGTATTTAAGATTTGGCTGGCGGTTTCGTCCAAACCCATGCCGCAGCCGACCGTCCATGCGCTGATGTCCTTGCGTTTCAGCAGGTCTTCGGCAGTCGCCAGCATGATTTCGGGGCGTTCGGGGATGACGGCGAAGGGTAAGGCGGTTTGATTGAAGCCCGCCCACACTTTGCCGCTGCCTTGATAAATCGCGGCGGTGGAAGCGAGAACAACGGCTCCGCTCATGCCCGATGCGCCGCCGACGACGGCGAGCGTGCCGTATGTTCCTTTGTGCGACTCCGCCTGACGCGGGGTGAATACATCGGGAAATTGCGAGGTCGTCTGAAAAAAATCGGGCGTATCGGGGAGCGTATAGGACGGGTTCATCATCAATCTGCCTGAGTTTGGGATAAAATAGCGGATGCGTGGCGAAAAGAGGATGTCTTTTATAGTGGATTAAATTTAAATCAGGACAAGGCGACGAAGCCGAAGACAGTACAGATAGTACGGCAAGGCGAGGCAACGCCGTACTGGTTTAAAGTTAATCCACTATATCGACTGTTGTTTTCACGATTCTACCGCCCCGTATAGGAACACTACAACCGCACAACAAGGAATATTTAATGAAACAAAAAGTCAAAGTCTGGGATTTGCCAACGCGCCTGTTTCACTGGCTCTTGGTCTTGTCGGTCGGATTTATGTGGTACAGCGCGCAGGCTGGCGGCGGGATGCTGGTTTGGCACTTGCGCTGCGGGCTGCTGGTGGCAGGGCTGATTGTCTTCCGCCTGTGTTGGGGCTTGTGGGGCAGCGATACGGCGCGTTTTTCACAATTCGTGCGCGGCCCGTCGTCCATCCGCCGCTACCTGCAAGGCAGCCTGACGGAAAATGAGCAGCTCGGACACAACCCTTTGGGCGCGCTGATGGTCATCGCGCTGATTGCGGCGGTTTTACTTCAAGCGACGACGGGCTTGTTTGCCGCCGATGAAAACACGTTTACCGACAGCGGCTATCTGAACCATTTGGTCAGCTCGGACACGGGCAGCCTGATGCGCAAAATCCACGTCAATTTCTTCAACCTGCTGGCGGCATTGGCAGGCTTACACATCGTTACGGTCTTGGCGTATAAGTTTCTGAAGAAAAAAGATTTGATCCACCCGATGATCAGCGGCTACAAGTATATCGAGGGGCAAACCGTTGCCTTGAAATTTGCTTCCGCCGCCAAACTGATTGCCGCCTTAGTAGTCGCAGTAGTGGCGGTGGCTGCAATTTTGATGTTGAAATAAGAATTTGAACAAATAGAAAAAGGTCGTCTGAAACGGCAATTCCGTTTTCAGACGACCTTTTCTTTATGCCCTATCTTACAAATGCGGGTTCATCAGGTTTTCGGGCGACAGGATGCGGTCAAGTTCCGCTTCGCTCAAGAGGCCGCGTTCGAGCACGACTTCGCGCACGCCTTTGCCGGTTTGGGCGCAGATTTTGCCGACTAAATCGCCGTTTTCATGGCCGATATACGGGTTCAGATAAGTAACCAGGCCGATGGAGTTGAACACATAGCGTTCGCAGATTTCGCGGTTGACGGTAATGCCTTTGACGCATTTTTCGGCGAGGTTTACCGCAGCGTTGCCCAAGAGGGAGATGGTTTCAAACATACATTGCGCGATGACCGGCTCCATCACGTTTAATTGCAACTGCCCCGCTTCGGCGGCGAAGGTGATGGTGGTGTCGTTGCCGATGACTTTGAAGCAGACTTGGTTGACCACTTCGGGAATCACGGGGTTGACTTTGGCGGGCATAATTGACGAACCTGCCTGCATTTCCGGCAGGTTGATTTCTTTCAAACCGGCGCGCGGGCCGGACGACAAGAGGCGCAAGTCGTTACAGATTTTCGATAATTTCACCGCCGTGCGTTTCAATGCGCCGTGTACCATCACATACGCGCCGCAGTCGGAAGTCGCTTCAATCAGGTTTTCGGTCAGTTTGCAATCCAAGCCGCTGACTTCGGACAATTTTTTCACCGCCAAAGCCGCATAGCCTTTGGGCGTGTTCACACCCGTACCAATGGCGGTTGCGCCCAAGTTGACTTCCAACAACAGGGCGCGCGTGCGGTTCAGATTCAAAATCTCTTCTTCCAGTAACACTTGGAAAGACTGAAACTCCTGCCCCGCCGTCATCGGCACGGCATCTTGAAGCTGGGTGCGCCCCATTTTCAAAACATCTTTAAACTCATCGGCTTTGGCGGCAAACGCGTCTTTCAGCAACGCCAGTTTTTCCAGCAGTTCGCCGACGCTGTAATACACCGCCAGCCTGAAGCCGGTCGGATACGCGTCGTTGGTGGACTGGCTGGCGTTCACATGGTCCATCGGATTGACGATGTCGTAGCGGCCTTTCTCGTAGCCCAACACTTCCAAAGCAAGGTTGGCGATGACTTCGTTGGTGTTCATGTTGACCGAAGTCCCTGCGCCGCCCTGATACACGTCGGACGGGAATTGGTCGAGGCAGTGGCCTTTAAGCAACACTTCATCGCAAGCCTTTTCGATGGCGGCGGCGATTTCGGGCTTCACCGCGCCCAGCTCACCGTTTGCCTGCGCAGTCGCTTTTTTCACCATCACCATGCTGCGGACAAACTGCGGCACGTCGGAAATTTTTTGATTGGAAATTTTAAAGTTTTCCACCGCGCGCAAAGTATGGATGCCCCAATACGCCTCGGCGGGGATTTCGCGGTCGCCCAGCAAATCGTGTTCGATACGGACAGTCATTTCTCTTACCTTCTCATTCGTTGGTTTATCAAGTAATGTGCATATGCAGGCGGAACATTAGACCGTTTTGCATGGGTTGTCTAGCTGCAAATGCACCGTTGTTATCAAAGCAGGAAAAACACTCCCACCCGAAAGGTAAAAGGTCGTCTGAAACCTTTTTCAGACGACCTTTTACATGCTTACATACCGACCAGTCCCCGTATCTGCGGCCAGTAAAACAAACAGGCGATGGCGCAGACGGCGACGCTGATGCCTGCGGCGTTGATGCTGCTGATTTTTTCTTTAAACGCCATCGCGCCGACCAGCGTTCCCAAAACAATGACGCCGATGTTCATGCCTGCGAAGACCAGCGTCGGGTTGTCTTTCATCATTTGGTGGGCGGTGATGTAGGTAACGATGTTGGCAAAGTTCAAACCGCCCAAAACGATGCCGCCGATAATGCCTTCTTTCGTCCATTTGGTCGATTGGGAGAAAAGGTAGCCGAACATCAAAATACCGGCGAGGCTGAAGGCGACCAAGAGGTTGCCAGAAAACGCCGTACCGCTTTTGGCAAGCTGTTTGAAGAGGATGTCGATGATGCCGTAGCCCGCCCAAACGCCCGCAAGCAGCGTGATTTGCGTACCCAATCCGCCTGATTTCTTGCCGCCGTCGGCTTTCCACAACAGGCAGAACAAAGCCACAAACGCCAAAACGATGCCTATCAGCCTGCCTTCGGTCAACGCTTCGCCAAAAATCACGAACGCGGAAATAATCGGCAATATCAAAGACAAACGCTGCGCCGCATCAGACTTGACGATACCCGCCGCATCGACCGCCTTGCCCATAATCACAAACACTGAAGGCAGCAGCACGCCCAACGCACCAAACAGCCACCAAGTCGGCAAAAAGGCTTTCGGATTGCTCAAATCGGGTTTCAACACCCAAGCCGTCAACGCCACTGCGACGATGTAGTTCACCGCCACCGCCTGCGCGACGTCGATTTTGTTCTTACGCGCCAATTTGAGCAATACCGACACAGACACGCTGCACAGTATGCTTGCCAATAAATAAATCATGTTTTTCCTTTGATTGAATGTGTCGGATGCGTGGACAAATTTTCAGACGACTTTCTTGGTGTCCTGTTTTGATATTTAGTTTCCCGCAAACGACCCATACAAAAATTTCAGACGACCCCGGGATGCGAAGGTCGTCTGAAAACAAGGCGGGCGGTTGCGCTTAGAACCAAGTATCCAAAGACATACGCTTGTTGTCCGTCAGTCTGACAAAACCTACCGCCAGACGGTAAGCAAACCAAACCGATACCAAAAACAGCAACACAGAGTCGATGCCGATAAACGCGGTGATTTTACTCAAAACAAACCCCGCCAGACCGCCCCAGAAGGTTTTAATCAGATAGTCTGCGTGGTTATTATAAACCGAGTCTCCCATATCGCCACGTTTTACATACGCCAAAACAATGCCGGCTACAGGCATCACGAAGGTCGCAAATGCCAAGGCAAACAAAGCATACATCGCCATCACATAAGTCCGGTCGCCGTCTTGGCGCGGCGCTTCCGCCGTATGCTCGCTACCGGTCTGCTGGCTGGCGGTCTGCCCGCTTCTACCGCTGAATTTACGGAGCGACTCGTCGTACCATGCCCGACGTTCGGGATCGACCAGCGTATCGTAAGCCTGACGGATTTCCTTAAAACGCTCTTCCGCTTCGGGATTGCCGGGGTTACGATCGGGATGGTATTTCATTGCCGAATCGCGATAGGCTTTTCTGATTTCTGCAATGTCCGCATCCGCCGAAATGCCGAGAATTTCATAAAAATTACGGTTTTCCATATTAGGGTGTGCCTCTTTGGTTTGTGTTTGCCAAAGCCCGATACCGTGAAATCACGCTAACAGGCTGTTTGACAGAATGAAAACAGATATAAAATCAGGCATTGTGTTCTTTTTATAAAACCTTCAAATTTGCCCGAATCTGCGTTTCCCGACTTAAAACCGTTTTGCATCCCTTTAGACGGCGACCTGTACATCCTGCGGATTCAAAGCCCGCAAAGCCTGCGGACTGACACCGATGATAAATCCGCGCTTGCCGCCGTTGATATAAACTTTCTCCAAATCCCAAATACTTTTTTCAACATACACAGGCAACCGGGTTTTCATACCGAAAGGCGTCGTCCCGCCCACCAGATAGCCCGTCCATTTGTTTGCCTGTTTCGGATCGGCAGGCTCGATGTGTTTCATGCCCAAATCGCGCGCCAGATTGCGGGTGGAAATCTGCTTATCGCCGTGCATCACGACAACCAGCCCTTTCTTCGCTTCGTTTTGCAACACGATGGTTTTGACCACCTGATGCTCGTCCACGCCGAACAACTGTGCAAACTGCCCTGTCCCGCCGTGTTCCTCATAAACATAAATATAAGGCTCAAAATCAATTTGATGTGTACGCAAGAAACGGACGGCAGGAGTAACCGGATAATCGGTATTTTTGCTCATGATGCAGTTCCAATAATATTCAGACGACCTAAAACCAATATGACAATGACGCGTAAAAATAGTTTCCGCATCTTTTCAAAAACAACAAAACCGCCCGCCTGCTGTGGCAGACAATCAAGCTGAATGTTACCATAAGCCCCTGCCCAATATCCGCCGTCTCGTTCTGACCCCATCAGGCAAACTGAAAACCGACAACAGGACAGAATGCCCCGTGCGC
>FLSF01001484.1_pt1 | contig 9135 bp, 8 predicted proteins | sample 1550431 | NCBI WGS metagenome assembly FLSF01 (sample SAMEA4031754, study PRJEB14383) | metagenome | biome: human; feature: oral; material: saliva | place: Philippines | collected 2014 | reverse complement strand
GTTATTGGGGGCGGCGGTAGTTGCCGTGCCGTTATTTAAACGTTTAGGTCTAGGCTCGATTCTGGGTTATTTGGCTGCGGGGCTGGTTATCGGACCCTTCGGATTAAAGCTCGTTACCGATTCCCACGCTATTTTGCATATTGCGGAATTCGGCGTGGTGATGTTTCTGTTTTTGATCGGGCTGGAAATGAAGCCGTCGCATTTATGGAAATTGCGTAATCAGATTTTCGGCTTGGGTACCCTGCAGGTGACTTTTTCCAGTCTGTTCCTTACCCAAATCGGGCTGGCTTACGGTTTTTCTTTAGTGATGTCGTTTATTTCGGCGGTAGGTTTTACACTCACCTCCACCGCAATGGTCATGCAGATTATGGACGAACGTCATGAAATCAGCACACCGCAAGGTCAGCGCATTGTCTCCATTTTGCTGTTTGAAGATTTGCTGATTGTGCCCATGCTGGCGATTGTAGCATTTCTAGCACCCGATAATCCCAATGCCGTTGCCGATGCCGTACCGCTATGGCAGAAAATCGGTGTTGCCGCGCTTTCTTTGGCAGCGTTGATTGCGACAGGTATTTGGCTGCTCAATCCGCTGTTTAAAATTCTGGCAAAATCCAAAGCACGCGAGGTGATGACTGCCGCCGCGCTGCTGGTGGTACTCGGTGCGGCTTATTTAATGGAGCTGGGCGGTCTGTCTATGGCGATGGGTGCGTTTCTGGCGGGAGTGCTGCTGTCGGAATCCGACTTCCGTCATCAGCTTGAAGCGGATATCGAACCGTTCCGAGGCCTTTTGCTCGGGCTATTTTTCTTAGCTGTCGGGATGTCGCTGGATGTGGCAACGGTGCTCAATAACTGGAAGGTAATTCTTTCCGCCACTGTACTGATGATTATCTTGAAATGCCTTGCCATTTATGGAGTGGCGCGTTTTGCCAAAGCAAGCCATCACACCGCGATACACCGCGCCGTACTGATGTCGCAGGGCGGTGAATTCGCCTTCGTATTACTCGCCTCCGCTGCCGTACAACGGGCGATTAATGCGGAAGTGCTAGCGAATATGACGGCAATCGTGGTGCTCTCCATGATTATGACACCCTTCAGCGTTATGCTGTTCGACCGCTGTTCCAAAGAACCCCGCGCAGCTGCGGCAGTGGACGATGTGGAAGAACATGCGGGCGAACTCAACGGCAACGTGCTGATTATCGGATTCGGGCGCATGGGGCAGGTGGTCAGCCAAATGCCGCTAGCCTACGGTGCCACCATTTCCATTCTGGACAACGATCCCGACACCATCAACGTCGCACGCGAATACGGTTTCAAAGTCTATTACGGCGAAGCCACCCGCGCCGACGTGCTGCATGCCTGCGGCGTAGAACACACCGACATCGTAGCGGTATGCGTGGACGACGGAGAAAGTGCGGTCAGAATTGTGGAAAATATTCATCATATCAACCCGAACGCCAAGGTGTTCGTGCGCGCCTGGGACAGACGCAATGCGCTGGCCCTAGTGAAAGCGGAAGCGGATTTCGTAGTGCGCGAAACCTTCTATTCTTCCATGAAAATGGGCGATGAAATCGTCAAGGCATTGGGTGCTAGCGTGCAGGAATTACGTGCCATACACGACAAAGTACGCGACGCCGACAAAGAACGCTTCGCTTTGGAAATTGCCGGCAAGGAATTTGAAGGGCGCAGATTACTATTGGGGAATATAAAGAAAAATTCGTAAAATAGACCGCACTTTTGTAGCTGCAAGCGATGGAATTTAAGCGAAAAATTGCAAAAATTCCACCGCACTTTTTACGCCCGTTCGGAACGCAGGCGGTGTTGGCGGATGTTTTTCAGCAGGCGGAACAGTTCCGTCCACGCGGAGCGTTTCGGCTGCGGGGTGTTGCCTGTGCCGATGAGCTTCATTTGATAAGCATACCAGCCCAGTTCGAGAAAGCCGCCGAGCTTGCGATCGATGAATCCCAAGCCTGTGCGGACGGCGGGCAATTCCGCTTTTGCCAATCCGCCCGATAACATCCGTTGCGGCAAATCGGGAATGAGTGCAAATAGTATTTCAGACGGCCTTTTAAGGTTTCTACATCTATATTTTAGTCGGCGAACTGTTTTTTCATTCGTTCGCGTCGCTCTTGCGCTTCTACGGACAATGGCACAGCCTCTCCGATCCCGAACTCGAACACAGCCTCATCACCCGCATCGACTTCAACCTGTTTTGCCGCTTTGACGAACTGAGCATCCCCGATTACAGCACCTTATGTCGCTACCGTAACTGGCTGGCGCAAGACAACACCCTGTCCGAATTGCCGGAACTGATTAACCGCCAACTGACCGAAAAAGGTTTAAAAGTAGAGAAAGCATCCGCCGCCGTCATTGACGCCACCATTATTCAGACCGCCGGCAGCAAACAGCGTCAGGCCATAGAAGTTGATGAGGAAGGACAAGTCAGCGGACAAACCACACCGAGCAAAGATAAAGATGCCCGCCGGACAAAGAAAAACGGCCTCTACAGACTCGGTTACAAACAACATACCCGCACCGATGAGGAAGGCTATATCGAGAAACTGCATATTACCCCCGCCAATACCCATGAGTGCAACCATCTGTCGCCTTTGCTGAAAGGCATTGCCGAAGGTACGACCGTCTATGCCGATAAAGGCTACGACAGTGCGGAAAACCGGCAACATCTGGAAGAACATCGGTTACAGGACGGCATTATACGCAAAGCCCACCGCAACCGTCCGCTGACGGAAGCGCAAACGGTATTTGTCGAAGACCCGTTATGTGGTCGGACAAAGCTTCGGTACGCTGCACCGTAAATTCCGCTACGCCCGGGCAGCCTATTTTGGTCTGCTCAAAGTGAGTGCCCAAAGCCATCTGAAGACGATGTGTCTGAACCTGTTGAAAGCGGCTAACAGGCTAAGTGTGCCTGTTTGCGCCTAAAAGGCGGTCGGATGCCTTAGTATGAGGTGTTCGGGGAGAAAAAACGGGGGAATTGGGTATGATTACAAGTGGGGGAAATTAACTATAAGGGTTTAATCAAACTTAAAAAACCAACTAAACCATATCAACAGCGATATGGTTATTTTTTCGTCAAACAAAGCAACCATACCTTTGGGGAAATAAGGATTTACAAAAAGGGGTAAGGCTTACAAACAAGGGGTGTAACTACTGTTGTTCTTTGGTTTAACAAAAGAGAAGATACGAAGGTAAAGGCAATTACTTCTAAATCTTTTACCAGTTGAAGTTGTTTTTTTAGGTCAAAATTGAAAATTTTCCCCAAGAAGCGTTTTTTAGTTTTTTATTGTTTTTTTGTTTTTTAGGGGTGCCGAAAGCCTTATGTAGCAAGGGTTTGCCAATTTATAAAGGGACGTTTATGCCGTTTAAAAGGGACGTTTATGCCGTTTAAAAGGGACGTTTATGCCGTTTAAAAGGACATTTACTATTATTGACGATAAAAGGACTTCTTATTATAATTACCCTTAGTATATGTTATAAATAAATAAGGCTAAACTATGGGTAACTTAATTGTAAAAGATAATGCACTAATTACAGCAAGCCACAAATTGGGCGAGGTAGAACAACGTTTGATACTGCTTGCTATCTTAAAAGGTCGGGAATTTTGCGACAGTGTGGAGCAATTAAAGGGCAAAGAGTTAATCATACATGCAGACGATTATATGCAGACTTTTGGGGTGGATAGGTCAGTAGCTTACAAAGCATTAAAACAAGCAGTTATGGGGTTATTTGATGCCAAATGGGGCTATAAATACATTAATGACAAAGGCAATAAAGTAGTGCGTTATGAGCGCTTTACGCAGTCAGCACAATATGTAGAGGGTGAGGGTACTGTCAGTTTTAGGTTTGCAGATGCTATTATCCCAATGTTGGTAGAGCTTGAAAAACGGTTTACAAGTTATGAAATTGAACAAGTGGCGGAGCTGACAAGTAGTTATGCAATGCGATTGTATGAATTTTTTATGCAACACTTAGACAAAAAAACTGGTAAAGGCTGGCTAGATATTAGTTTGGATGATTTGCGTTTTAGATTTGGTTTGTTGCCAACTGAGTATCAAGCTATGAAAGATTTCAAAAAGCGTGTTTTAGAACTCTCATTAAAACAAATCAACACAAAAACCGACTTATCAGCTACATATACACAGCGCAAGCAAGGGCGGGTTATTGTTGGCTTTCGCTTTGAGTTTGAGCGAAAAACTAATGCTAAACCAAAAAAGACTAAAGAAAAAACCACAAACATTGATTTAAACAACCTAACCGACCAAGAACACGATATTATCGCCCAAAAGAACGCCTACGCTGACAGCATTGGCGCAACAGCAGAACACCGCCAAAATCTTATCAAACAGGCGTTAAAACAGCACCAAGAAGCCGTACAAGCCGAACAAGATGCAAAACAGCGCAAAAAAGCCGAACGCCAAGCCCAAAAAGAACACGAAAAACAGCAATTAGAGCTGGCAAGAAAGCAATACGAGCAGATTTTAGCCAGTGATACGCTGATTAACGCCTACATTGCAAATAACATCAATCCGCAAAAAATGCGCGCTAGCCTCCAAAAAATGCGCTATGAGCAGGGCGATTTTAGGGGGGTGTTTGAGCTAGAAAAACACAAATTTGAAAAATTATCTTACTTAAAATCTTTGAATTTAAAATTTTTAGACAAAATAAATTCATGAAAATGAGACGGTCAAGCCATTAAAGGCAATACAACACACTTCAGATCAAGAAATCTGTTATCAAAAGGAATGACCCTTAGACAAATCAGCCCAACGCCTTATTTGGCGCATGACACGCCATTACAGGGTGGTATTGCAGGGTTTGCAAGCTCTTATGTAGGTAATACGGCTTTTACCTATTATAATGCAATCTACCGAACGCAATTACCAGCAGGTTTGTTTGCACCTGCAACAATGGGTACGCCGTCTAAGCAAGGCTCTTTTGTAGCAGGAAAAGGCTTGCCAGTTACCCTATTTAACGGTTCTGCCTATGCAGGGATGGATATATCGTTGAATGCGCTAGGCGATATTAACAGTGCTATTTTAGGCGATACTGTCGCCTTTGAAAGTGCAGGGTTTGAACTTGGCGGTGGGACGTATGTTACCCAAAGAATGCTAGCCAGTCATTTTGCCGATGATAACGGCGAATCATGGACTAGCGTATTTGGAAATGCTGATAGTGCTACTGTTAGTGAAATGAGCGAGCAAGAATTGGTTGCTTATATTGCCAATAAGCGGTATGCTAATGATGAATGGCGTTCTGGATTGGTGAAATTATCCACAAAAGGTTTATTGACCGAATACTTAAACGCTAAAGCAGAAACCAATTACTTACTGGAAAAAATCGCTGAACAAGAAATGAAGTTAATGGCTCAAGAAGCCTTATTAGCACGAGTTCGCATGAACCATAAGGACAAGGAATTAGAAAGCCTAACTGAAGCTATCAATGTTGGCGTTGCGCCTGATTTCATCAAAGCAGAGCTTGAGAAAAAAGGCGATGAGTGGATTGAGAGTGAAGTTGAAGCAGGGATGGAGCTTGGAAATAGTCCAACGTTTACGGGCGAGCCTATTGATATGGCAAATTTGCCAGATGATGTCATGAAACTTGTTGATATTTTGCTTGATTTAATTTCTCAACATGAATCTAAAAGCTGGGATGGTTATAATACTGGTACACTAGAGAACCGCTCAAAAATGACTTGCAAAATGCGTGGTTTTTCTACGGACGCACAGGTTCAACAGGCCTTAAAAGAAGGTGGATTAAAAGTTACAGAGACACCAATGGGCGTTATTGCTCAAAGCGGAAAATACTCAATTTGCCCGCCGAATTTGAAGAGATTAACCGCCAATGGAAAATATCAAATTATGTTCTATAATGTAAGAAAGTATCTGCAAAAGAACCCACAATACACAAATACGCCTTTCACCCCTGAAATGCAAAAGAAAATGGCTTTAGAGTTCTTTTTGTTATCAGACAATGCACCAACAAAAGACCTGATAAGAAATGGAACAAGAACTGAAGCAAGTAAACATTACATATCATCTCAATGGTCTTCAGTCTGTAAGCCAAACACAAAAGGTTCTAGTCATAGATCACAAAGATGTAATTATGAAAATTCTCAAAAAGTATATGCCGTGATAGACAAAATAGCAGAAGTACATAGAAATAAAAGCAAAAAATAAATAGGTTTAGATTTAGACAATCCCAATTTCTCAATTTCAATTTAGGAAGCAGAAAGGAAATAGAAGTATGAAAAATTTTAATATATTAGCAATAATAGTGCTTGGCTTGTGCTTAAACTCCGCTTATGCAAAAACCAATATCGCAAACACAAATAAATTAAGTTATACCGTTGATAATGAAATGATTTTTGATGACCCTGATATAAACTTTCAAAATCCTAAGATGTTTAGGTTTTATAAAAATACAGAAAATAAGAAAAATTTTATTAATAATAAGGTTAGTTTGGGGTATGTTGATCTAGACAAAACTGGAATGACAAAAGGTTATAAAAACTATTATGCCTTTTTTGTGGTTGATGAAAAAACAAAAGAAGTAAAAATATCCCCCTTTATCGTCATAGACCCTAAACCCAATAAAGGTGTTCCCAATATCTATTTTAAACAAATAGACAAAAATACTGGTGATGTTTGTAGCAAACCAAATTCAAAGGTGGTTTTCTTTTGGCAAATGGCAGGCGGTGCTAAAAAAATTAATATGGCACAACAACCAAAAGGGGCGGAAGTTTGCATGAGATACTACCACGATAAAAAAGATGAACCAGACGGTTGGGGGATGATGTTAGAAGAAAAAGGCGATATTCTGTACGAAAAATTAGGTTACTAAGATTTCAGAAAATTTAAACCAAAAACCGTTAGTAAAATAACGGTTTTTCTGTAATTAACAATCAATGACAAGAAATTAATTTACTTAACCAAAACCTAATTTTTTTGCATTGAAAATTTTTATTATTTATCAGCCATTGCCATAAAACCACCGACTTCAGGCGGTAGATATAAAGCAATTAGTTTGGTGTATTTTGTTGTTCTATGTATTGACGGATAATACCCATTGAATCACCGCCACAACTACCTGCAAAATAACTAGGCGACCATAGGGTGTTATCCCATAAAAATTGCTTTTTGATAGTCGGATATTCTTTTTTACGCAATAACCGACTAGAAACGCCTTTCAAGCTATTTACCAAACTAGAAATAGCCACTTTAGGCGGATAAATAATCAATAAATGCACATGGTCGCTTTCGCCGTTAAATTCAACCAATTTCGCTTCAAACTTTGAACAAACGTTCTCAAAGATAGCTTGCATATCGTCTAAAATCTGCTGGGTAAACACCTGCCCACGATATTTTGCCACAAAGACCAAATGCACATGAAGATTGTAAACAACATGCCTACCACGTCTTAAATCATTTGACATATAATTAGACCAACTGTAAAATATAAAAATCCAATTATACTTGAACCTATGAAAACACTCAAGCTACGCATAAAAGATAAACACACAGACCAACTTAACTGCCTAAGTGGTTCGGTTAATTTTGTGTGGAACTATGTTAATGACTTGAGCTACAAATACTTACAAAAGACTGGGAAATTCCTTTCAGCTTACGACCTAAGCGAATATACCAAAGGTAGTGGCGAATATTTAGGTTTACATTCTCAAACCATACAAGCCATTAACGAAACCCACGCCAAAAACCGTAAGCAATTTAAAAAAGCCAAATTATCATGGCGAACCAATAACCCAAACTCTAAGCATAAATCGCTTGGTTGGATTCCATTTAAACATTCTGCGATTAAGCACATTGCAAGCCATGCTACAGGCAAAAAGAGCTTAAAATCCACTTTGCAATTAAGCCTAGCCAAAGGACAAAAGCTACTGATAGACGTTTGGGATAGCTACAATCTTAGCTTATATCAAATTAACACCCTTGAAATCGTCCAAGACAGTCGCAACCGTTGGTATGCTTGCATTACGGTTAAGGACTATCCAAAAACCATTTGTGGTACTGGTAGCGTTGGCATAGATTTAGGCATTAAGGACAGTGCAACTGCCTCAAACGGAGATAAGCTACAGATTAAGCAAACATTTAAATACGCCAAAAAGCTAGCAACCGCCCAACGTGCTAGAAACAAAAAGCAGGTCAAGGCGATTCATGCCAAAATTAAAAATACCCGTCAAGACCTAATCCATAAATTCACCACTCAATTAGTCAAAAATAACGCCCTAATCGTGGTTGGTAACGTTAAAACTACCCAATTTAACAGCAAAAAAGGCAAACTAGCCAAATCGGTCTATGATTCAGGCTGGTTTGAACTCAAACGGCAATTGACCTACAAATGCAAGAATGCAGGTTGCCGTTTTGAAATCGTAAATGAGCGATACACTACCCAAACTTGCTCGTGTTGTGGCGATATGTCCAGTAGTCCGAAAGGTAGAGCAGGTTTGCGAATAAGAGAATGGACTTGTGCAAAGTGTGGCACACGGCATGATAGAGATATTAATGCCAGTCGGAACATTCTTGTGGTCGGGCTTGACCGTCTGGGAGCAGGAATCCCCTCACTTTAGGGAGGGGAGGAAGTCAAATGCTTATCACGCGTTTTATATGCCTGATTATCAGGGAAAAAATAAAAAAGCGCCTGAAGTAATGTCCGCTTGGGGTAAAAACGGCAATTCATTTTGCTTATTCCAAGATGGGGCGGTTTTTAGAGAAATGTATATAGATGGATATGTTGTTTCTAACACTCAAGTTAGCGAGTATTCCAAATATTTATGTGCCAATTTTTCAACAAAAATTTCAAAAGATGAAAAACATTTCTCAAGCCCTATCAATCTAAATAACTTAAAAGAACTTAAAGAAATGGGTAATTAGGCAAATAAAGCAATGCAACAAATAGCGGTATCGGTTTTACCGCTATTTTTATTTGCTTAACCGCAACTTGAATTTTTTTGCATTGAAAATTTTTATTATTTATTTTTCAATAACTTAGCTATAATATTTGTTTAACTTTGCTTAACCGAGACCTTTGCAAAATCCCCCAAAAACCCCTTAAATTCCCACCAAGACATTTAGGGGATTTCTCATGAGCACCTTCTTCCAGCAA
>FLSF01000970.1_pt1 | contig 9172 bp, 14 predicted proteins | sample 1550431 | NCBI WGS metagenome assembly FLSF01 (sample SAMEA4031754, study PRJEB14383) | metagenome | biome: human; feature: oral; material: saliva | place: Philippines | collected 2014 | reverse complement strand
AGGCGGCGGGGTAGGGGAGCTGGTCGGTAGTAGGGGGTAGTAGTGAATGAAATATAATGTGTTTAAATCAAAAAAAAATAAAATACCTCTCTACCTACTAAGGGTAGAGAGGTAATAGATTACACTTTGGCTAGACAGAAATCAATGTCCAAGGCACTTCAAGATAAAAGCTTACCAAGCAACTCATTGCGCTTAGTCATGTGGTATTTGAAACATTCGTCTTTATCATCAAAGGTAGCGATAGCCCCATCCACACTGATTACTGTATACTTAGCAGTACCGATTAGCAACGTATCGTAGATACTACGAAAGTGAAGTTTACCATTAACTGTTACATTAGGGTCATTACAGGTAATAAAGATACCATACGATGGTTCAAGGTCGACATTACGATTAATGGTGATATCTTCTATAAACCGATAAGATTTCAATACCTCAACAACATTATCCGAACCTACTGTATTGTCTGTAGTGATTACAGTAACAAAAGATTCGTTTAATAATTTTAACATGATTCATTTCCTAAAAAGATAGATAATATAAAATAGAAAATACTCTCTACTCCTTAGTTGGAGTAGAGAGTATTTAGTTTAGTTACAGAGAATCGAAATAAGCTTTAGCAGCTTCTTCCGAATCGAAACCATGAACTTCACCGTTATGGAGGATCACATAGTGTGCCGCATTACTAGCGATGAGTTTAGCTTCGGCTTCGACTTTGGTAGAACCGGTAACAGTACCGTCAATGTGAGAGAAATGCTCAGTACCTTCTTTCAGAATGATGGCAGTACCACCATCATCAAGATAGGTATCTTTAATGACGAAACCACTGTTGGCCACAATGCTTTTGTCTACATAAATGTTGTCCTCAGTACGAGTACTTTCAATTACGACGTCTTGCTTTTCATTGAAACGATAAAACATATTTTTTTCCTTTTTAAAGAGTTGGCGTTATTTTACTATTGTAGAGATTATAGGCTTCATCCAGCGTTGCAAACACCAGGATTTCATCCGTATCAGTAATCACTACAAAGTTTTCAGAATTGGCAGTAAAACGACTGCCTACGATAGCCGTTGCTTCGGTACCTTTAACGTAGTTCTTAGCAACGACTTCTTTAGTAATGCCAAAACTAATAGAGTCATTGGTAACAGTAATATCTGTAACCAAAGGATGTTCAGAAAGCAATTCTACGGCTTTATTACACGCCCATTTGATATCGCTGTCATCGTATCCCTCGATAACTTTTATAGATGCATCATTACCGACCAGTACGTTGTTTTTATAAAATTCAGACACTAACATTGTTAATCCTTTCTTAGGGTAAATTAATTCGCTAATTAGGTCATAATTTAAACAATCAAGAATTAACAAAATAGTCAGTCTTTATTTAAGAGACAGTATTGCTAAATTGCCTTTTATCTCCGTGAGCATATTAGCAATTTTTAAAGCATGTTCCTTTTCACCATTGTCCACCGTACGATAGAATGAAAAAGAAAATACATGCTTATATTCTTTAGCATCGAACTCGTTATTAAATCTGCCTTTAAAATGAACAGAATTAATACCGTGACGACGCAATAGACGATTTAAATCAATACCAGTATGCAACAGATTATCTAAATCGTCTTCATTTGCATGGTTAACGCATTTAACAACCAGATCAAGAAACTTGTCGGATACAAGATCTATACTGCTTCCTTTCTCTAGTTTATCATGCACACCATTCTTTACCGAGCTTTTAACGACACTAGTTAAAACAACGTTTTTAACTTTGTCGAATAAGTCTATGTCAAACATTACGAGATCCCTTTCTTAGTCGATAGTGAGATTGTCAATATAATCCCCGATATAAAATAACATCAGGTAGAAAAATACCGTAGCCGTTACAGCAATTAATACTGCTGTCAAAGTTTCTTTATTTTCTTTTTTCATGGTCATTACCTTTCTGATTTAAAATATCAATGATCGTTACTAATACTACAATCATTATTCCTTCGAAGTTAGAATAAAGTTAAGGTTTATTTCTTAAATATCTGGTCGATAATAAGAATGATCTCTTCTATAGAATAATTCAAATTATCCCAGCGAAGATTCTTATACAGAATCTTTTCATGATAGTATTCTTTCATGTCAAGTTCTGTCATTAACTTAGAGATTTTCTCACGAGTATTAATCAGGTGTTTTAAACTACTACATTGATTTAATTCTTCGTCAGTCGGAACATCTGTTAAGATATTCCAGTCTTTATCTCTGAATTTATTTTTAAATTCAGTATGCAGAATACCTACGGATATTTTGTAATACTCTATGTATTTATCCAACATATCCAAGCGATATTTTTTAAGATTTACAGTGCTATCACGGTAGTCTAAACCTAAATAGATGATCATGCAAGCTATTACGATAATAGCTATAACCCAAAAAGTATTCATTTCTCAACCTTTCATGATTAAATTTTAGAAGAATGAGTTATGTATGAGAAGTGTGAATTAAAGAAGGAGACTGTTATCGGCAATCTTCTTCTACTTAGTGTCCTGATGCACTAGGGCTAGAGTGGCTTAGAAGTACTAGAATGCTACTTCTAACCATTCGTTGAACAAGTCATTACTGGCTTGTTCGTATCTATCAAGGTATTCTTGCTCCTCTTTAGATAGAGTAAAACCATTCAGTTTCTTATTCTGAAGTAGTTGTACTACATACAAGTTCACATTTCTCACCTCCTTTCTACGACAAGAATATTACACTAGGATACCGCGAGTATCCTAGTGTAATGTCGTTTATGTCTAATGTTAATAAAGTAAAAGATTAATGTTTAGATAAGATACCAAACATTTCTTTATTAAAATATTGAACCTGTTTAAAATCAGGAAAGGCTCAATCTAATGATATATATTTATTTTAATCTAAGTTATAGACAGAAAGTTTATTAAAAATGGAAAATGAAGATAAAGAATATAAACAGATTGAAGCATTCTTAGAGAAACAAACACCTAAGGTAAGAACTAATGCAGAAATCATCAAAGCTGAAGAAGATTATCCTTACATGCTTCATGGTTCTATTGATGACAGTATTAAAGTATTCAGACCTCGTCTAGCTGAACGTTACGTAAAAGGTTCAGAAGACAGAACAGTCGATCGTATCCACGTGTCAGAAACTCTAGTAGGTTGCATCATGGGTATGGATGAGTTAACTGGTTACTTACAATACAATACTGGCGTGAAAGAAGCAGAAGTCTTTAAAGGTGGATGGTATATTTACGCCATTCCTTATAAGTATGCTTTAAAACCTAATGTTAACTTAGTATACGATGCTGGGCGATCTAATGAAGTTTGGTTAGTGCCTTATTCTAAAGAAACCAAAGAGTATAAAGGTGAGATTATTGCTAAGGTATTTTTAGAATCGATGTCTTATGCTAATTTAGGCATGGACGAGAATAAGAATACTTTAAGAAAATATATCACTACTTATATTGTAGAAGTCATGAATAAATCCATTAAGATTGACCAATCTTCTAATAAACAATATCCTAAGGGATACTATAAAGTAGAAATTACTCGTACTACGGATAATGGACACCACGTTCAATATTCTTTCAATGAAGATTTAGTAAGAGTACAGAAAATAGATAGAGATGAGTACAATAAGAAAAAGAAAGTCATGGCGCCTAAAATGCTTTACAAGAATAAAACTTTTTTCAACTGGTAGTACTTATATATGAAAAGTTAACAAATGTTTATACTCCTTAAGAAAACAATTGTTTGACTAGGTTCCCCTTGATGTTTACATGACGCTCTCCTTATGTAAAACACAAACCTAATGCCAATGTCTTTGCTGATCTGATTCATCGTGTTCTTCAGTAAAGTTTAGATAATCGGGAGATGAACTTATAATTAATTGGCGATTCCTCGAACAAGTAATTTGATTTGGGTTATTTGTTCCTAGTTATGTTTGATGGCATAATTAGTCTCCATAATAGTTCTGGGCTATCCTCTCTACTCCTTATCTGGGTAGAGAGGCTCTAGCTTTTATTTTTGGCTATTCTTTATTACATGAAACATTACACTTTAAACCCGTAAACAGAAAAGGAAAACCATCATGGCTGAAATGACCATCACTCGTGCTTTGTCTCGTGCTAAAGTAATCAAAAAACGTTTAGACGATTTGTCTCGTGAACCATTCGTAGGTTATGTACGTAAAGCTGAAGCTGAAAAACTAGGTGCTCAGCAATATGCCAAGAATTCTCAATCTAGTTTTGATGAATACCAATCACTCTTGAAAGAGTATGTTGCTATTAAAACAGCGATTCATCAATTCAACGATACCAAGGAAGTATCTATTACTGGATTTGGTACATTCACTGTAGCACAACTCTTAGTAGAGAAATCTATCCTGGAAGAGCGCCGCAAGGTATATCGTAATATTCGTGAACAAAACCGTGTTGCTCTGAATACTATTAGTGTAGCAGAAGAAGAAATCGCATCTTCTGTTTCTAAATACTTGGCTACTCAAGAAAAACAATTGAGTGAAACGACTCCTAAAGAGTACCTAGAAGATATGGCTAATAAATTCCGAGAAGCCAAACAAAAAGAATTGGAAGTAGTTGTGGTATCTGGCTTTGACCACAATAAATATCTGGAAGAAGAAGGTAAACGTATTGAACTCTTTACTGCTGAAATTGATACGATTCTTTCAGAAGTCAATGCTACCAGCACCATCAACGTAACTTTCTAAATAAAATAATTTAGAGTTACCTCTTTTATTTGAGAGGAATATTCAGTATTGTTCTAATAAGTACGCATCCAATCATTTTAGTTTATCTTTGAGTGTGTTTAGGGCTTTTGGTGAAAAAGTGTACTTACAGAATAGTTTATTGTATTTCTCTCAACCTTGGAGGAATCCCCTAGCGGCAATGGGATCTGACTGTAAATCAGACGCGAAAGCTTCGAAGGTTCGAGTCCTTCTTCCTCCACCAGTTTTTAAAGATATGTTAATCACTTACCGAATATCAGTAAAGTGAAGACCCTTGAGAAGATATGAGAAGAGTCAGCAAGCAAACTAGACTACGTCCTAAATACTTATACATGTATTTTAATCTAGGAATGATTAAAGATCCGTGTGCTCGCCATATACTGAGCAACGCGCTATTGCCAAGAGACGCAATACAGTCTTAAAGTTCTAAAGATCAAAGTTCTAAATACATAAAGTTCAAAGTTTTAAAACGACTGTGGAATACTTTAAGAGAAAGACAGTCAACGAAAAGCTTTAAATCTGTATAAGTTAAAACTTCTATCAAATCCTACTGTTGTGGTTTATTAAGGTATTCACCCTTTCTGATTCCCGTAGGCTGGTTTGATGGTTAACATATCTCCCTTATCCTCGCTACTTAGTGAAATCCAGGCTAAGTATTGTATTGACTGAGCTGTTTCACCCTGCCTGCCTTTCAAAAACCGACCCGCCGGAACAGTTTAGTCACTGGTACTTCTTCCGAGACTGTAATTTCAAAACGTGTCCTATTGGCTATTTGGATTGGGAATGTAAATGACATGGGTATAGAAAATCCTTTATTTATAAAGGACAGTACCTAGGGCATTATTATGAGATTACAGTCTCACCCTATGCTTCTGTATATTGGATTAATATAGAATGCGTTACTTTCAATTTCATGATGACTACTTCGTTGCACTCTCTACCTATTTGGGTAGAGAGTGTACTTTTTTATGTCTTTATAAAATCAAAAAAAAATACTCTCCCTTTTACAGGAGAGTATTCTTCTTATTGATAACTTAAGTGTTTTCCATAGGGCCTTCACGTTTATCGTTAAAGAAATCGCCGGTTGAATCTTCTTTACATTTCTTACGATAAGCATTGATCAAACCGTCTAGTTCCAAACGATCATCAGTACTGATGATGTCGTGAGTTATATGCTCTCGAATATAATACACCCATGGGGAGTCTTCGTACTGATGTCCTGGGTCATCTTTCTTTACCTTATACCAGCCATTATCTAATTTAATAGCGAATGACAACATACCGGTATCTTGCAGATAATCCCCGTATATTTTAATGGCTTTGAATACCAGTAGTAATTCATCGTAAACGCTAGAATCACCCAGATACAGTTTGATCAGTTTAGAGAATCGTTCAATGTATTCATTTAAACGACTCGTACGAGATACCCTATCTTTAGATTCGTTAACAATTTCTACCGAACTGATATCGAGATTAAATAGATCTTCCATTCTTACTTCCTTTAACCAAATGCTGGAGGAGGTCTTTTGATGACCTTCTCTTTCAGTATATAAGCAAAATCTATTACATCAGGCTCTGCGATGTGTTCGATGATGATTTTGAATAGACTGCCATTAGGGGCAACCAAGAACCAAGGAACATTCTTCACAATACCAAAATCAATAGAGAAATATAAGCCAGCCATCTCAATAGCGATTTCTTTTGTAGGAGTATCTTTAGAGAGATAACTGGCTTCTTTCATGATTTGGTAATAAGTGAAAGATGCTTCGTAAATTAGATCTTTTCTATTACGACCATCTCTTGTTTCATCACACTCGACAATCTTGAAAAGCAACTTTTCCAGTTTGTTAATTAGCTGAACCAACTCACCTTCTTTTACAAACTTGCTTAGACAATCGTCTGCTTTCAATTTAGATTTGTTAGCTATTTCTACTGAATCTAAATCGAATGTATAAGCTTTAGACATGATTCTTCCTTAAGATACTTGATAAGGGATACCACCTTTGTCACCAATGAACTGAACACTGAACATCTTAGTCAGGATAAAGATATTACGAATATGGCCTTCATCTTTAAAATCAGCAGGGCTAACAGATAAAGACAAATAACCTTTATTCCAGATATAGTAAGGTTCTGAACTTTTAAGAGAACTTAACGCCAGGCATTTGTGCAGGTCATTAGGCAAGTAAAGAATCTCACGAATATCGACATTACCTTCGTAATAGTACCCGATAATCTTGATTAACTCTTCAATGTCTTCATTGAGTTTCAAGACATAATGTTCAGACATCTTGTTACTACAAGTAATGACCAATCCTATTCGTTTAACTTTAGTCAAGCGAATAGTATATCCGCAACCATTGCAGAATTTTAAGTGTACTGCAAAGTCAGTTTTACTGATTCCTTCCAAACCTTCTTTCAAAATCATCAAGGTCGCTTCGGCTAAAGTCAGTTCTTTGAATTTAATATTTTTCAACATGTTTATACTCCTGCATGTTTTCTTCTAATTGCCATAGAAGAAATTTTGTGTTGTTTGATTAGTTTAACATAGTACGATTGCATTTGATGACAGTATTGTCTGCGATCTTCAACGTTTGTAACCGTACCAAATCCCACTGGAGGTTGGCCATCGCTAGTCTCTAGGATAGGATAGCGTTCTTTAATCTTATCCAAGATGTATTTACTATCACCCATGATACGTGTACCATCATTGAAGTTGTGAAGACACATGTAGTCTATAACAGTACTTGCCGTAATGACATGACCTGAATGATACGGATTCTTATAAATGATAAAGTCATCCTTATTCTCGATGTTGAAACCAATATCGGCTTTACCTTCGATTTTTACATCACCAGAAATAGTGGCAGTGCCGTAAACACGAATCTCGCCATCTAAAGAAACATCTTCACTGATAATTGCATCGTCTGTTACGACAACTTTATCATTCAGTTTAGTACTACCTGTTACAACAGCACTTCGCATGACAAAGCAGTTACCATTGATTTCAGCATTACCACAAACTACTGCACCATCTTTAACCATAGAGTTACCGGCAATGATAGCATGGTCAGTTACATGAGCATATCCCAATACAGAAGCATTATCCATCACTACAGCATCTTTACCTACCCATGCCCAGCTATCTTCTTTAAAAGAGAGATTGCTTTCTTTAGCAATGTATCCGCCTAAGCTATCCTTCTTGACCATACCAAAGTCTTCCAATGCTTTAATACGAAATACTTTCTGACCTTTGACTGTAATCGTATCATTAGCCAACATGACATATTTCTTGTTATCAAGAGACATCTTCATCTTGGTAAATGTTTTAGACTTCTTAGCTTTACTGTGTCGACTAGGAATAATACTGTGTACGTTAGTGCGAGTAATTTCACAGATAGCCAATACATTATATATGGAAACGGTAGTATTCTTATTAGGGTTTAAGATATGGCTTAAGTTACATTGAGACATACCCAGTTTTTTAGCAACCTTAGTGATGTTTAAACCACTTTTATAGATAGCCTCACGAAGATTCTTTTTAATAGTAAGGGTATCTTTTTCAGATTTAGAGAAAGTTTTCATTATGTAAATTCCTTTAAAGTTAGATTTAGGAAATTAGTTTAGCAGTTAGGAGTATATGAATGGGAATCGAAAAAGGAGAAATGCTAGTAACACTTCTCCTTTACTTAGTGTCTTAAAAACTACTTAAGACACTAGGGCTAGAATGGATAGAGGGTTAATAGACGGCCTCTAACCATTCTGCGAACATTTCATCGCTCGCTTTATTGAAACTAGCAAGGAATTCCTGTTCTTCTTTTGTTAGCTGCACCCCTAAGAGACGCTTGTTCTCCAAGAGCTGAGCTAAATAAGATCCCACATGATTCACCTCCTTTCCGCTATAGGGATAATCCTCTTACCAGCAAAGCTTAACAAGAGAACAATAGCTACGAACATACATTATTGATGCTCGCACGTTAATGATATATGTTTTAAACATATTTAAATGCTCCTCTCTACCTTTGCGGGTAGAGAGGAGCAATATGTTTTATGTAATTAGATTTTGCCAATCCAGTTTAATACTGTCTTTAGCAGAAGTATGCATACCTTTCATTGAGATCAACATGATCTTAGAACCAGGCAACGCATTTACAGAAGCAATACCATTAGGATAGCTAGAGATATTAGGACCCGCACAATGTTCGCAGTAACTATTGTTTTTACTCACACACATGCGAGGAGATCGCATCATCACTTCTTTACCAGCTAAGGAAGCAATATTCTCTTCAGTAATCTTAATGGTCGTTCCATTCTGAATAAAGTAGTAATCCAAATACTTCTCATTCTTTTTAGAATCTTCATCGAAAAGAATCGGTTCACCGTATTTGGTTCCACACTCTTTTCCATCGACTTTCAAGTTAGCA
>FLSF01002847.1_pt1 | contig 9232 bp, 8 predicted proteins | sample 1550431 | NCBI WGS metagenome assembly FLSF01 (sample SAMEA4031754, study PRJEB14383) | metagenome | biome: human; feature: oral; material: saliva | place: Philippines | collected 2014 | reverse complement strand
GCGATTCTTGAATTTTCAAATTTCAATGTATTGCAATAAAAATCAACCGAATGACTACATTTTTGACTACATTTTTTGTGAAATAAATTAGATGTTCGGATATATAGAAAAGGCTCTAGCTATATTTGTACTGACCCCAAAAAGTTAGACAATTAATTTATCCAAAGGATTTAGTTCTGTGCTGCACAGGACTAAGTCCTTTTAGTTTTACCTTAATTCGTTTTTTGTTGTAGTAATCAATATAGTCTACAATAGCTTGTTCCAATTGCTTAAGCGACTGAAACGACTTCTCATAACCGTAAAACATTTCGGATTTCAAAATGCCAAAGAAGGACTCCATCATACCATTGTCTGGGCTGTTATCTTTACGTGACATCGATGGCTGAATTCCCTTACTCTCTAAAAACCTGTGATAAAAATCGTGTTGATATTGCCATCCTTGATCACTATGGAGAATAGTATTTGTGTAATGTTCCTCACTGAAGGCCTAGTTTAACATAGTTTTCACTTGTTCTAAGTTTGGTGAAGTTGAAAGATTATAGGCGATAATTTCGCTATTAAATCCATCTAAAACAGGCGATAAATAGAGTTTTTGTGTACTATTTGGAATGGCAAACTCTGTCACATCAGTGTAGCACTTTTCCATTGGCCTTGACGCTTCAAATTGACGTTGAATGAGATTCTCTGCTTTCTTGCCAATCTCTCCTTGACTAAGAAGAATACTTCCGTTTACGACGAATTCGAGCCTTTAAACCAAGGACCTTCATCAGACGTTGAACTCTTTTATGATTGATCGAATAACCACGATTCCTCATTTCCAAAGTGATTCGACGATAGCCATAATTTCCTTTATGGTCATTATAAATGGCCTAAATTTTGGTTTTAAGCTCTTCATTTTTATCAACCCCATCCAGTTGCTTCAACTGATAATAGTAAGTCGATAGAGCTAAACGAGCTGTTTCAAGAAGAAAATCTAGTCGAAATCCTCCTGAAACCATTTCTCTAACTGTCTCTGCCTTTCTCGCTCTAAGGCTTCGTCCTTTTCCTCTAATTCTTTTAACTTTTTTAGGTAGGCCACCTCGGTACGTAGACGCTCATTCTCCTCTTGAAGTCGCTCTAGTTCTGTCATTTCTTCGGGTTTCTTCTTTGGTTTACGTCCCATTTTAGGTACTCTCTCTCTTGTTTTCTCAACAATAGTATACCCGTTTTTCTTGTATTGTGCTAGCCAGTTAAGAAGTATCGTATGACTTGGGAGACCGTATTCAAGAGAAACTCTATCTTTGGTCCAGCTTTCATGTAAGACTTTATTAATCATTTCTTGTTTTAAATGAGGAGAATAGTAACGATTTTTTCCTTTTTTGACGAACTTTATTCCGTAACGATCAATCAATTTAATCATGTACCTAAGATTAGAATTGTTTATCCCAAATTTATTTGAAAGCTGTTTGAAGCTTTGTCCTTGTTTTCTTAGTTCATAGATTTGAACTTTATCTTTATAACTCAATTTCATAATAAAAAACTGCCTTTGACTCCGTGGTGTTCAATAACGTCTTTATCTTTATAACTCAATTTCATAATAAAAAAACCCAAAAGTTAGATTTTTTCTGTCTAACTTTTGGGGTGCAATTCAATTGTCTAGAGCGTTTTTGTGTTGTTTAAGAAAATTAGATGTTGGTTTTAGATAACTACACATTTCAAATTTTTTAAACAAGATTTAATTGTTGATAACTAGAAAGGATTATTATGTTTGCAAAAAACAAATTTCAATACTGTATTTACAATCATGAGAGACTAGAACTTCATGAGCTTCAAAAGGAATATCAAAAGGATAAAGCTGGGACAAAACTTAAGTATGAAAACCAATTGTTCGCAATCCTTCATGGATAGAGCGCAAGTTGTTCTCGATAGTTCAAAGATCAGCTTGATGTATTATTCTTTCAGCCATAATATCCCCCTTGTTAATGATTTTTAAATTAATTAGACAAAATTTGGCCATAGAATATTCTTATCTTAAAGAAGTAATTATATACTGAAAAACAGGTCGCAATTACACATGATTCAGATAAAATATACCAGAATTATTTTAGTTTCTTCTTATAGAAATAAGAAAATCATAATTGATACTTTAATTCAACATACTATGAAATGAGAATATGAAGTTTTCTATGAGGAAAATGTGCACTTGATTTGACATTTTAGGGCGTATGAAAACTTTGAATACAGGTTTCTTTCTATCTAAATGTTTTTGCAGATACTTTTTTTGTACAAATTTGTATTACGAGTGTGTAACTGATAGACAAACACTAAAATATATGATAAACTAAAGTAGGAAAAAATTTAAAAGGAGAATCCTTATGTCAGCAATTAGTTTGACTCCAGAACAGTTACAATCTCAGGCGGCAATTTATCTTAGTGCTAAAGATCAAATTGAACAAGCGGTACAAACCGTTAATCGAACAAATGGAGAAATGGCATCACAATGGAAAGGGCAAGCATTTAGTGCTTACCTTGAGCAATACAACCAGTTGTATACACATGTTCAAAAATTCGAGGAGCTTCTGGTGAGCATCAACCAACAATTGAACAACTATGCTCAAACAGTAGCTGAACGTGACCAACAAGATGCACAAAGCTTTGGTTTGTAGTTGATTTTGAGGAGCGTCAGGGAAACTTGACGCTTATTTTTATATCATGATGAAGAAAATTAAAAAGCACCTATTAATTCTTTGTATCGTATTTCCTGTGCTAGTTTATGCAGACGATGGTAGCTTAAAACTTGATACAGATATCATTACAAATAGTACACAGGACACGGTCAAAAATAGGATAGAATCCAAATATGCTCCAAATTTATTTTTAAATCGTACCCAAAAGGTTGTGGACCAGAGAAGTCAAACAACACAAGAACTTTTACAGGGGGCAGAGAAGACTATATTTACCGATAGTGAAAATCATTCTATTTATCGTTTAGAAACTACTGTCGTTAAAACATCATTGTTTAATCAATACACTGTAGAGGAGAAACCCTCTTTTAAACAAAGTGACTATTCAATTTTTAAGGATTGGATGGGAAGTGTATTGACAAGTTTTTTCTTGTTGTTTATGATTTTTTTGGGTATCTATTTAGGAAGGAAATGGCATGGATTACGGAAAAATAAAGTTAACTCTAGAGTATAGAACAAAACAAATAGATATTCGAGTTTCAAAATCCCTTACTTGGTTAAGATTAGAAGAATTATTAAAAGATACCAAAGTTAGAGAACAGTTGAATTTACCCCTAAATAGTTCGTTTTGTTTCAACGTTAGAAATAAACAAATTCATATCGAAACAACGGATATCTTGGCTGCTTATCCAGTTAGTGATGGGGATTATATAGAGATTGAGGATGTATCATAGGAGAAAAAATGTTTGAAGCAGATCAACTACAATTTGTAAGAGAAGGCAACCAAATATCAGTTCAAATTTCTTCATCAGGTTACCATAGAGAACAGCTTGAATTGATTAAAGAGTATTGTCCAGTAGAAATAGTGCAGAAAGATGGAGTTCTTTCTTTGCATTATATTATTCCAGAGTATTTTAAAACTGTTAAAGAAGAAATTTTAGACAGAACTACGGAACTTGAACGTTTTGGTTTGGCACAAAGCATGTCAGTATTAGTTCATTCTGAAAATGATTATAAAATTCCGTATATTCATCCTGAAAACATCATTGTTTTTGGGAGTAATGTACAAATATTACATTATGGAATCGAAAAATTACTTGCACCTCAACAGCATAGTTCTGAATTCTATTTAGAATCTTATAAAGCTTTAATGATTTCCATTTTACTACCTAAGGTAGATTTTGACTTAGTCATCCATGGGATTGATGCAATAAAGGAAAAGGTAGCACAGGATATTATCCCCTTAGGGAGTGTAGCTGATGTCAATAAATATATTGCAGAAAAGTATGCAAAATTATCAGAAGAGAGTTCAAAATCTAATTTGTTGGTTAACAAGAAAAAATGGAAGGCTTTGTTAATAGGGGGAGCCTTGCTTGCTACAACCACAGTCATTTTAAGTTTTGCAACGTATAAGTCTATGTTTAAAGACGGCCCCCTAAAATCATCAGTCATTATGGCCCAATCAAATTTCATGCGAAAAGACTATTCTGAAACAGTTGAATCATTAAAAAATTATGGTGCAGAATCATTGCCAAAAGAAGCTAAGTATATCTTAGCAGCAAGCTATGTCCGTTTAGATAGTTTGAGCGATAAGCAAAAGGAAGTTATTTTAAATACGATTACAGAATCAACAGATGATACAATTTTCTATTATTGGATTTATCTTGGACGTGGAAAATTTGAAAAAGCTCTAGATGTGGCACAAAATATCGGGGACACACAATTGATTTTACACGCTTATACAAATCTATATGAATCAGTTAAAGCAGATATCAATATGAACGGTTCTGAAAAACAAAAGAAACTTGAAGAATATGAAAAGAAAATAAAAGAACTTTCTGCTGAGATTGGAGAAGCGACTACAAATAGTAGTGACACAAAAGCATCTACTGAGACAACAACTCCTAAGGACAACCAAACAAAAGAAAAGAGTGAGCGATAAATGAAGGCAAAAAAGCTAGAATATGATCATCAACTGGGAGACCAATTAGGAGAACTTCATAAACCTCTTTATACCTTGTTGATTGAACAAGAAAAATTGGAAAAAATTGATTTGTTTGAAGGACAAGAGGTAAGAGTAGGTACTAACGAGTATACAGTAGAAGGCAGAATAGTCTATCGAAACGGTAAGGAATTAGAAAGAGGAAAATCTACCTTTGATAGAGAAACTGTAACCTTATTGGTCCCTGAAGAAGATATTTTTATCACTTATATTTTTCCGCCACAACGATTTATTTGTAGCAAGAAAGAATCAGCTGACATTAGTTGGGCAATTTCAAACCAACTTTTTTTCTCAAATAATCAAGTACAGGTTACACTTGGGGAATCTCCGGTTTATCTAAATAACCGTCTTATCAAAGAGGAAGGACTTTATCCGTTTGAAGTGGGGAACCGAATGAAGGTTTCTAACTATTTTATAGAAAAAAGAAAGAACCAGTGGAAGATTGGATGTCTTTTTGAAGAACCACAATTGAATAAGAGTCAAATTCTGATACAAGAAAAAAATAATGAATATCCGATGGATTTTCCAGAGTATAGAAGGAGTCCGAGAGTTAACCCGATTATCCATAGTGAGAAAATCATTATCAATCAACCTCCACAGCCGATAAAACCACCCAAAAACTCGCTCATTCGAGCAATTGTTCCAGCGTTAGGGATGTTTACTTTAACTGCATTTAGTTCAATTTGGACGAAAGGGAATCCTATAATGATGCTAGGGATGGGTGGTTTTAGTCTCCTGACTGCAGCGACAACTATGAGTCAGTATTTTGAGGAGAGAAAGGATACCAAAGAGCAGGAAAAAAATCGTATTCAAGATTACGAGGCATATTTATTAAAACAGGTATCCGACTTAGAAAGCTACTACAAAGAAGAAACTAAGATTTTACATTACAATCAACCGTCAATGTCAACCATTACTGAACTGATTGCAAAGTATGATTCTAGAATTTATGAGCGGATGGACTATAATGAAGATTTCTTACAGGTGTCTTTAGGATTAGGAGATAAGTTAAGCCGGCTAGAGTTACAAACAAATTTTGATGAGCAAAGTAAAGATGAAATATCGCAATTTGCTCGAACAGTCTTGCAAGACTACAGTTTGCAAAAGAAGGTTCCAATTACTGTTAATATTTTTGAAGCTACAGTTGGTCTTGTTGGAAACAGTGAAGTAACTAGGACAGCTGTGTATAATATGCTTTTACAGATTGCAATGTTCCATAGCTACTTAGATGTTAATTTTATCAATCTTGTTCAAGAACAGAGATATGAGAAGGATTGGTCTGAGTGGCGCTTTCTCCCACATTTTAATATGCAGGAGCGAAATATTCGTGGTTTTGTCCATGATGCCAGAAGTCGTGATGCTGTTCTAAATTCGCTTTATCGTATCATTCAAAAACGTTCTCAAATCAAACGTGAAATGGGGGAAAAAGATGCGCGCTTTAAACCTCATTATGTCTTAACGATTATGGATGACTCCCATTTACTTGGCCATAGTTTGAATGAGTATCTAGCCAAGGATTTGACAGAGTTAGGTGTGACTGTTATTTGGGTGAAAGAGGCGCGTCGTCTTTTGCCAGAAACTATCACAACTCTGATTGAATATAAGAATCAAAATCTAGGTCAAATCATTAATGATGAAGGATCCTATAGTGCACAAACCTTTATTCCCTACCCATTATTGGATTGCTATGAAGATTCTATCCGTACTTTAGCAAATCTAAAACACATGGAAGTAGAGAAGAATACGATTCCAAAATCCGTTACTTTTTTGGAACTCTATCAAGTCAGAGAAGTTGAAGAGTTACAGGTTGCAACTAGATGGTCCAAAGCGGATACTTTTAAAACGTTAGCAGTGCCATTAGGATTGCGTGGGAAAGATGACCAGGTGGAACTCAACTTACATGAACGTGCACATGGACCGCATGGTCTTGTAGCAGGAACTACTGGTTCAGGTAAATCGGAGATTCTTCAGTCGTATATATTATCCATGGCTGTAAATTTTAGTCCAGAGGATGTTGGATTTCTTACGATTGACTTCAAGGGTGGAGGGATGGCGAATCTTTTCAAAGATCTACCACATATGCTTGGGTCTATTACTAACTTAGATGGCGCGGCTAGTGCGCGTGCCTTAGCTTCTATTAAAGCAGAGTTACAAAAACGCCAACGACTATTTAATCAATTTGGTGTCAACCATATTAATGGATACACTAAATTATATAAGGAAGGCCAAAATTCTACTGACAAATCAGGCTATCCAGACAAGCCATTACCTCATCTGTTCCTGATTAGTGATGAGTTTGCTGAATTGAAAGAACATGAACCAGAATTTATGACAGAGCTGGTTTCCACAGCCCGCATCGGACGTTCGCTTGGGGTCCATCTAATTCTTGCTACACAAAAGCCATCAGGTGTCGTGAATGATCAAATATGGTCAAACTCTCGTTTCAAACTAGCTTTGAAAGTGTCAGATGAGTCTGATTCAAATGAAATTATCAAAACACCAGATGCAGCGAGTATTACTGAACCAGGGCGTGCCTACTTACAAGTAGGAAATAACGAAATCTATGAGTTGTTCCAGTCTGCTTGGAGTGGTGCACATTATGCCCCGCAAATAGAGGGGGTTCAAGAAGTTGTTGATGAACGAATTTGGTTGATTAATGACCTGGGACAATATGAATTGCTATCTGATGACCTATCTAAGGATGAAAATTATACTGCTGATCAGACGGAAGAAATCACGGAACTCTCAGCTGTTGTAAACTATATAGCAAGAGTGAGCAAGACTGTACCTCTCAACCTGCCAGATAAGCCGTGGTTAGAACCACTAGAGACAGCTATCATATCCCCTCAAACAGATATTCACTGGACCGATGAAAAAGTATTGGCCGTTCCCTTTGCTCGAATGGATATTCCGACAGAGCAACGTCAAAAGGATTATCATTTTGATTTGGAAAAAATGGGGCATACAGTTTTCTATGGTTCCCCTGGTTTTGGGAAATCCCTAGCTCTTCAAACTCTAGTGTTAAATCTCGCTCGTTTGAATACTCCAGAGCAAGTACAAATCAATTTATTTGACTTTGGGACAAACGGCCTCTTGCCACTAAAAGATTTACCTCATGTAGTTGATTTGACAAGATTTGATGAAGAAGAAAAACTGGTTAAGTTTTTAAAACGTATTGACCAAGAGTTGAAGATTCGCAAGGAGAAGTTTGCCCTCTATAATGTAGCAAGTCTTTCCCAATACGAACAAAAATCAGGTGAGAAACTCCCTGCTATCCTTACTATTTTTGACGGCTTTGATACTATAAAAGACACACCACTAGAAGAAGCCATTGAAAGTATGATTAACCGCCTCCTACGTGAGGGAGCGAGTCTTGGATGTTATGTGATTTTGACAGCACTCCGCTCAAATAGCCTTAAAATCAGTATGTCAAGCAATATCACCTCGCGCTTGGCCTTTTACCTGGTTGATGAAGGAGCTTCTAAGGAAATTATCGGACGCGATGCTTTAATTCAACAAGAAATTTTTGGTCGTGCCCAGTTGAAAGAAGATATCCCTTATGCCATTCAGGTTTATCTTCCAATAAGTGGAGAAGGTGACATTGAGCGCCTATATAACTTGGAAGAAGAAGTCAAGTTGATTGCAAGAAGCTGGACAGGAGTTTGCCCAGAACCAATCCCAATGTTGCCAAATGAAGTGACGCTTGATGAATTTAAACAATCAGCTACAGTTCAAGAAATGCTGAAACAAGGTCAAATCCCAGTCGGATATGATAAAGAAACAACTAAGGTGGTAGGTTTTAATCCTAAAGAACATGGCTATTTTGTCATTATGGATGACACACCACAGCAAACAGAACTACTCGAAGCAGTGTTATTGATGGCATTTGAAAATTTGAATGGGCAAGCTCAACGTATTCTTTTTGATATTGATGGACGTCTTGCAAATCCAGATAGTTTTGATTCAATCATCTTGTTAAATAACTTTAGTACAGCTTTAACAGATCTTGTTAGTGAAATTGAACGAAGACTACACGGTGGCGATAATCAAATGATGTTTGTTTACATGCCAGACATTCATACCGTAAATGAAAAAATGTTACTTTCTGCAAATGTGTTAGAAACGATTATCAAAAATGCCTCTAAAGCGGGAGTTTACTTTATTTTCCATGGCTATCAGAAAAATATCGAAAGTAAATTTGATGAATTTAGTAAGAGATTGCGTGCAAATATGCCAGCAGGTATATTTGGTACTAGATTTATGGATCAAGGAATGATTAAAGGTAAGTCAAATTACAAAGAAACTCTTCTAGAAGTCGATGAAACTCATTTCTTTGTTGGAAGAGAAGTTTTCAGAATTAAGTTACCGAGATAATATCAGCAATCCTTCACACTTGAACTTGATAAGAACCTTTCCCCAAAAGTTAACTATAGAAGTTCTCACTTTTGGGGATTGATTCAAAGGGAGTAAGTTTAATCTTAAGGATATGTATATAGGTTGTTGATTCTAAGCAAAATATGCTAAAATGAAGTACAGTTTATAAAAAGGAGAAGGGAAATGGGGTCGT
>FLSF01001038.1_pt1 | contig 9278 bp, 13 predicted proteins | sample 1550431 | NCBI WGS metagenome assembly FLSF01 (sample SAMEA4031754, study PRJEB14383) | metagenome | biome: human; feature: oral; material: saliva | place: Philippines | collected 2014 | reverse complement strand
GCCTGAACATCGGCGACACCGTGCAAATTGACGGCGCATATGGACGATTCGACTTTTCCGATGGACAAGCGCAAATCTGGGTCAGCAACGGCATCGGTTTTACTCCATTTCTCGCGCGCCTCAACGAACTGGCGAAACAGCCCGCCACCCAAGCGATAGACTGGTTTCATGCCGATAGAGATTTATCTGTAGAAATAATTGACCAATGGAAAGAGTTGGCTAAAAAAGCGAATGTTACGCTTCACTATATTCCTTCTGAAGCTCAAAGGCTGTCCGCTGACCATATTGCAAAGAGTGTTCAAAATAGTGAAGCCCGTAGCTTATGGCTCTGTGGCAGCCATAGCTTTACAAGTGGTATCGCAAGAAATCTTAAGACATGCTCATTACATCAAGAGCTGTTTGAGTTGCGCTAAATAAATCTAATGTACAAACTTTAAGTTTTAAGTAGTAAAGCATTAAGGTCGTCTTAAAGGTTTTCAGATGGCCTTTTTCTTTTTTTAAAGAGTGGATGAATTTCAAAGAGTTTTTATAAATCGTCTTCAAAATCCAACCACTTGTTCCATCCAAATTATTTATATCAAAGATTGCAAACTCAATCCCATGCTCGTCAATATAGATTGCGGCTTTAATTATGGACACAAATGCCGTCTGAATCAATATCACGCATTTGCAAAGTAAATCAACAAAAAAAGAATGGTTTTTTCCTTTCCACCCTTAAAATCAAAGTCACACCAAGCAAGCTGGCAATCAGGTTATTGTTAAACGTAATATTGTCTTTTGGTTTATGTAATGCCATACCGTACAGCAGCAAGCAATATCTGGTGTTGGCATAGAAAGCTCAACCTTTTTATCTAACCAATTAGAGTACATCAGAGTTTCATCATCTTGAGTTGCAATCGCTTAATTGACTGTTCCACAGAAAACAACCACCCCTGTCTTTTCAGTCCCAAAAACCTACCTAAACCTGCACAAGGGCAAGTTTAGTGTTTTTCCCACCTTGCCGCTCGCTTCCCTTTTTGTTGGATTTAGGCCTTATATAAATTCCATAGGCATTTTAAATTGGAGATAAAACTTACCCGCTGATGGTTATTATTAAGATAAGGTTAAAAACTCATCCGCTTTGTTTAAAATATTGATACTGGCATTGATATCCCTGCCGTATATTGTATGGCAAATAGGGCATCTTAGTTGAAAATACTGATATATTACCAATACCAACCACGATTAAACCAAATTTGACTGAGATATAAGTCATCTATTCATTTTATCAGATGGTCATAAGTTTGATAACCCAGAGTTTTAGCCAATACCAGCTAAAGACTTGCCATAGGGCAAAAAAATCTTTGCCCGCAAACAAAGGACCAGTAAAAAATTATCAAAAAAACAAAAATTGAAATCGCCTGCATCCATAAGAAAGTACAACACGGGCAACTAAACTTACACCGCAAAATCACGCATAATCTTATCTATGAAAACTAAACAACAAGTTATGCTTAAGGATTTAGTGGTAAAAAATATTCTAAAAGTAAATCGGTTCTTTACCAGTAGTAAAACTTGCTCACATTGTCATCATAAACCAGATAATTTGCCATTATCTGTAAGAAACTGGATTTATCCAGCTATTAAGCAGAACATGACTATAAGTAAATGCTATGAGTAACATACGCCAACAGGCATTAACTTGATAGCAGGACTTGCTTCTGCTAACTTACATAAAAGTACAAAAGCAATCATAGCTATATTTAGAGATTGCAGTAAATTGATTATAGGCAATTCGAGAATATCTTTCGTTGTTAACTCTCTGACTTTCTTTTCAATAAAAGATAACTTCCTATTTTTCACTAATCTGTCATCATGGAAGGCATATTCGTAGATTTTTCTATTTGTTTTATTATAGACATATCCATAATAATCATCCTGATTATTCTCACCTTCAACAAAATTCATAAAGAATACTTCATCGTCTTTTTTTTAATCTCTCCATTACTGCACCGTATAAATTTGGCATCTCATTTACTACAAATTTTGTACATTCTAAAACATTTTCCAGTAAAATTTTAGAAGTTGATTCTTTAGATTCGATTAATTCAATTCCTATCTTTTTAAATAGGCTACTCAGGCTTGCATCTATTTATCTATATTTTTTAATATCCTGTAAGGTAATTAGATTATTACTTAAATCATCTAAAAATAATAATTGAATTTCATATTCACGTTTTAAATTTTTCTCCTCTATTTTGCCATCTTTGGAGTATGGGAAATTCGCTAACGCATCTTTCCAATTAATGACGTTTTCAGCACATGCAGCAAAATAAGAACTATCAAATGATTTTTGTTGTATCCCTAGTAACATATTTCGAATCGAAACTAATAATTCTATCGTTCCTTGTGTTTCTACCATATCATTTAATGGATTATCATCATCCCAATTTATATCTTCTATAAATTTTTGAGAAATTTTAATATTTATTTGGGAAAAATCATACCAACCAGCTTTAATAATAGCATCACAGAGTTGGTAGTTCTCATTTGAATTAGTTATTTTAGTCATATTTTCTTTTATTTTTTTCTCAAGGAGCAGTGCATTACAGCACCAAGCTGAAAATTTACATTTCTTTTGTAAATCCATCTGTTCTAAAAGAGATTGTACTTTTTCAATATGTAATTCTATATTCATAATTTATCCTTTCATTCATCATATACACTACCAGCACTGTCAACACTTGGTTTACATCTTGAACAAGGTGCATTTCTTTGTTTTCTACCCCAAGAAATTCCTTTTCGAGATGATAGCTATGCTTTACAACATCTTTTGATAAGGTGAATGTTTCGCTGTAGTCGTCTTGGCTGTTGTGGGCTTCCCTAATCGTCCGATTTTGTCGTAAACGTAATTAAGGATGCCGCTTCTTTGGTTGGCACTTTAAATCAGGTTGCCGGCTTTGTTGTAATTATAGTGGTGGCTGGACACGTTACAACAAAGATTGTATAAAAATCATTTCAGACGATCATGTAAACTAGAAATTTATTGTAACTATTTTTTCATGATTATTTTCTTCCCAGTATTGTTTGTAGAAAGATAATGCATCATGTATTAAATGATATAACTCACTATTTCTAACCCTATCTGCGCCATTAACTCTTTGCTTCTTAGAAGGTTCAGGTTCATAGTCATCACACCAAATTCATCAAAATAATCTTCTTCATCCCATTCATTTTCATGATCCCAATAGAAAATTTGCCCAATTCTTTCTCCTTGAGTACATAGACAAATCAAATCACCAAATTCATTACTTGATATTGGTAGAAAATGATCTGGTATTCTATTTTTATATTTTTCAAGCCTCTCACTAATTAGGGAGTTTTTTGGTAGTTTATATTTTCACCATAAAAACCTAAATCACCACCAATCCATTCGATATTACCACCTATAGGAACATCATCATTTGAGTAACAATATTCAGGAAAATTATTATATGGTGTCAATTTAAATTCTTTTATAAATCCTGTCTCTCTACCAAATCATTCAAGATAATCCAAATAATCTGAAAAACTCTTCTTTAGTAATATCTAAAAATTTAGACATTGATTTTCTAGAGGTAGGAATCAGTGGCTCAAATGTAAACCTTTGAACTCCACCCATTTTTTCTATTACAGTTTGCATTCTTGCACTCATAATATTTACTTCAGTTAAAGGTTATGGACATGGTTTTGATTTATTTTCATCGCGCATAACGCTTGTAGGAATAGTATGCCTAAGCTGGTGTATAAATCTCTTGTATTATTTGCACATATTTGTACTTGAATGATTTAAGTTGAGATGACTGTCCATCAAATATTTTTTGAGCGTCTTGGACAGTCTATCTCATCTTATCTGCTAAAGCTTATGAAAAGGTTGATGATAATTCCAATCTAAAAAGTTCAAATTTGAACTTTTGAAGCAAGTTGATTAAATTATCATTTTAAAGTGGTCAATTTATTTAAATGTCATGATATGACTTTTTGCCCTAAAAGACACACTACAGAACTTTTACCAATATGGCGATTCCCTTCATTAAGGTGAAGAATATGATGTTTGGCATATAACCACTTCAAACCGTTGTAAGCAGCCTGCCAATCTTCTAAAGTGCCTAACATCTCAATTTTTGATGGTCCGCCAGTGCCAAATTTAAGTTGTTCTGTATGATAAAACACCCCAACAAATAATCCATTTGGCGATAAAGCATCTATGATTTTCTTAGAAATTTCAAAGCGTTTTGGCACAGGCAGATGAAAAAATACACTGCTAATAACCTCATAAGGAGCCTGCCAATCCATGGTGCAAATATCACGATTGATAAAATCAACAATAACTTGATTGTCTTTTGCCAGTCGTTTTGCTTTTTCTAGTCCAACTTGGGATACATCTACACCCGTAGTTGTTAACCCATGTTTTGCTAAAAATACAGCATTACGCCCTTCTCCGGTTGCCAAATCCAAGGCTCTACCTGAATTTGGTAGTAGATGTGCAATTTGAGCCAAAAAATTATTTGGTTCAACACCAAATACATATTCACTATCTTGATATCTTTCATCCCAAATGGTCATATTGCATTACTCCAAGTATTAATTGGTTGTTTACATTGATATTAATAATTTGCTCTTCTTATTAAAACAAGAAGTTTTCCATGACTAGTGTATCATATTCAATAAGAGATATGTTTTGATTAAACTAACATCTCTGTTATGTTTGCAACATGGCAAACACCAAAATTCATGTTTTCATCTAATATCTGCTATACCTTTAGGGTTATTGAAGCAAATATTGCTAAAGTATGAATAAGTTTGTGTTGTAAATTTTTTTATCAACTTCTTAAAAAGATAATTTTTATGTTTGTACCTGCGTTTTAATTGTTTTTTTGGTTTATATCAGTCAGCATTATAGACCAACTTTACTAACTTAGCTTGGTAAAAATTAATAAATTAAGTTTGCCAATTATAATTAAGGTAATTTTTTGATAAATCTACTGGCAAATTAATTAATGGTATTAATTTTAATGCAAATAGCCTTAACTTTTTTCTTATTTTTTGCTTTGAGCTTTGGTGTCAGGCTTATACAAACTTGCAAGACATCTGATTTGTAGCTTAGATGGTTTACAATGTTTTGGGTTTAGATACCTAGTTAATTAAGCTTGGATTTTGCCTGCATCGGTCAAGATAGCCATCTAAGCGGCTTTTAACGATTAAATCACCACCTATCATGTTTGTTAGGTGTTTGGTTGTGAGATTGGCACCATCTAAGGTAAAATTACCCGTGATGTCATTATGCATGGCATTAGCTACCTGAACGGCAGTATTGGTGTGGGTCGTGGCAGTTTCTGTGCCGCTGCCTTTACCAAGATTGGCATGAGCGGTAAGGTCTTGCACTATCTTGGGAAGCTGCTTCTTATTTATATGTCATTTAAATTGTTCATAATAATCTACCTGTGGTTAATTCTTTAAAATAGTTATGTTCCTTTCCTGTGATTTTTGAAGTGGTGATTTGACGATAATATTTTAAAAAATCAAATAGAGTGCCAAATTTCCTAACAGTATCTTCATTGGTATCCCATTCATAGACAATATCATTTTTGTCTGCTGCTAACATAAAATAGCCAACAATATGTTCATTGATACCTGCTATACTGATCATTTTTCTTTCAACAACATTACCTATAATATCAATAAAATATTTGCAATCTGGGTCATTGTATAAGTCTATCCTAGCTTGTTCTCCAAAAGAGTATTCAGTCCCAGTGTCATATATATACATCATCACCAAATAACAACCCACCCGAACATTTACCCATCGTCATTAAAAATTCTTTAAATTGACCATGAATTGGAAAATCATACTTTAGTTCAATTTATCTGATTTCATCTTCGGTATAGCCCTGAATTAGTTCAGGGCGTTCGATGAAGTTGTTGCGTGGGTTTTTGATGGATAATAGGGTTTGGATTAGATTGTTCATAATAATCTACCTGTGGTTAATTCTTTAAAATAGTTATGTTCCTTTCCAGTAATTCGTGAGAATATGATTTGACGATAATATTTTAAAAAATCAAATAGGGTGCCAAATTCCCTAACAGTATCTTCATCAGTATCCCATTCATAGATAGTGTCGTCTTGATTTGCAAGAAGCATAAAATACTGAAATCTATGCTCATTTATGCCTGCAAAAGCAAAGTATTTTTTTCTACTAGGTTAATATTACCCATATTTTTAATAAATTCTTGACAATCTGGGTCATTTTGTATTTCTTGGGAAAATTTATCAGAAAAGTAATACTCATTTCTTGTATCTCTATATATATATATATATCATCTCCGCGCAATATCCCACCCGAACATTTACCCATAGTCATTAGCAATTCTTTAAATTGACCGTGGATTGGAAAATCATACTTTAGTTCAATTTGTTTAATCTCATCTTCGGTATAGCCTTCTATCAACTCAGGTCTATCAATGAAGCTATCATAAGGACTTTTGATCGATAATAGGGTTTGGATTAAATTACTCATAAATTACTCCTAGGGACTGGTGTTTGTTGAACCATGTTCAATGTGAATGGTGATGTTTGGGTTTAGATTTTTAAAGTCTTCGATTGTACCACCCATACCATCTTGACCGCCACAACCATAACAAGCACCCTGGCTTTGTTGTGATGTATTTTGAATATTTAATTGAATGCTATCAATATTGGTACCATTTTGGTTTTTTGGGTGATATGGCTCATGATTTTCTTTTCAGCGTGATTGCCATTATATCGCTTTAACTTTTCCATTTATTCATCAATGGTCAAATAACACACCATAAATTCATAAAAACTATCCCAATGTTTTAATTGGTCTGTTCCTAGCAAATGTTGTTGTCCTAAATTGCAATCCTAAACACTATTATCGTCTATATTGTAAAAGTAACCACCTTCACCTTCGCCTGTGGTGAATAGAATGTAGTTTTTTGGAAAACCTCAAGCCTTGTGGAGGTAATATGTCACACATTTATGCATTTGCATTAGAATTATAAACAATATGATCACAAAAGAAGTTTTTGTAAATATTAAAGAATTCACTATTGATTGGGGTACCTAATTCTATCAATTTGTTTTCAGCATTTATTTTTTTACATCTTTATTTCTTTCACCAGCAATTGGTTGTTTACTCATTAAATTTTTTATTATTTTCAGCATTACTTTTCACCTAATTTTTCAAGCTCTTTTAAATGATTTTTCCAGCATTGAGTTTGATTATTATTGAACATTTTTCTATTGACTGGAAATTCTGGATGTGTTGATGGCAGATATGGATGTATAGCCTGTCTGCCATTCTCATTGTTTGGTATGTAAATGAGTCTGTTTTGTCATTTCAAATAAGGAACCATAACCATCTTGTCGTGAATGATGAAATTGGATTTGCTCATATTTACCATTCTTTAGAACGTAAGGAGCATTGCCTTTTTGCATAAGTTCAGCATTTGTTCAATTTTTGGGTTAAGCGTATTTTTTCATTAATTTATAAATATCTCTTTCTTCTTCATCACCATACTTATTTGGATTGTAATCTTCTAAGAAGGTGCCGTAACCTCTTCCAATCCTATGAACATCAGCGCCCTTATCTAACATTAATTTTAACAACCTCAATCCATCTGGCATAATTCCTATTGTGCTCAAAGGATATTCATTTTTTTATCATGAATGTTTGGGTCTGCTCCGTTTTCCAACAATAAAATGGCAGCATCTGTATTTTGACTTCTCATTGCATATAGCAATGGTGTTTTACCATAACTATTTTGAGCATTAACAAGAACTCCCTTATCAATAAGAAATTTAATTGATTCCAAAGAGGGCTTTTTTTCAGAAAAACCCATTAAAAGTTGGTGTAGCCAATTCCATTTATCTGTTGGAGAGACTTCCAAATAATCTAGGTTGTTATCTACCATCATTGTTTCGGCTTCTTTGATTTTTCCATATTTAAATAAAAGAAAAATATCATATTGAAGCTGTTCTTTTGGGGTCATTTTTTAACTCCTCTTAGTTGATTAAGAAATTTGGTCCTATCTTCTTTGAGTTCAGAAGGTATATCTTTTCCCAACATTGCATCAATATGACTTCTGTTTACAGATCTATTTTCAAGCTGGAATTTATGAGAACGAGCATTAACATACTCATTAAATTCTGCTTGCGTCATTTTTAATTCTTCTGCGACTGTCTCTAATCTTCTGTGTTCAAAACCTGCAACATAACCTATATCTACTGGTGCCTTAATAATTATTTTTGTACCTTTTAATTGATAATCACCGTTAGTTAACTTGATATATCTGCTTTCAATCTTTCTAATAGTATCTGCACGCAAATATGGACGATGATAACCAGTATCCACCTTTGGATCATTAGGGTCATTTACAAAATATTGATTATTTTCATCTTTTACAACCTTATTGCCATTTTTGCCGTATGAATAATTTAGATCAATTATGTCCTTATGCTTAACAGAAACCTGACTATTAGTTGTTTTAACTTCAATATATTGTGCTTTTTTATCCCCCTTGTTTCCAGTCAGGATTTTTAATTACTTGTACAGTACGCCCATTATCATCAAATTCATAGGCAGTATCATTGCCAACCTGTTTTTGTTTTGCATTGTTTGAAATATCTGCCCAGCAATCTTTATTATGCACCCATACCGTATCCACCCCATCTATGCCTTTGATAAAGAAGGTGTGATCGGTATCTACTTCTAGGTTGTAGCTGTCAAGAGGTGTTGCTTTGGTGAATAGCAATGACAGTTTGATAATTGCCCTTGTCATCAAGTAGGCGATGACCGATTTCAATATCTTTGGCTCCAACCCAGTAAGCATAGGGAAGGTTACCTTTATAATGGTATCCTGTGGATAGTTTTGGTGGGGTGGTATCATTCTGGCTATCCCCTTGCGCACTTGTTTTGGTGTGAGAATGGGTTTTCAGAAACAACCACAAGTCTTGCTAAGGTTTTATTGAAAATGACTCGATAGCAATGGCGGTTCATGGTGGGGTTCGTCCAAATAGCGATGGTTCTAGGAATGTTACCATGGTCTGTGGATAAAATAAAGCACCAACAAATAATCTCAACTTTAGACACGCCTAAGTTGGGTGCATAAAGCAAAAAACTTGTGAATATGAAATCAAACCATAACCATCATTAAAACTTGTCTTTTAAAATAAATAAATCAGTCAATATGGTTAGATATAATTGATTTATCATTTTTATCAAAGACCAAATTTAAAT
>FLSF01005337.1_pt1 | contig 9323 bp, 8 predicted proteins | sample 1550431 | NCBI WGS metagenome assembly FLSF01 (sample SAMEA4031754, study PRJEB14383) | metagenome | biome: human; feature: oral; material: saliva | place: Philippines | collected 2014 | reverse complement strand
ATACCTTGTCCGCCGCCTTGTTTCATTCGGGTTTCTACCTGGTCGGGTTCGTAAGAATATTGGCGGCCTTTCACGGCACGATTGTAGGCAATGCGGGGAGATATCTCAAAGTTTGCAGGAAGGGTGATATTTACTCCAGTATTGATTTGCGCATATGTAGTTCGGTTTTTGCGGTCATAATCATTAGGATCAATGCGGCTGCTTAAGTCTCTCAGAACGCGGTGTCCCAAGCCGGCTCCGGCAGTAATGCTAAGGCGATCGTTAATCGGGAGTGTGTATTCGTATAAAGCACGGATATCGTATGCGCGGCGTGGTGCATTTTTGAGTGTGGCTGAGCCATAACTTGCTGAATCATCGATATAATCCTCAGTTATATATTGTATGCTTCCCGTGTAATCTGTTTTACCGCGCGAATAACGGCCTTCTAATTTTGCCGCATGGCGATCGTTGAAACGGTATTTTACGCCGGCATTAATAGACCATAAGTTACCTTTTTGCTGCATTAAGCGAGTGCCATCTTGTTCATATTCGCGATAGGTCTCGTTGTAATATTCGCTGCCAACGGTAAATTCAACAGGGCGGGCAGCCTGTGTACCTACGGCAACAGAGAGTGCTAACACAGCAAAACAGAAATGAGCAGAATTTTTCATATAAATTCCTTTTACTTTATGAAAGCCAATGTGATAATTTGACAATACAGCATGATGAATTTCTAGGATTTAATAAATATTAACAGGTGTAGTGAACGCTTGGTATGGTGTTTAATGATTTTCTACCTGTATTTGTCTTTTTTATGATATAGCGCAGGTAAAAGCAGAAAAATCGTGTAAAACAGAGTCTGCATGAGATTTAATGATATGTTAATGTTTCTAGGTCGGCTAGTGGGCTTAACAGTAAAAATAGATACAGCTACCCACTCTATTCCCATGCATAAAGACATTTTGAATGTTAATATCGTATGACATTCTATTTATATAAAATAAGTGATATAACCGACCAGGCAAATTGACCTGGCTGCCCATAAGTTATCCCTTCTTCTTAAAATAAGGAACTGCGATGTTCAACTTTATCAAGAAACAGTTTATCGACGTCATCCAATGGCCGAATCCTGACGACAGCCTGCTGATGTGGCGTTTTCCGATTGCCGATGAGGAGATCCAAAACGGTGCGAGCCTGACTGTGCGTGAGGCGCAGATGGCGATGTTTGTCGATGAAGGCGTGACCGCCGACGTGTTCGGTCCGGGGCGTTACACGCTTAATACGCAAACGCTGCCGGTGCTGACCAATTTGAAAAACTGGGACAAGCTCTTTGAATCTCCGTTTAAATCGGATGTTTACTTTTTCAATACCAAACAACAGCTTGCACGAAAATGGGGTACGTCCCAACCTGTTACCGTGCGCGATGCCGAGTTTGGCGCGGTACAACTGCGTTCGTTCGGTATGTATTCTTACCGCATCAGCGATCCGGCAAAATTTTTCAAAGAAGTCAGCGGTGTGGCGGCGCAATACAGCGGTGTAGACTTGGAAAACCAACTGCGCAATATTGCAGTCACCCAGTTAGCGGCCGCATTTGGCAGCTCCGGTATTCCGTTTTTGGATATGGCTGCGAACCAAGTTTTGCTGTCGCAAAAAATCGGCGAATTGCTCGGTGCGGAATTTGCCAAGCTGGGTTTGGCGCTGGAAAACTTTACGGTTGAAAGCATTTCCTTGCCTGCTTCTATCCAGGCTGCGTTGGATAAGAAAATTTCGATGGGCGTTATCGGCGATTTGGGTCGCTACACCCAATATCAAACCGCCGAATCCATCCCGCTTGCGGCACAAAATGAAGGCGGACTTGCCGGAATCGGTGCAGGTTTGGGCGTGGGTGCCGGTATTGGTCAGGCGATGGCGGGTGCCATGTCTGGCATGATGCAGCCGAATGCGCAACAGGCTCAGCAAAATGTTCAGCCGGCTGCCGAAGATCCGCAGGCGAAATTGTTAAAACTCAAGTCTTTGCTCGATGGCGGTTTGATTTCGCAAGAAGATTTTGACAAAGCCAAGGCTGAAGTGTTGAAACAGCTGATTGGTTGATCAATTGAAGGCCGTCTGAAAAATATCATTCAAAAGAAGCATTGAGCTGCTTCTGTGGAAAAGGTTTCAGACGGCCTTTCAAATGATTTGATTAAGTCTGTCCGACTTCAAAAACGTTAAGGCCGTCTGAAACATCCCAACCCATTCTGAAAAAGCAAACCCATGTCTCAAACTCCTTTCTTCAAAACCGACTGCCCAAGCTGCGGCGCACCTGTCGAAGCGCATTCTGCTTCCGCCGTGACGCTGGTGTGCGGCTATTGCAACAGCATGCTGGTGCGGCAAGATAACGGCGTTGTCGACTCCGGCCGCGATTCCGCATTGCTGGAAGATTTTAGTCCGCTGCAAATCGGAACCAGCGGTACATTTGTCGCACAACGCTTTACCTTGGTCGGACGGCTTCAGGTGCAGTACGACGATGGCACGTGGAACGAATGGTATGCGCTGTTTGACGACGGCAGGGCCGGGTGGCTTTCTGAGGCGGGCGATTTGTATGTGATGACCATGCCGGTCGAAATCGATAATCCGCCGAGATTTGAAGACACGCGAGCCGGGTTTAGCGAGCTGATTTTTCAAGATAAACGCTATATTGCCTCCGATGTCCGCAACATCAGCTTGAAACATGCGGCCGCGCAGGGTGAGTTGCCGTTTGTTTTGAAAGAGGATACAGAAAATCGGGTTTCCGACTGGCGTTGCGAAAACCTTTTCATCACGCTCGATTACAGCAGCGAAACACCTGAAGCCTTCTTCGGACGGATGGTAAACCTGGATGATTTGAAGCTGGAAAACACCCGCAGCGAAGACGAAATCAAAGAAAGCGCAGGCCGTCTGAAAGGCAGTATTTCCTCAGAAAACTGTCCCAACTGCGGCTCGTCCGTCCACTGGGTCAACGGCCTCACCGCCCATCTCAACTGCCCAAGCTGCGGCAGCGAATTGGCAATCGGCAAAGACAAAGCCGAACTCATTACCGCCAACGCCATGCGAACGGCGCAGCAAAGCCTGTTTACCCTGCCCGTCGGCAGACAAGGCCGTCTGAAAAATCGCGAATTTTACGTTATGGGCGCAGTCAGATACGCCGAAACCGACGCACAGGAAACATTCGAAAACCTGTTCAGCGGCCTCAACCGTACGCTCACGCCCGAAGGGCAATGGACGGAGTATCTGCTTTACAACCCTACACAGGGTTTCTTATGGCTGGTTGAAGCTGATGAAGGTTGGAATATTTCCGAAACCTTGAACGATTGGCCGCGCCTCGACCGCAACCGCCAACCGCAAGGCTATGGCAAACTTTATGACTATGGCGGACAGGTCAAGGTTGCCAGCGGAGCGTTTTATTGGCGTGTCCGAAACGGTGATTTGAACTATTACAGCGATTACCGAGACGGACAAAGCCGTAAGATTGGCTCCGAACTAAACAGTCACGAAATGGCATGGACTAGAAGTGCCCCAATTGCTTATCGGGAAATTGCAGATGCGTTTAATCTGACCAGCCAAGCTCCGCATTACACTGCAAACATGGCGGCGGACGGCATTGATAAATCATTAAGAATGATAATGACCGCCATCTTGGTTGTCGTCAATCTCCCTGCGCTTTTGACCGGCGATAGCTCTGCCGCACTTACTGTCATCTTTGTAGGATGCTGGTTGTTGTGGAGTATGGGCAAAAAAGACGAGGACGAGGATTAATATGTCAAGAATCACTTACATCATTTTCAGTACCATCATCATCGTCATCTCCATGATCATCAGCTACGGCTCTTCCGACTCCGACGGCTCGCGTATGCACTCCGGCGGCTATTACGGCGGCAGCGGTTATTCCGGAGGCCATAAATGACCCATGCGCCCGGTAATCATGGCCTATTGGACTTATACGGTTGCGATGAAGCCATCTTAAAAGATGAAGGCCGTCTGAAAACCGCTTTGACAGCTGCTGCACAAGCCGCAGAAGCCACCATATTGACCGAACACTTCCACACCTTCGGCGGCGCAGGCGGCGTAACCGGCGTTTTACTGCTCGCCGAGTCTCATATCAGTATCCACACTTGGCCGGAACACCGCTTCGCCGCTATTGACGCATTTATCTGTGGTGGCATGAAATTGGAAAAAGTGAAGGAAATCTTGTGCAGGGAATTGGCGGCTGAAAGAGCTGTTTGGACGGTTGCACAACGTGGCGAAGGAATACTGGACGATATACAACCATTGGTTGAACAATAAAATCTGTCAGGCCGTCTGAAAAAATCGGCTAATAGTAAATTAGATAACAAATTTTGTATAAAAAGGCTTTTAAACAAAATGCTTAAAATAAAAAATTGGAAGAGAAACAGAAGTTTGCCATTGGTTATTTACTTGCTTGCAGGTTTGTTTTTGCTTGGAGTAGAAAGTGCCGAAGCAAAAAAATTAACATATGAACGTACAGAGTATTGCCGTAATCAAGTTTATGTCAGTAATAACCAAGGCACATCCCTACAAGTTCAGCCAGGCGATAAGGCATCTTCAATCGCTCAATTGCACTATATGCAATACCTTTGCGTTGTCGGTAATGACAGCAAAAATACCGAAGAAGGATACTCTTGGATAAAAGTAAAAAAAGTACCTTTGGCAATCAAAGAAAACCAAATCAGTTGCCATGATATGGGCCTACCTGACAACTGCACCAAACCTACCGATTTCCCGACTGAATGGAAAATCAAACCGCCCAAAGGCAAAAAATGTCGTCTTTCCACTCATGTTGATAATGAAGGTCAGTTTCTTATTGTCGCAAAAGGCGTTTGCCTGACTGGATGGGTAAAAGAGAGAGATGTACAATTTTTTGCCGATTAGTAAACTTGGCTTTAGTTAAAGAAAAAAACAAAGTTCATCATATGGCAGAACAATCAAGAAAAAAGATTTAACTTATTCTTTATTAAAAGACAGGCCGTCTGAAAGCATATTCAATCCGTTTTCAGACGGCCTTAAACCTTGTGCTGATTAAACTGAAATATTGACGTTATATGGAAAAAACGCCTTTTTTTAAAACCGATTGCCCAAGCTGTGGTGCGCCTGTGGAGGCATATTCCGCTACTGCCGTGACGCTGGTGTGTGGCCATTGCCACAGTATGCTGGTTGCTAGAAGCGGTAAGGGGAGGAGCGGATATTTTGTTGCCAATTCTGGGCGTGATTCTGCGTTGCTGGAGGATTTTAGTCCGTTGCAGATTGGAACGAGAGGCGTTTTTGATGATCGGAAATTTACGCTGATTGGGCGATTGCAGGTGCATTACGATGTCGGCGCATGGAATGAATGGTATGTCTTGTTTGATGACGGGCAGACCGGCTGGCTTTCCGAGGTTGGCGATTTATATGCGATGACATGTTTGCTTGCCCAGAAGAGGAGACGGGGGCCGAAAAATTTTAAGTCGGTGAAAGCCGGTTCCAGTTCGTTGATCTTTAATGGCCAAACCTTTATTGCGTCAGACGTCCGCACCATACATTACCGTAATACCGATGCGCAAGGCGAGTTGCCGTTCAACTTATCTGGGAATCAAGCGACAGGCGAGGTTTGCGACTGGCGGCGGGGCAATTTGTTTTTGACCTTGGATTATTCGACTTTTCCAATGGACTCCTACTTCGGACGCATAGTCAGTTTGGACAGTTTGAAGCTGGAAAATAAGCGTAGTGATGATGAAATCCGTGAAAGTGCAGGCCGTCTGAAAGGAGAGATTCTTTCTGAAAACTGTCCTCATTGCGGCGCTCCTGTCCATTGGCCAAGTGGTGTTACTTCTTTCCTTTTGTGTCAGTCTTGCGGCAGCAGTTTGAACACGACAAAAGATACTGTTGCGTTGATGAAGGCAAATGCCCAAAGGAAAGAACAAGAAAACCTGTTTACGCTTTCCATTGGTACGAAAGGCCGTCTGAACGATACAGAATATCTGATTATCGGGGCTGTAAGATTTGCCGAAATATCGTCCTATAACCAAAATCAGTCCGAATACTGGACGGAATATCTGCTTTATAACACGCAGCAAGGGTTTGCCTGGCTGATTGAGTCTGGAAAACGCTGGCGGCTGTCAGAAACCTTACACACATGGCCGGACTTTGATTCAAGCGGCAATCCTGCCGGTGAAATGTTGATTGATCATTACCGCGGGCGGGTCGAGGCAGCGGCTGGCGCTTTTTATTGGAAAGTCAAACAAGGCGATTTGCTTCATTACAAGGAATATAGCGGCAAGAAAAGTTATGGCCGGAATGTCATTCTGTGTTCCGAGCAGAGCAAGGATGAAATTGTCTGGAGTAAAAGCAGTCCTGTGTCTTACCGTCAAATGAGAAAGGCATTCGGCCTGTCTTTTGATACTAAGGAGATGCTCTCTTACTGGCTGAAGGGCGACAATAGAAATGTTGGGAGTAGAGATAATGTAGCCCGTATCATTGCTATGCTGATTCTTATCATCGTCAACCTTCCGGCCTGGCTGTCGCCGCACCTACGTAGCCCTGTCGGCATAGTGGTCAGTCTGTGTGCGTTGGTATGGATATGGATTTCTGACAGATATAAAAACGATCGTGATTACGAAGAGGAACGGGTAGGGACGATTATTTTCTTTGCTTTCATCATTTTCCTTACCGTCTTGTTCAACTATGTCAAAGCTGAAGACAGCGACTCATCGCATTCCGGAAGCTCCTATCATGGTTATTCGGCAGGACATAAATAACGTGAGATCTGTTTAACCTCATTGTACCGTTTCATTTTTATTTTTTCAGACGACCTTTTTATAAAACATGCTAACCCGCCGTCAATTTCTCAGTTACACCGCCGCGCTTGGCGCTGCCTCTGCTTTTTCTTGGCAAACTTACCAATACCTCAACCGTAAACCGCCGGTTTCTATTAACCGTGTCGGTTTGCCGTTGGGGCATTTGTTGCGCGACGGGAAATTGCTCAGCTCGCCGACTCGACGTTACGAATGCAATACGCTGATACTCGGCGGCGGCGCGGCGGGTTTGGGGGCGTTGTGGTATTTGGCGAAACACGGTCATCGTGATGTATTGCTGGCGGAAGGGTTCGAGCGCAACGGCAACAATGCCGCCTATACGTCTTCAGACGGCCTGAAAGCGCCGAGCGGTGCGCATTATTTGGCTTTGCCGTCGAAAGAAAGCGTGTATGTACGCGAGATGCTGGCGGATTTCGGTATTTTGCAGTCGGACGGCAGCTTTAGGGAAACCGATTTGGTCTATGCGCCCGAATCGCGCCTCTTGTATCAGGATAAATGGGTGGAACATTTATTGCCGAAAGAAGATGCGGATTCCAAACGGTTTTTTGATTTAATATGCCGTCTGAAACAGGCTTACGGCAATGATGGTAAGAAAATTTTTGCCATTCCGATTGCGCTGTCATCGACAGATGAAACATGGCGAAAACTCGATCATCTGACGTTTAAACAATGGCTTGAGCAAGAGGGCTACTCCTCACCCGAGCTTTTGTGGTATCTCGATTATTGTTGCCGCGACGATTACGGACAGGGCATAGCGCAAGTATCCGCCTTTGCCGGACTGCATTATTTTGCCGCCCGCAACAGCGTGGAAACCATCCTCACTTGGCCCGAAGGTTTGGCACATCTTTCTGAAAATCTGCGCCGTCATGCCGGTTTGCAGGAAGGCTGGCAATGGCCGTCTGAAAACCGCATCTATTTGGAGAAACCTGCTTCCGTCAACGCATCCGCCGTTAAAATCAAACCGCTTTCAGACGGCCGGATTGAAGTGTGGCTGCGTGATAATGCAAAAGGGGAAACCGTTGCCGTCACCGCGCAATACCTTATCTCCGCCATGCCGCTGATGGTTGCCGCCCGCATTATTGAATCTCCCGAACAATTTGGTCTGGACATTCCTGAATACGCGCCATGGCTGATTTCCAATTTTGAACTGCACAGTTTCCCGAAAGAAAAAAACAACAGCGAACTTGCGTGGGACAGTGTGGTTTACGGCAGCCAAGGGCTGGGCTATGTTGTTGCGACCAACCAGCTTATCCGGGTTGCTCGTCCTGAACGCACGATTTTTACCGCCTACGCTGCACTCAACCACGATACGCCGCAAGCCGTCCGCCGCCAACTGCTTGAAGCAAGCGACGAAGAGCTGCTCCGGCTTGCCGCCCAAGATCTGCTTACCGTTTATGGCGAAGGCTTTTGGCGGCACGTTTCCCATGTTGACATTACCGTCCGCGGGCATGGCATGAGCGTGCCGAAACCCGGCTATTTAAGCGATGAGGCTTTATTAAAAATCAGAAATCGAAATACTGGATTATTGTTTGCACACAGTGATTTAAGCGGCTATTCGGTATTTGAAGAGGCTTTGTATTGGGGCGTGGAGGCGGCACGGAAAGTGTTGGAACAGGGATAATTTGAATTAGGCGGATACTGGACTAAATATTTGTTTGTATTTAAATTTCAATTCTAAAAGGAAATATATGAAATATTTGAGTTTTTCTTTGATTTTTGCATTAGGGTTAGGGAGCGCGGCATTTGCCTCTGCTGAAAAAATACTGCCTCTGAACGAAACAGGCTGCATTGACCAACCCTTACAGGTTAAACGTGGCCAAGTGTATGGTTTTAATAGCTCGGCAGATGCCGGTTTAGTGCTTTCATTCGCGCCTGTCAGTCCCGGTGTCGTTGTAAAAGACCCGAAAGGCAAACGGATTGCTTTGGAAGTAGGGGCTGATGGTGATACGCCTGAAAACCGCTTCAGCTTTGCCGAAATCGATCAGAAAGGACGTTACACCATCCGCTTCCCGAGGGCAGATAAGATTGAATCTTTGTGTGTCAATGCCGCCAGTTAGGATAAATATCAAGCTGAATAATGCTTGATTCAGTATGCTTGCAGTAAAGAAAAGGCCGTCTGAAATCATATTCAGACGGCCTTTACTCTTCTTTTAACCTATGACCTGATTAGGCTTTTGGTTTCAAAGCGGCAGCTTCACGAGCCAGACGGGTGATGGTATCCCAGTCTTTGTTTTTGATGGCTTCTTTCGGAGTCAGCCATGAGCCGCCGACGCACAAGACATTAGGCAGCGCCAAGTACTCGGGGGCAGTTGCCAGGCTGATACCGCCGGTCGGGCAGAAGCGCACGTCGGCGTAAGGGCCGTACAGGGCTTTGAGCATGGCTTTGCCGCCAACGACTTCGGCAGGGAAGAGTTTGAGGGTGTCGATGCCGTGTTCCAAAGCCAGTTGGACTTCGCCCGGAGTGGCAACGCCGGGAATCAGGGGAATGCCGCTGTTGTGGCTGGCTTTGGCGAGGGA
>FLSF01328889.1_pt1 | contig 9456 bp, 6 predicted proteins | sample 1550431 | NCBI WGS metagenome assembly FLSF01 (sample SAMEA4031754, study PRJEB14383) | metagenome | biome: human; feature: oral; material: saliva | place: Philippines | collected 2014 | reverse complement strand
CCCAACGCCGTCGTCCGCAGCAAAGAAGGCGGCTACGACGTATTGGGTGCCAACCGCACACTGGCCGGCGCAGAAGTCGAACTCGTCCAAGAAATCGCACGCGAAATCCGCCTCAAAAACGCCCTGCAGCTCGTTGCCGACGACTACGACTACGTCCTCATCGACTGCCCCCGTCCCTGACCCTGCTCACCCTCAACGGCCTGGTCGCCGCCAACGGCGTCATCGTCCCCATGCTTTGCGAATACTATGCCCTCGAAGGCATTTCCGACTTAGTAGCCACCGTCCGCAAAATCCGCCAAGCCATCAACCCCGACCTCGACGTAACCGGCATCGTCCGCACCATGTACGACAGCCGCAGCCGCCTCGCCGAAGCCCCCAGCCACGGCCTCCCCGCCCTCGCCTACGACGCCCACGCCAAAGGCACACAGGCTTATCTCGACTTGGCCGATGAACTGATTGCACGGTTGGAAAAATAAATAGGGATAGGAATATAAAAAGGCCGTCTGAAAGTTGGGAAATACTTTCAGACGGCCTTTGGTTTGATTGGAAAGAACATTTTTTTAAAAGAATGCGTGCGTGCGTACCGCACACACCCTACGCATAAATTTCAAATTCTTTGTGATTCGTAGGTAGGGTGCGTGCCCGAAGGCACGCACGCGGTTTGATGGAGGCTACTGCTTGCTTTATAGTTCAGATATCATTTTCCAAATTGGATCATCTGATAAAGTCAATTCAGCTCTTATCTTCTCCATTCTCATAGTATGTTTTCTAACAGGCCTATATAAAACTCCATTTCTCTCATCCTTCTCAATCATTCCCTCCCTTATCAAGATTTTCAATATAGAGTCAATGAGTTTAGCATCATACTGTTGCCCATATCCTCCTCGTTTTAAAGTTTTCTCATCTCTTCCCACGCCGGACTGGAAGAAAATTTTTTGGATTATAGATAAAAATAACTTCTGAGAAGCTGTTAATGTACTCTTCTTAATCCTTGTTGCATTATTAATAACATCAAATGATATTGTATCGCATTCTTGAATCCAGCTAGGGAAGCCCTTTTGATCACTAATTCCAGAAACTGTATTGATAATACAATTCTTAATCATTAAATGATTTTTATCCGTAATGGAGGTGTTATTTAAAAGTAATGTTCCAATTTCCGTATTTTGAATTGTTAAATTAGAAATAGTTTTATTCTCTGTTAGATTAAGAATGGGAACATAAGAATGATTTAAAACCAAAGTTTCGATATTTATATTATCTATATTTATTATACTTAATATTGATATTAATTCTCCTAAACAATATGTATTCTTTGTATCTGAGAATTTCTTTATATAAATAAAACACTGCTGTACTAAATCATTAAACATGATCATATTAGCAGCATGTAACAACCCTAATGTTCTAAGTGAATGCTTCCATTGAATGTTGCCAGTATCCTTCATATTATTTATATCATTTATAAACGATGATGCTCTTAAAATATCTAGAATACTCGTATCTACAAATTGTCTATCTGGAGATGATGGATCAATTCTACCTAACATACACATTCTAGATAATAGTTGTCGACCATTTTCATCAGGCACGGATCCTACAACAGATTCATAAACTAAATCTATATCACTAGGGGACAACCGTCCAAGGAATTCTTTAGAAAACCGTGTCTTTTCTGCTAATGTATGTAAAATATGGAAAATCGTAGTTGCAGAAATAGTTTCCTTTACACCCAAAGATTCTCTCTTACACACTGCCAAAATAAATGATGTCCAAAAATTATACTCAGTAAAATCTTTATGATTAAGAATATCTGATAAATTTTGATTGCTTAACTCAATTAATATTTGAAAAATCAAAGGTTTTTTAGGTAGCCAATTAGGAATATCTGTTTTAACACCTAATGCAATTAAATATTTTTGTGCCTCATCGGAAGAAAAACTGTCAGGTACAGCCAATACCAATGTATTATCTCGTCTATTTGCAAGACCAAGGCTATCAATCATTTCTTCATTACTATCAAAAAAATGTGAACGTCCTGTAATTAAAACTCCTCTTTTAGATTTTGAAATTAAATCTCTTATACCAGAAACAGCTTTTTTTCTTATGCTTTTTCTATCCTCAATTCTAGAATCATGAACTTGAGTACCGATCTCATCAAAACCATCTAATAAAAGAATTAAATTTCCAGAATTTAATAATTGGATAGTGTTATCAATTGATGTTGTTAATCCTAGATTTCCTAAATGTTCTGCAATAATCCCTACTGCATTAGCGCTGCTCCAGTGATCCTTTAAATTAATTGCAAGAGGATAGGCTGAAGCTGTTTTGATCTCCGCACTCAAAAATTTGTATATTTCCCTTACACACCGACTTTTTCCAGTACCATAATCTCCTGTTAAAACAATATTCTTACCATCTATAAGCTCTCTGGCAATTTTTTGATAATTAAAAGACTTATGACTATCTATATCCTGATATTTAACTTCAATATATTGGCGCTTATCATTATTACCAGTTTCTGAGTCAACCGCGCTACCAAAAGGATAAGTAATTCTTGTATTATTATAGGCCTCAAAATTATAAAACTCACTCGCAAATTCCTTGACAGAACATACTTTTATTTTATTTTGGACTCCTACTTCTCTCATAGAGTTTGTAGGATTTTCTTCTAAGATAATAAAACCTTTACAAACAATACCATCTCCTGCATATTTAAGTTTTACTGATTGGATTTTAAGGATATCATTTCTAACTTTTTCAAGATTTCTTTCTTTTGTTATTTCTAATAAGATGATTTCATCTGCATCAACTCTAATTACACCATCAAAATCAACTCCATTTATGTGTTCAGCAACACAAGGTTTTTTCCAACGTAATTCAGCTAAATTACGAACATGTTCTTCCAAGTTTTTCCAGCTAAAATTCATAACATAATCCCTATAAATTCAAATCTAAAAAATACAGATGCTTATTTAAACAATATAAAATAATCTTAATATTCTAGTAAGTACTCTCCCACTCCTTCAACAACCTCTTCACCGACACCGGATACGGTGTCTTCAATTCCTGCGCAAACAGCGACACCCTCAATTCTTCGATCATCCATTTAAACCCTGCAAGGCCGTCTGAAATGGGGAGGCCTTGTTTGATCAGGCTGTCGGTTTTTTCCTGCCACATTTGTTCCAGTTCTTGGATATCGGCTTCGCGGGCTGCATCACGGGCGGGGTTGCCGCTGTATTTTTCAAGGCGCAGGGTCATGGCTTTGAGGTAGATGGGGAGACGCGGCCATTGTGCCCACGGGGTATGGCTGGCAAAGCCGGCGGCGAGCAGGGTTTGCAGGCGTTGGCGCATGAGGTGGGTGAGCGGGTGTTTGCCGAGTTTGCCGTTCAGTTCGGCGTAGGCGGCGGCGGTTTCCTGCAAGTAGCGGCTGAGGGCTTCTTTGACGGCGGGCAGGCGGCTGCGGGCGCGTTTGATTTGTTCTTTGAAGGCTTTTTCGTTGCGCGGCAGCTCGTCTTCGCCGATAAAGGCGCGGTCGCAGACGGCTTGGGTGAGGTCGTCGCGCAGGGTGTCGGCGTTGATGTGTTTGAGCAGCATGGCGGCTTGGGTGAAGCCTTGGATGCCTTTGTTCAAATCTTTTACCTGCTCTTTTAATTGCAGTTTCATCAATTCGATTACGCCTTGACGGTGTGCCTGCTCGGCGGCTTCTATGGTGTCGAACAGGCGCAGGGCGATGCGGCCGTCTTTTTCTTTTTGCAGGCCGAGGTAGCCGGTGAGCTGTTGTTTGCCGCGGGCAAATTTGATGGATTCGGGCAGGGTGCCGATGTCCCATGCGGTGACGTTGTCGCGCTCGAATTCTTGGGTGTTGTCGCGGAAGGTAACGGCGGCGGCTTGGCCGAGTTGTTGTTGCAACTCATGCAGTTTGCGGCCGCCGGCAAGCTCTTGTCCGCCGTCGTCGATAATGCGCAGATTCAGATAGCAGTGTTCGGGCAATTCTTGCGCCGCCCATGCGTCTTGGTCGATTTGCTCGAGAATCCGCATATCGCCGGCGCTTTTGGCGATAAAGTGCGCCAACTGGGGAATGATGGCCGCTTGGCGGTCGGGATTGCTTTCGAGGAATTTGGTGATGAAATCGGGTACGGGCACGCAAATGCGGCGGATTTGCTTCGGCAGGGCTTTAATCAGCAGCTGGATTTTTTCGCGCAACATACCGGGCACCAGCCATTCGAGCGACGGCGCGTGCAGGCGGTTGAGGACGGTCAGCGGCACGGTCATGGTCACACCGTCGAGCGGATGGTGCGGCTCGAAGCGGTAGGAAAGTTTGAACTTGCCGTCTGCGGTTTGCCAGAATTTTGGGAACTGCTCTTCGGTAATGTGCGCGGCGGCGTGTTGCATCAAATCGTCGCGGCTGAGGAACAGCAGGCGCGGATTGTCGCGCTCGGCGGTTTTGAGCCAGGCTTCAAAGGTGCGGATATCGGCAAGGGGCAATGGTTTCAGACGGCCTTTTTGAGATGTAGGCTGCTTTTGGGGTTTGGGGTCGTCTGAAACATTTTGTCGGGTATGTGAACTCGGTTCACGCTCGCGGTTGTCCGCATCTTTGGAATCTGAGTGCGTGGCTTGTGCTACACGCCCTGCGTTGCGCTGGTTTGCTTGTCCGTTTTGTCCGGCTATCTTGTCCGACTGGGTTTGTCCGCCCTCTTCGCTTCCCCAAACGCCGCCTTTCGCGTCTTTCCACACCAGCTCGGGCAGGCGTTCGTTATAAAACGCAAACAGGGCTTCATCATCGACCAATACGTCTTGCTTGCGCGATTTGTGTTCGAGTTCGGTAATTTCTTTAATCAGCTTTTTATTGTGAACAAAAAAGGCCGTCTGAAGATTGCTTTCCTGCGCCACCAATGCGCCGCGGATAAAGATTTCGCGCGCTTCTTCGGGCGCAACTTTGCCGTAAGACACGGGGCGGCGCGGCAATACGGTCAGGCCGTAAAGCGTCACGCGTTCGCTGGCGACAACTTCGCCGCGTTTTTGTTCCCAGTGCGGCTCGAAATAATGGTAGCGGACGAGGTGCGGCGCTTCCTGCTCTATCCATTCGGGCTGGATAACGGCGACGTCGCGCGCGTAAAGGCGCGTGGTTTCAACCAATTCTGCCGCCATCACCCATTTGGGTTTGGCTTTGAACAGGGCTGATGCCGGGAAAAGGTGGAAACGGCTGCCACGCGCGCCGGTGTAGTCGTTGCCGTCGGGCGATTTCATGCCGACGTTGGCGATAAGGCCGGTCAGCAGGGCACGGTGGATTTGTTCGTAGCCCGCTTCTTTGGCGGCGCGGATTTGGGCACGGTGTTGCTTCTTATCCAGTTGTTTTTGTTTGAGTTTGGCCGCTAAATCTTGGTCGCCTTGGCTTTCAGACGGCCTTAATTGCTCTTGGGAAGGAGGTTGTCTAAACGCGGCTTCTTTGGTGGTCAAGCCCATTTCAATCGCAGTTTGGGCAAGCTGGTGGTGCAATTCGCGCCATTCGCGCATCCGCAGGTGCGACAGGAAATATTGGCGGCACCATTGCACCAGCTGCTTGTTGGACAAACCTTTATCACGCTCGCGCTGGAAGCTGTCCCAAATATTCAGATAGGCAAGAAAGTCGGATTGCTTGTCGGTAAAACGCTCGTGTGCCTTGGCCGCGGCATCGCGCGCTTCCAGCGGCCGCTCGCGCGGGTCTTGAATCGACAGCGCAGATGCGATCACCAATATTTCCGCCATGCAGTCGTGCTTCTTCGCCGCCAACAAAATGCGCGCGATTTTCGGGTCGATGGGCAGGCGCGCCATTTGTTCGCCGAGTTTGGTCAGGCGGTAGCGCGTGTTGGCACCGATATGGCCCGAACTGTTTTGCAGGCCGTCTGAAACATTGGCTGGGTTGGATCGGACATCCATGCCTGATCCGCGTACTTGGTTTTTCATATTTTGCATAGTCTTGTCGGTCGGGTATCTTCCCCGACATCATCTAAATTTGTCTTTATTGGTTTTCACGCCGCTTATTGCGGATAAACATATTCCGCCTTGCCGTCGCGAATGTTCAAGCTGCCTGCATCGCCTGTAATCAGATTACCCGTTACCGAGCCTTCGCTACAACCTGAAACCGGCATATCGTAGCCCAGCGTGTGAATCAGGAACGTTGAAAGCTGCTGATGGAAGGCAATCTCGCAAGGTGTAAAAGCTTGGTTGGCAGCCTGTTGCACGGCCTTATTCGGGCTGTACAACACCAGCGGCACGAGATAGCTGTCGGGCTGCACCGTGCCTTGATTGTAGGTATCTTGGCGCACATACTGGCCATGATCGGAGGTATAGGCAAACAGCCAGTTGCCGTCAGGCTGCTTTTGCAGCTGCTCGAATACGGTTTGAATCATTTGGTCGGTTTTATGGATGGTGTTGTCGTACTTATCCACAATATTGGCTTTGCCGAATACTTTATCTTGAGGCTGCAACAATGCGCCGTATGGGACGTGCGAACCGCGTTGGTGCAACACGATAAAATGCTTGCCCTGCTGCAAATTGATTTTGTCGAACAACGGCAGCAGCTTCTCATCAGGCATATTATCGCCGTTGCCATAGCCAAGCTGCGTCGGCTGAATCAGATGGTCTATCCATTTCTTACCGATTAAGTTCAAAATCGCCATCTCGTTTTCAGCCTGCGCGCTGTAAAAATACGTTTCATAGCCCTGCTCTTTGGCAAGGCGGAACATATTGGTATCGCCGCTGCTGATTTGCTCATAGCCGTTGGCATGCGGTATCGCATTGAAAAAGCTGGGCAGGGACACAGCCGTCATCAACGCGGCGGAATAGCTTTGTTTCACAATCGGCTTAAAGTCGGCTTGCGCTAGCTGGGTCAAAAACGGCGAAGTCTCACGCCCGTAGCCAAACAATTTCAAATGCGCCGCGCTTTCGCTTTCGCCCATAATCAAAACGATATTTTGAACACTGCCCTGCCCGATTTTGCTTGGCGCAGGCTGTTTGAACACTGGAATCTTGCTTAAATCAAACAACTGATACGGCAACACGCGCCCGACAAAATAGCCGAAGCTGAAATAATTGGCTTTGATGCGGCTGTATGTCGGTTTGGGCGAAATACCGTGTTCCTGCGTCGTACTGAATGAACGTCCAAAAATCAGCAACATTGCCGCAATAAACACAATATCGGCGGCAAAATGCGTCTTACGGCGGAACTTGGCAAGGCTGCAAAACAACACGACTTCCAACACGCCCCACAACACAGGCAGCCACAACTTATCCAACATCGACGCGCCCGCGCTGCCGACTTCGGTAACCTCTTTCAGCATCAGCCAATAATTGATGCCCGTCATCCAACTTTGATAAACCGCATAATGCACATTATTGGCAATAATACTGAACGCAAAAAACAACGCAATCAGCAAACGCGTTGCCTTATAACGCGCAAACAGATACAGCGCAGCAATCACAAATGTCAGCGCAAACGTTTCCGCCATTTTCGCAGCCGGCAGGGTTTCAATCCCAAATACAAAGCGATAGGCAATTTCGCTGGCAGTCAGCAAAGACGAATACAGAAAAAGAACGAAAAGGGATTTTTTCATAATGGGAAATTTCACAATAAAAGTTGCCTGACTTCGGGAGGTCGTCTGAAAGCGGCTTCCTTGGTGGTTAAACCCATTTCAATCGCGCGCGACTTACGCATCCGCAGGTGCGACAGGAAATATTGGCGGCACCACTGCACCAACTGCTTGTTGGATAAGTCTTTGTCGCACTCGCGCTGGAAGCTGTCCCAAATGTTCAGGTAGGCAAGGAAATCAGACTGCTTGTCGGTAAAACGCTCGTGTGCTTTGGCTGCCTCCTCGCGCGCCTCTAGCGGCCGCTCGCGTGGATCTTGAATCGACAGCGCGTACGCTTTCTGCCATGCAGTCATTTTGTTGTGCAGCAATCAGTATTCAGCTGACTTTGGGGTCAATTGGTAGTTGACCCATTTGTTTGCCAATAGGGGTTAATTGATAGTGCGGTTTTGGGGCTTTTAGGCTGCCTGAAAAATAACAGATAATGTTGTCTTAAAGCAATATTTAAGACGGTATTCGTTCTATCCTAAGTTATAATTCTGCTTTTTCAGGCCACCTGAAATCTTATTTTTGAAAATATGATGAATAACACACACCAACCTACTGTTTTAGATTTATTTTGCGGCTGTGGCGGCTTATCGCTCGGTTTTATTCAAGCTGGTTTTGATGTCAAATTGGGCATAGATTATTGGCAAGACGCGATTACCACCTACACCGCCACACACAAAGGCACACAAGGCATTGTCGCCGATTTATTCAACATCACACCCGAACAAATCTCCCAACAAACTCAAATTAAACAATTAGATGTGATTATTGGTGGGCCACCATGTCAAGGTTTCTCTATCGCCGGCAAACGCATGATTGATGATGAACGCAATCAACTTTATAAAGCGTTTGTGGATTTTGTCCGTTTTTATCAGCCCAAAGCATTTCTAATGGAAAATGTCCCTAATATAATGTCAATGGGAAAAGGGGCGATTAAACAACAAATTACTCAAGATTTTGAGCAACTAGGCTATATCGTCAAAAGTCAAATTTTAATGGCTTCTGATTATGGGGTACCGCAAAATCGTAAACGCGCATTTTTTGTGGGGTTTAAAAATGGCACAATATTTGAATTTCCAAAACAAACGGTTAATCAATATGTTACTGTCAAACAAGCCATTTCTGATTTACCTGATTATTCGGTTGATGATGGCGCGGCTTATCCACTTTTAGGCAGCAGCGAATATCAACACATGATGCGCCAAAATTCAACTGGCTTGTTTAATCATCAAATCACTCAACATAATGACAAAACAAAGGAAATTATCGCACTCGTACCTGATGGCGGCAATTACAAAAGCCTACCTGAACATTTGCGCCAAACGAGAAACGTCAATATTGCATGGACACGCTTAAACAGCCAAAAACCAAGTTTTACGATTGATACAGGACACCGCCACCATTTCCATTATGAATTTAACCGTGTGCCAACGGTGCGCGAAAGTGCGCGGATTCAATCGTTTCCTGATGATTTTGTGTTTTTAGGGACAAAAACCAGTCAATATAAACAAGTTGGCAATGCTGTTCCGCCTATGTTGGCAAAAGTGATTGCATTGAAAATGAAAGAATTTTTATGAACCAAATTTATCAAATTCCCGATGAATATTTTTTCCGTTTACATCATGTTCGCCCACGTTTTAAAAGTAATGTAGAAGAAGTGTTATTGTACGTTGCCAATTCTATTTCTGATTTGAACACGCTGCCTGAAAAAAAATTTAACGAACAATTAAATGCGGTTTTGAGAAATTTTGGTAAAAATCAAACTGCTGAACAAAAAACCATCGATAATTGGCGCACTGAAATTGCTGCCTTATTTTCTTTTATTCAAGAAACCGAAACA
>FLSF01000101.1_pt1 | contig 9531 bp, 6 predicted proteins | sample 1550431 | NCBI WGS metagenome assembly FLSF01 (sample SAMEA4031754, study PRJEB14383) | metagenome | biome: human; feature: oral; material: saliva | place: Philippines | collected 2014 | reverse complement strand
GTACGCACCGTGCCGTCTGAAGGCCTCATCGTCTGCAACGGCCAGCAGCAAAGCCTGCAAGATACTTTGGACAAAGGCTGCTGGACACCCGTAGAAAAATTCGGTACCGAACAAGGCTGGCAGGTTGGTACCGTCCATGCCGACGGCTCGTTTGACGTACGCCATCACGGCGAAACGGTCGGACACGTCGCTTGGGAACTGATGGGCGAACACAACCGCATGAACGCACTCGCCGTTATCTCTGCCGCGCGTCATGCCGGAGTCGATATTCAGACGGCCTGCGAAGCTTTGAGTGCATTTAAAAACGTCAAACGCCGTATGGAAATCAAAGGCACGGTGAACGGCATCACTGTTTACGATGACTTCGCCCACCACCCGACCGCCATCGAAACCACCATCGAAGGCCTGCGCCAACGTGTCAGTAACGCACGCATCCTCGCCGTCCTCGAGCCTCGTTCCAACACCATGAAGCTCGGCACCATGAAAGCCGCCCTGCCCGCAAGCTTAAACGATGCAGACCAAGTGTTCTGCTACGCTGGCGGCGTGGACTGGGACGTCGCCGAAGCCCTCGCACCTTTAGGCGGCAAGCTGCATGTGGGCAAAGACTTCGATGCCTTTGTTGCCGAAATCGTGAAAAATGCCGAAGCAGGCGACCATATTTTGGTGATGAGTAACGGCGGTTTCGGCGGCATACACGGAAAGCTGTTGGAAGCGTTGAAATAAGGGTTTGTTGAAAGTTTTGAATGATTGAGGCCGTCTGAAAACCGGAATTTGGTTTTCAGACGGCCTTTTTGTTGTGAAGTAATGAGATGGGGAAAAACCGATATTTCCGGCGAATCAGGTTTGGTTATAAACCAAGCCGGATTTGCCGTTTGCCTTTATTTGGATTTTTTGGGCGGCTTGGTGTTTTCGCTTTCTATTGCCTTTCGGTATAGGTCAAACAGGAAGGCGACGCGTTCTGCCTCATCGTCGGTGTTTTTGCCTTTTTTGTAGCCGTAGGCTTTATCTACTGCTTTGTCGAGGGTGGCGTGTGCTTTGACGAGGTCGGGATAGCCTGCGTCGGGCGCATAAAGTTCGGCGAGCGTAGGGGGAGGCAGATCGTTAGCAAGCGCATCGGCGCGGTATTTCTCGCGAATGTCAAGGATGGCTTGGGCGGCAGCTTCGATGGCGGAACGGAGGGGATTGTTTTCAGACGGCCTTGGTGTTTCGCCTTTTTTGCCCGAAGCTTCCTGACAGGCAGTTTCGTCATCGTTGGGTTTACGGCAGCTTTCTGGGAAGGGAAAGTTGTTGTACACAATTAAACTGGAATAGCTGTAACGGCTTTCCAGACGGCCTGAAACAGTACGCATAAAGGCATTGTGCATGGTGGAGCAGAGAATGCCAAAGTGGTAAAGAGTGGCATTAGGTAACATGAAGAGCTTATCTCCGGCAATAGTTTGGGAATCCAAATAGCCGATGGGAATGAAACGGCGATTTTCAGAAGATACTTTAGGGATGGCAAGGTAATTGCCGTCTGAAATATTGCGTAATTGCTGGAAAAGCCAAGGAGTCATAGCATCTTTTTGAGTTTGCTTATCTTTACTAGCCTCACGCATGGCTTTGACTGCCTGAATACGGGCTTGGACTTGAGGCATCTGTTTCAGGTCGTGGTTGCGTTTGACATCAGGTACGCCGTTAAACCAAATGCACCAACGTTCGATACCATTAAGAAATTCGTTACCCATCGAGAAGGCACGGATGTAGTTTGCCGCCAATGGTTCGGTAGCAATCAAGGCTTCTTTTTCATCGGTGGAAAGGATAAGGTTGCCGCCTTCGGTAGGCTTGCCGCCACTAACCATTTCAATTTCTCCGCTGATTTGGGTTTTGCGCTTGGCAATAATCAAATCGGGCGCATCAATCAGATAAGGATTGATGTTGGCTACGGCGTGTTTTTGGGGTTCGCCTTTGATGTCGGGATAGTCGTAGAGGTATTTGGGCAGAGCGGAATTTTCTGAAGCGTTTGCGCCGCCGTTTTCAGACGGCATTTGCGGCTTTTGGCGGAAGCCGACGATGATGCAGTGGACGGCGGCTTTGCCTGCGGCCTGGCTCGTCCATTGGAAGGTGCGGTGGGCAAAGTGGATTTCGATGCCTTGCTTCAAAAGGCTGCCCCAAAGGATTTCGACCTGCTGGCCTTGGCAGATGGAATTGGTGGAGACGAATGCCGTCTGAACTTGGGGATTCTGCGCCATGATGCCGGCGGCTTTGACATACCAGTTACAGACGTAATCCAACAGGCCGTAGCCTTTGATATGGCCGCAGATGCTTTCAAGGTCGTTTTTCTGCTCTTTGGTTTGGTAGGTCGAGCCGATAAAGGGTGGATTGCCGAAGATGTAGTCCGCCGCCTGCCAAGGTGTCCGAAGGCTGTTGGCGTGGATGATTTCTGCGGCGTCTTCGAGCGGCAGCGTATGGCAGGCGACTTCGCCGTCGAAGCGGATTTGCGTGCGGATGTTGCATTGGTGGTTTTTGAGCCACATAGCAGTACGGGCGATAAGGACGGCAAATTCGTCTATTTCGATGCCGTGAAACTGTTTCAGACGGCATTGGACGGACGGGCTGTCAAACAGGCCGCCTGCTTTGTCTTTGAGGGCTTCGGCGATGATGTCGTCTTCGAGGGCGCGGATGCGGTCGTAGGCGACGATAAGGAAGTTGCCGCAGCCACAGGCCGGGTCGAGGAATTGCAGGTTTTGGATTTTTTGGTAGAAGGCGGCGAGTTTTTTGGCTTTGTCACGTTTGAGGGCTTTGACGGCTTCAAATTCGGCGCGCAGGTTTTCTAAAAAGAGGCCGTTGATGACTTTGTCGATGTTGGCGGCTTCGGTGTAATGTGCGCCTGCTTCGCGCCGCTCTTGCGCGTTCATGACGGATTGGAAGAGCGTGCCGAAGATTTCTGGACTGATGTTGCGCCAATCGAAATTGCCGCAGTCGATTAAGGCGCGGTGCTGCTTGGCAGTGAAGTCGAAAGTGCGCAGGCGTTCTTTGAAAAGACCGCCGTTGACGTATTCGAAACCTTGAAATTTTTCGCTTTGGGTCTTGCTGCGCTTTTGGTCGGGTGTGTTGAGAAATTCAAAGAGTTGATTGAGCTTGTCGCCAAGCGTATCGGCCTCTTTGCAGCTTTCTAAAAAGTCTTGAAAGAGGTAGTTGCGCTGGAAAACGGCGCTGTCGTCGGCAAAAAAGAGGAAAAGCAGGCGCGTGATGAAGAGCCTGAGTTCGTGTTCTTCGTAAATGCCCTCTTCCTGCAAGGCATCGTGCAGTCTGCCAATGGCCGTCGCCGCTTGAATGTTGGCTTCTTCTTGAATTTGGCGGACTTTGGCTTCGATGCCGAACATAAAGTCGAAAACGCCGCGCGTAATGTATTCGGGCAATGCTTCCAACGGGAATTGCCATTGGTTTTCTACGCCTTCTTTAGGCTCGCGACGATAAAGGTGGAAATGGGCAAAATCGCTGACGGCGTAATATTCAGGTAATGCAGACGGCTTGGTGCGCTCAATTTCCTGCAAATAACGCTCCGCCTGTTCTTTGGCTTTGGCTAGGTTTTTGTTGGCGGATTTGTGTTCTGCCAGGAAGATGCCTTCCCAAAAGACATCAACAAATTGGGTGTTGTTGCTCGGGTCTTTAACGGCATATTCGAAGTGGACGACGTTTTTGCGGTCAATGCCGAAAATCGCAAAAAACTCATTCCAAAAGGTGTCTTTTTCACGGCGTTCGTCGGTTTGGCTTTTATAGTGGTCGGCGAAATTTTGTGCAGCGCTTTGGAGTTGGAGCAAAGTTTTCATGACTTTATGGAATGAATGTATTGTGTAAATGGATGGACGTTATTATAACGGTTTGCGTTAAAAAGGTCGTCTGAAACCTCTTTTCAGACGACCTTTCTTCTTTCTGGTTATCAATATTTAACCGCAACCGCCGCATTTGCCGCAGCCGCTGCTGCAGTCGCGTTTTTTCGGTTTGAACACGAATTTTCGCAAGAGGAAGAATATGCAGGCGAGCATAATCAAGCCGACGATAATATATTGAGTCATGACGATAATATCCTTGAAGAAATTTGATAAACCACAAATGCGGCAAAATAAGCCATCAGGAACAAATAGCCTGTAATCATAAGCATATTTTTCGTGGATTTGGTTTCACGTTTAATCACGGCCAAAGTCGCGGCACACATCGGCGCATACACATACCAAGCCAAGAAGGCAAAGGCAGTCGGCAGGCCCCAGTTGTTGTGTACGATAGGAATCAATGCGTTTTGTACCGCATCTTCAGACGATGCGCTGACGGCATAAACGGTACCCAAAGCGGCAACGACTACTTCGCGTGCGGCGATACCCGGAATCATGGCAATACACATTTCCCAAGTAAAGCCCAAAGGTGCAAACAATGGCTGAATTGCGTGGCCAAGCGTACCCGCCAAGCTGTAATCGATGGCTGCCCCGGTCGCGCCAGCAGGCGGTTGCGGCCAGCTTACCAAGCCCCACAAGACCACGGCCAACGCAAAAATAATGGTACCGGCGCGTTTCAGGAAGGCTTTTACCCTATCCCACAGGCTGGTCATGATGTGTTTGAAGTTAGGCGTACGGAAAGTCGGCAATTCCATCAAAAGTGGGAATTGTTGCACATTGCCTTTCATGCGCGCCAAGCGTTTCATGATATACGCTGCCAATGCGGCCGACAGAATGCCTGCGATATAAAGAATAAACAATGTCAGGCCTTGCAGGTTGAAAATACCGCCCACTGTACGGTCAGGAATGACGGCGGCGATAATCAGCGCATACACCGGCAAACGTGCGGAGCAAGTCAGCAACGGCGCAACCGCGATGGTAACAAGGCGTTCGCGCGGGTCGTGAATGGTACGCGCCGACATCACGGCAGGAACGGCACAGGCAAAGCTGGACAAAAGCGGAATAAACGAACGACCGGACAAACCGCTTTTCGCCATGACGTTATCCAACAGGAAGGCTGCACGCGGCAGATAGCCTGAGTCTTCCAAAAGCAGGATAAAGGCAAACAAAATTGTAATCTGAGGCAGGAACACCAACACGCTGCCCATACCGGCAATCACACCGTTGACCAGCAAATCGTTGAGGATGCCCGGTTCCATGTTCGCGCCTACCCATTCTCCCAGCGCGGTAAAACCGCCTTCAATGGCGTCCATAATCGGTGCCGCCCAAGTGTACACCGCTTGGAACACCATAAACAGGATAACCAGCAGCATAATCGTCCCCAACACAGGGTGCAAAACGATTTCGTCTAGTTTTTTGTGCCACGCCGGCAGTGTCATCTGCGTACGTACCACCTGATTCAAAATAGATTCTACCTCTTGGTAGAGTACCTCACTGTCAAGCGATTCCAGCTTGCGCTCGGATGCGCTGGGATTGGCAGGGAAAGAACGCTTACGGGGCAGCTTGGCTACCGCCTCACGCACTGCGCGTACGCCTGATGCGCTGACGGCAACGGTTTCCAATACGGGCACGCCTAACAGCTCGCTCAGTTTATCCGCATCAATATTCAAACCCCGATTGCGCGCAACGTCGCTCAGGTTCAGCGAAACGACCATCGGCAAGCCCAAGGTTTTCAGTTCCAAAACCATGCGCAGGGTCATACGCAAGTTGGTCGCATCGGCAACGGCAATCACAGCATCAGGCGGAATGCCCATCTTACCCACGACCATATCTCTCGCCACCGCCTCGTCAGGGCTGGTTGTACGCAAGCTGTATGTACCGGGCAGGTCAACAATACGGACAGCCTCATCATCAAGGAATGCACCCTCGCGCTTATCGACTGTTACACCGGGGTAGTTGGCCACTTTGGCATGTGCGCCGGTCAAGCCATTGAACAAAACGGTTTTGCCACAGTTGGGCGCGCCAACTAAAGCATAGTAGCTCAGTTCCATTATTTTTCCTTATCTTTCAGACGGCCTCAAACGGCTTCAATGATACGACACATAATCTTCCCGGCCTCTTCCAAGCGCAGGGAAAATTGGGATTGATTGCCCAAACGCACTGCAAACGGCCCTCTTCCAAAACCGCCGACTGCAATCACTTGCAACGGCATTCCGCTGGAAAAACCCAAATCCGCAAGACGACGGGTTACCAAGGAATCCAATTCACCAAAAACAGGGTTGGAAATAATAGAATCAATATGGACGACTGCGCCTTTTTTCAGGCGCGACAAAGGAACAGTAGACATAAGCCTCTCTTTTCATTTGTTTTAAAAAACAGATTATTAGAAATGTGAGAAGTGCTGACGAATGTGCGGCACATTTGAAAGGTTGGTTATGAGTGGCTATTCGCTACTTCTTTCAATAAGTGCGGTTTGTTTTAAGTATTGTTATTTTCTTTGCTAATGATAAATCTTATTAATATAAAAATCAAATGTAGGCAGAGAAATTAAAAAAGCCGAAACCCTTCGATTGTTTGGGTTTCAGCCTTTATATACACTCGATAAACTAAAGGCCGTCTGAAAAGTTTCAGACGGCCTTCAAAATAAAAAACCGAATAGAATCGGTTTTTTATTCCTATCTAGGAAAAAACGCTCAATTACAGAGCATCTTTCAATGCTTTACCGGCACGGAATTTAGGCGTTTTAGCAGCAGCAATAGTCAAAGGCTCGCCAGTTTTAGGATTGCGGCCTTGACGTTCGGCACGTTCGCCGACGTAGAAAGTACCGAAACCGACCAGAGTAACAGTATCGCCGTTTTTCAGTGCGTTGGTTACGGCATTAGTAGTAGCATCCAAAGCTTTTTGCGCAGCAGATTTGGAAATGCCGGCTTCTTGAGCAATTGCTTCGATCAATTCAGACTTGTTCACAATTAGTCCCTTCCTATCGTATAAAGATGATGAAATGCCCGAATACTCGGGGCTTGAGCGCTTTCAAAGCACATACGCACTTTATAGCAATTCTGAAATTATCATGTCAAGTAAAAAATGTGGAATTGCCCTATTTTTGGGGCATTCAGGGCAAAACCACATTTTTTGCAACATCAGACGGCCAACTTAATGCTTGGTTGCTTTTGTTCTTGACTTTGTCTTAGGAGTTTGCACGGTCTCGGCAACTGCCAATTCGGCAACCCATTGCTCAGGCTGAGTTTCCAGACCCAAAGCCAACACTTCATCAATCCATTTGACCGGATGGATGGTCAGACCGGTTTTGACATTTTCAGGGATTTCTTCCAAATCTTTGACGTTGTCTTTCGGAATCAATACATGCTTGATGCCGCCGCGCAAAGCAGCCAGCAGTTTTTCTTTCAAACCGCCGATCGGCAACACTTCGCCACGCAAAGTGATTTCACCGGTCATCGCTACGTCAGCACGCACCGGAATTTTGGTAAAGGCAGAAACCATCGCCAAAGTCATGGCAATACCTGCGCTCGGACCGTCTTTCGGCGTCGCACCTTCAGGTACATGGACGTGAATGTCTTTCTTCTCGTAAAAATCAGGAGCCAGACCCACTGATTCGGAACGGGAACGGACAACCGACCATGCGGCCGATACTGATTCTTTCATCACATCGCCCAGTTGGCCGGTACATTGAATCGTACCTTTGCCCGGCAAGGCAATCGCCTCAACAGTCAACAACTCACCACCGACTTCGGTCCAAGCCAGACCGGTTACCTGACCGATGCGGTTTTCACTTTCGGCCACGCCATAGTCGAAACGGCGCACGCCTAGATAGTCATGCAGATTTTTCTCGGTAACTTTAATTGCCTTAGGCTTGGCCTTGCTTGCTGTTTTGGATTTGGACGCTTTTTTCTTATCCTCATTCAAGGTAACCTGCATTACTACTTTGCGGCAGATTTTGGCAATTTCGCGATCAAGCGAACGTACGCCGGCTTCACGGGTGTAATAACGGATAATATCGCGCACCGCACTCTCATCAACCACCAACTCACCCTCTTTCACACCATTGCGCTTCATTTGTTTCGGCACAAGGTATTGCATGGCAATATTGATTTTTTCATCTTCCGTATAACCGGACAGACGGATGATTTCCATACGGTCAAGCAGCGGAGTCGGGATATTCAAGCTGTTTGAAGTGGCAATAAACATCACATCGCTCAAATCGTAATCGACTTCGGCATAATGGTCGGCGAACTTATTGTTTTGTTCAGGATCAAGTACCTCAAGCAATGCACTGGCCGGATCGCCACGGAAATCGCTGCCCATTTTGTCGATTTCATCAAGCAGGAACAATGGATTTTTCACACCCGCTTTTGCCATGTTTTGCAGGATTTTGCCCGGCATAGAGCCAATATAGGTACGGCGGTGGCCACGGATTTCGCTTTCATCACGCACGCCGCCTAATGCCATACGCACATATTGACGACCTGTGGCTTTGGCAATTGATTCGCCCAAGGAAGTTTTACCCACCCCCGGAGGGCCGACCAAACACAAAATCGGGCCTTTGAGCTTATCCATACGTTTTTGAACGGCCAAATACTCCAAAATGCGCTCTTTGACTTTTTCCAAACCATAGTGGTCGGCATTCAAAATCAAATCAGCTTTGGCAATATCTTTGCTGACACGGGATTTTTTCTTCCACGGCAACTCAAGCAAAGTATCGATGTAGTTGCGCACGACGGTAGATTCCGCAGACATCGGCGGCATCATTTTCAGTTTTTTCAATTCAGACAGACATTTTTCTTCAGCCTCTTTGCTCATGCCTGCTTCTTTGATTTTTGCTTCCAACGCATCCAGCTCGCCGCGCTCGTCTTCTTCGCCCAATTCTTTCTGAATTGCTTTCACTTGCTCATTCAGGTAATACTCGCGTTGGGATTTTTCCATTTGACGTTTTACACGGCCACGGATGCGTTTCTCGACCTGCATGATGTCGAGTTCGGCTTCCAACTGAGCCAGCAGAAATTCCAAACGCTCAACAATGCCGGCGGTCTCCAGCACATATTGACGCTGCTCCAATTTCAGCTGCAAATGGGCGGCAATCGTATCGGCAAGACGGCTGTTGTCATCGATACTGCTGATGGTACTGATGACTTCGGCAGGGATTTTTTTGTTCAATTTCGCATATTGCTCAAATTGAGTCAGCAAGGTACGGCGCAAGGCTTCAATTTCGGGATTGTCCTTGTCGCTGTTTTCATCAATCGCCTCAACATGGGATAAAAACAATCCGCCTGTTTCGTCAACTGTCAACGCGCGCGCACGACGGATACCTTCTACCAACACTTTCACGGTGCCGTCAGGCAGCTTCAAAACCTGTAAAACTTGGGCAACCGTACCGGTTTGGTGCAAATCTTCAGCTTTAGGGTCTTCTGTATTAGGGTCAAGCTGGGCCAACAGGAAAACCGGATCATCATTAGCCATTGCCGCCTCAAGGGCCGCAATCGATTTAGGACGACCGACGAACAGCGGCAATACCATATGCGGATACACCACGACATCGCGTAAAGGCAAAGTAGCCAGCGCACTGTATTCCTCGAAATATTTGTCTTTTGTCGGCATAGTTAATAATCTCAATCATTGTTAAATCAGAATGTAGCTCAAAATTGGG
>FLSF01006900.1_pt1 | contig 9614 bp, 9 predicted proteins | sample 1550431 | NCBI WGS metagenome assembly FLSF01 (sample SAMEA4031754, study PRJEB14383) | metagenome | biome: human; feature: oral; material: saliva | place: Philippines | collected 2014 | reverse complement strand
GAAACGCCCGTCAACAGCAGGGTTTGGAAATCTGGCGCGGCTGCGGCTACGCCCGTTAACAGTGAGGCAGTGGAAATCAGGCCGTCATTGGCACCCAATACGCTTGCCCGAAGCCAGTTGTTGCGGTCGCTGAAATGGCGTTCACTGTGGTATGAATACATATATGCTCCGATAAATTGGCTGTTTCCAGATGATGATAACATTGTATTGTTTTTTGAAATCAATGTCAGTTTATCCCTTCAGATCAAGCATTCTTAAATCTTTCTGCTGCCATTTCAAACCATAAAAACCAACACTCCTCTTTGGAATTTTCAGACGGCCTGAACGCTTTTACAAGCAAATTTATTGTTCCAAGTCATGGCATTATCACAAGGCAGTTTTGTGCTGCTTGGTTTATCCGCTTAAAGATGCTATCTTTATGAATCTTTCCACTCCTCAATCCATTGAAAGGATGTATCATGGCCGAAGAAAACAAAATCAAAGTAAACGATTTGCCTGAAGATAAAAAAGAGCAAACCGAAGAAACCGAGCTGCCCGTTATCAACAACGAAGAAAAACGCGGCGGTCACAGCGAAGGCGGTTGCTGCGGCGCATGCGGCGGCTAATCTTCCCGATAAAGCCTCAAGGCCGTCTGAAAAGTCTTACTTTTCAGACGGCCTTTTCCTTTCTAAACACTTACAGGTAAATCAATGAAAGGATGCGGGAGAAGAATTTAAACCCAACCGCGTTTGTGCTACATTCACATCTTTACAAACCACAACAATCTGCCCCCGCAGACACACAAGGAAGAAAAAAATGTTTTGGTATATCGTCAGCTTTTTCGCCATTATCGTTTCCCTACTCGCCCTCTGGGTCAACGCCAGCGCGTTCGGTATGCAGGACGACGGCACGCCGCAATCCGAATATGAAAAAATGTTGGGCTTGGGTGCGAAGCTGAAAGATAAAGATACGGTTGCCAAGGAACGCGAAGCAGCGCGCCTTCATCCTGACGATTAAGCCTTATAGACTGGACAATCTTGCCGAACTGGGCTAATGTTCCAAACGCATAATGCACACCAACACAACTATACGAGAAGGTAAGAGAAATGACTGTACGAATCGAACACGATTTATTGGGCGACCGCGAGATCCCTGCTGAAGTATATTGGGGCATCCATACTTTGCGCGCCATTGAAAACTTTAAAATTTCCACGCAAAAAATTTCCGACGTACCGCAATTTGTCCGCAGCATGGTGATGGTTAAAAAAGCCACCGCGCAAGCCAACGGCGCATTGGGTGCCATCAAGCCGGAAATCGCGGCCGCCATCGAAAAAGCCTGCGATGAAGTATTGGTCAAAGGCCGCTGCCTCGACCAATTTCCGTCCGATGTTTATCAAGGCGGCGCCGGTACTTCGGTCAACATGAATACCAACGAAGTCATTGCCAACCTCGCATTGGAAGTCTTGGGTCACGAAAAAGGCCACTACGACATCGTCAACCCGATGGACCATGTCAACGCCAGTCAATCCACCAACGACGCCTACCCTACCGGCTTCCGCCTTGCCGTGTATTACAGCATCGGCGAATTGCTCGACAAACTGGCCATCCTGAAAAATGCCTTTGCTGCCAAAGCCGAAGAATTTAAAGATGTTTTGAAAATGGGCCGCACCCAGCTTCAAGATGCCGTGCCGATGACTGCCGGACAAGAGTTTCAATCTTTCCAAGTGTTGTTGGAAGAAGAAATCCTCAACCTTGACCGCACTCGCTCCCTGCTGCTTGAAGTCAACCTCGGCGCCACCGCCATCGGTACCGGCGTGAATACGCCTAAAGGCTATGCGGCTTTGGTCGTTGAGAAACTTTCCGAAATCAGCGGCCTGCCTTGCAAACTGACTGAAAACCTGATTGAAGCGACCTCCGACTGCGGCGCATATGTGATGGTACACGGCGCATTGAAACGCACAGCCGTCAAACTGTCCAAAATCTGTAACGACTTGCGCCTGCTCTCTTCCGGCCCGCGCGCCGGTTTGAAAGAAATCAATCTGCCTGAATTGCAGGCCGGTTCTTCCATCATGCCGGCCAAAGTCAATCCCGTGATTCCCGAAGTCGTCAACCAAGTGTGCTTCAAAGTCATCGGCAACGACACCACCATCACTTTCGCAGCCGAAGCAGGTCAGTTGCAGCTGAACGTCATGGAGCCGGTCATCGCCCAATGTATGTTTGAAACCATTTCCCTCTTGGGCAATGCCGCTGTCAACTTGTCCGAAAAATGCGTCAAAGGCATTACGGTCAACCGCGAAATCTGCGAACGCTATGTTTTCAACTCCATCGGTTTGGTCACTTATCTGAATCCGTACATCGGCCACCACAACGGCGATTTGGTCGGAAAAATCTGCGCCCAAACCGGCAAAGGCGTGCGCGAAGTCGTACTGGAGCGCGGCCTGTTGAGCGAAGAAGAGCTCAACCGCATCCTCTCTCCTGAAAACCTGATGAATCCTCATCTGTAATCAGGGTTTGAAATCAAAGGCCGTCTGAAACTTTACTTTTAAAATTTCAGACGGCCTTTTCATATTCATATTGATGCTTAATCGATTTTTTCTGCGAAATTCAAAATTAAAAGATAGCCTAGCCGCAGGGTTTGATTTAACATGGTGCTGCCCTATCCTGTTTTCTCCTCCAATTCACGCAAACCGGATATCGGCAAAACGGTCAAAATAACATCTTCATTTATTAGGAAAAACCAATGAGTAAAATTACACGCGAACAAATGCTGCAAGTATTCGAAAATCGCTGCTCCACCCGTTATTACGATCCCGACAAAAAAATCAGCCAAGAAGATTTTGCAGCGATTTTAGAATTTGCCCGCCTCTCGCCCAGCTCCGTCGGCTCCGAGCCATGGAAATTTTTGGTTATCCAAAACAAAGCATTGAGAGAAAAGCTCAAACCTTTCAGCTGGGGTATGCAATCGCAACTGGACGACTGCAGCCATCTGGTCATTATCCTTGCCAAGAAAAATGCCCGTTACGATACCCCGTTCTTCCGCAGCGTTGCCGAACGCAGGGGCTTGCAAGGCGAGCAGCTGGAAAAAGCGTTGGCAAAATATAAAAGTTTTCAGGAAACTGACATAAAAATTGCCGACGACCAACGCGCGCTCTTCGACTGGAGTGGCAAGCAAACCTATATTGCTTTGGCCAATATGCTCACAGGCGCAGCCGCCATCGGCATCGATTCCTGCCCAATCGAAGGCTTCAACTACGACAAAATGAATGAAGTATTGGCGGCAGAAGGCCTGTTTGATGCCAACGAATGGGGCGTATCCGTAGCGGCAACATTCGGCTATCGCGCCAAAGAAATCACCAAAAAAGCACGCAAACCGATTGAAGAAATGGTAACTTGGGTTGAATAAGCGGTTTGGATTTTCAGGGCGGCGAATACCGCCCTTTTATTTTTTTCTAAAAGAGAAGCAAATTCCGTAATAACAAAGACTGCTACAAATCCAAATAAAAAGGCCGTCTGAAACCCTGTGTCAGAAATCCTAGATTTCATTTCACAACGTTTCAGACGGCCTTGTTTAATACGCTACGGCTTAAAACGACACTTTCAAACTGCCGTAGAAAGCACGGCCATGTTCGTTGTATGTTTGTGCGCCAGCAGTTGTGCGGTACAGTTTTTTATTGAACAGGTTGCTGACACCGCCACGGACGGCCACGCGTTTGTTCCAGTTGTAGCCTGCATTGATGCCCCAAATGCCGTAAGAGCCGACTTGGGTTTGGTTATGTTCGGAAGTCAAAGGAGTAACCCCTGCACGCAGATTACCGTCTCGTTCCAGTCTATTAATCGCCACGCCACGCGGTTTAGTACGGCCGTAGTGGGTAAAGGTCAAGTTGGCATCAAAACGTTCATTTGGTGTCCAAGACAGCGTGCTGTTAATGGTGTGTTTCGGCACCAAAGACAATGGATTGCCTTGATAATCTTCGGATTTGTGCATGTAAGTGAAATTGTTGCTCCACTTGAGTGTGTCATGCAACGGAATTACCAAGTTGCCTTCGATACCCGAAATAGTCGCTTTCGGCGTATTTTCCCATTGCAAAAGCCAGTTGTCGACATTGCTGGTGGCAATGATATTTTCTCCAATCACGATTTTGTTGCGGTACGCGTTGTGGAAATAGGTTGCAGACGCCTGCCAGCCGTTTTTATTGAACTCAAGGCCAATCTCTTTATTGATACTGGTTTCAGGTTTCAAATTGCTGTTGCCCATGTAGAAACAGCTGACACTACCCGGCGCATTGAGCGGACAGCCCTGACCGCGTGTGTACAGGATAAAGTCAGAACTAGCTTGATACAGATTTGGTGCTTTGTATGCACGGGCAATACCGCCTTTGACCAACCAGTTTTCGCCGATTTGATGCGAGAAGTTCAAAGCCGGACTCCAATTGCTGCCGCTGGCACTGTTATGGTCGAAACGGATAGCCGGAATCAGATGGGTTTTGTCGGTCAACGAAATATTGTCTTCAACGTAGGCCGCCCAGTTGCGTTGTGAAGTTTTACCGCTACGATGTTCCGATACGCCGGGGAAGGTGTTGACAATTACACGTGGCGGTTGACCAGGACGACCGGGAATAATATCTGTCAGACTTTGCGAGTTAGATGTAGGATCATCCAATTTACTATCAGTAAATTCCGCACCGACCGTCAATACATTATCAACACCGAGTTTAAACGGAATATTCGCTTCGCTGCTGAAACGTAAGTTTTTCAGACGGCTTTGAACAAAATCCAAGCCTGTATAGCTGCCTTCAGGACCACCGGCCAAACCTTCAGGCAAGTGGCTGTTGACTGTACGCTCATAACTGATCACGTTTTTGGTATCACCCCATTCCCATGCGCCGTCATGCGTTAAAGAATAAGCGGAACGGTATAAACGGGCAGTTTCAGCTTTGCTGTCAGCTAAAGAATTAACTAAAGCGGAACGCGGATTGCTGTTTTGCGTATCGCCGTTGTAGATATTGCCCTGACGGCTGTAGCTGCTGTCTAAAATCAATGTTTGCGCAGGGCTGATTTTCCATTGCAGACGGCCGGCAATGTCTTTATTGCGTACGCCTTCGACACCGGCTGCGCTGTCGTTGCCGTGTCCGGCATTGATATCGGCCGCATCTGCATCCGTTTTATTCAGGTTGCCGTAAATGCGGAAGCCCAAAGTATCTTGAATAATCGGACCGCTCAAATTGAAGCCGATACGGCGGGTTGCGCCTTCTTTGCTGTCTTGCGGCTGATTGGCGTAAAGATTGACCTGGCCTTTAAATTCTTTAGACACTTTTTTGGTAACGATATTGACCACGCCGCCCATCGCGCCGGAGCCGTAACGCGTTGCCGCCGGACCGCGCAAAACGGTGATGGATTCGATTTCTTCAACCGGTACCCAGTTGCTGTCGCCGCGCGTATTGCGTTCACCGCGCATACTGATACGCTCGGATTGGCGCGAGTTTACAGGCTTGCCGTCAATCAAAATCAATGTGTTTTCAGGGCCCATTCCGCGCAAGTCGATTTGGCGTTTGTTGCCGCGCTGACCCGTCGCTGTATTGCCGGTCAGGTTGACGCCCGGCATGGTGCGGACAAATTCGGAAATATCGTTGACGGCAGGACGCTTGTCGATGTCGTCTTTCGAAATACGCGATACGCCCAGCGACTGTTGCAGCTGTTTCTCGGCAGTAACGTAAACGGTATCGACTTCAGCCTGTTCGGCAGCTTTCTCTTCAGCAGCGTGAGAGAATGCGCTGATTAATGCCAAAGGCAAAATGGCGAGTGTGAATGTTTTCATTGCATTGTTTCTCTTGGTTTTGTTTGTTTAAAATTAAAATAAAAATCGTTTTGGATTTTAAATAAACTTAACAGAGTTTTCAATGCAATTAAGAGTGATTTACAATTATTCGTTAAATTAAGCCAATAAAAATAACCAAATGCCTAATAATTAAAAAGGCCGTCTGAACCGGCATGAAAGGGAATCTAAGATTTCCATCATACCGTTCAGACGGCCTTATTCAAATTTTAATTATTTGCCTGCTGCTTTTTGCAAAAGGGCATACAATTCGTCTTTGAGTTTGAGTTTGGCTTTTTTCAGCTCTTCGATTTCTTCGGCGCCGCTGGTTACCACGTTATTCACCAAACCGGTAATTTTATCGTCCAGCTCGTTGTGCTCCTCAAACAAACGGGCAAAGTGTGCATCCTCTTGTTTCAGTTTAGAAATCAGATCGCGATATTCTGGAAACATTTTGTTTTCCTCTCTTGTTAATTAAATAAAAAAGTACTGCTGCCAAAAACTAGGACGAATTAATCTTTAGCTTCATTATAACAAACACGGGCGTTTTATCCAGTCTTTTTTAAGCCGAAACTGTTTTATGTCAAAATTAATAATATCAACATTAGCCATCGTTCCAATGGAAAGAAACGGGTTTATAGACGGTTTGCCGACTTGGGCATACAATCGGGCTTATGCGTTTACACAATGGCCGAACCACCCTATTCCGTCATATCAACGGCATGGACGGACAATTTATCCTGCTTGAAAACCATCCTTCATGGATGCCGGTCAATGATGCCGATTTCAACCATGCCGCGCCCCTGCCCGACGGTTTGGCCGTGCACGAAGAATCGTTTTATCCATTTGAAAAAATAGATGCCGCCGAATCGGCAGACAATATCAAAATCTTCAGCGAAGAAGCCCTACGGCTGGAGAAAGAGCGTTTAAATGCGGCGGCCATGGCCGAACTGGCAAAAAATCTTCAAGCCGCCCAAGCCGAAGCCGATTTGGCCACTCTTTTGGAAAAAATAGATTTTCATTTAAAACAAGACGATATTTTCAAATGAATCCTTCAGCTCCAGGCCGTCTGAAACCAAACGCCTGACGAAATTGTTGACAATGTGAGAAAAATAGTTCATCTTGAACCAATCCGCAGTACTCCATCCCTTATTTTCAGCCCAACACAAAGGAACCGAGAACATGTTTTCAAAAAGCGTTACCCTCGCACAATATGACCCCGATCTGGCAGCCGCCATCGCCCAAGAAGACCAACGCCAGCAAGACCATGTCGAGCTGATTGCTTCAGAAAACTACGTCAGCTGCGCCGTAATGGAAGCCCAAGGTTCGCAATTGACCAACAAATACGCTGAAGGCTATCCGGGCAAACGCTACTACGGCGGTTGCGAATACGTTGATATTGTCGAACAATTGGCGATTGACCGCGCTAAAGAGTTGTTTGGCGCAGAATATGTCAACGTCCAACCACACTCCGGCTCGCAAGCCAACCAAGCCGTATATGCTTCAGTTTTGAAACCGGGCGACACCATTTTGGGCATGTCTCTGGCACACGGCGGCCACTTGACCCACGGCGCCAGCGTCAATATTTCCGGCAAACTCTACAATGCCATTACTTATGGTTTGGATGAAAACGAAGTTCTCGATTATGCCGAAGTCGAACGCTTGGCGCTTGAACACAAACCTAAAATGATTGTGGCCGGCGCATCTGCCTACGCGCTGCAAATCGACTGGGCAAAATTCCGCGAAATCGCCGATAAAGTCGGCGCATACCTCTTTGTCGACATGGCGCACTATGCCGGCCTGATTGCCGGCGGCGAATATCCCAACCCCGTGCCATTCTGCGACTTCGTGACCACCACCACCCACAAAACCCTGCGCGGCCCTCGCGGCGGTGTGATTCTGTGCCGTGACAATACCCACGAAAAAGCGTTGAATTCCGCCATCTTCCCAAGCCTGCAAGGCGGTCCGTTGATGCACGTTATCGCTGCCAAAGCCGTAGCGTTTAAAGAAGCGTTGCAACCTGAGTTCAAACAATACGCGAAACAAGTGAAAATCAACGCCGCAGCAATGGCGGAAGAGTTGGTTAAACGCGGTTTGCGCATCGTTTCCGGCCGCACCGAAAGCCACGTTTTCCTCGTTGACCTGCAACCGATGAAAATTACCGGCAAAGCCGCCGAAGCCGCTTTGGGCAAAGCACACATCACCGTCAACAAAAATGCCATCCCGAATGATCCGGAAAAACCATTTGTTACCTCCGGCATCCGCATCGGCTCCGCCGCCATGACCACACGCGGCTTTAACGAAGCCGACACGCGCGTATTGGCGAACTTGGTTGCCGACGTATTGGCTAATCCTGAAGACGAAGCCAACCTCGCCAAAGTCCGCGAACAAGTGACTGCTTTGTGCAATAAATATCCGGTTTACGGCGCATAAGCATTTCGCCTTGGATAAAATAACAGGCCGTCTGACACTTCAGACGGCCTTTTTATTGCAACTTTCTTTTAAATTTCAAAACTGTTTGTTTCGCTGACTTTGCGTATCATGCCTGCCGCGACAGTATGGTTGGTGGCTTCGTCAATCAAAATAAACGCACCTTGTGCATGGTTGTCTTCGTATGCGGCAGCGGCGAGCGGCTGCTGGGTTTTGAGGCTGACACTGCCAATGTCGTTGAGCTTGAGCGTTTCGGCGGATTCGACCCGGCTGAGGGTATTGACGTCCCAAACGTAGGCAATTTCGCTGATTTTTACGGGCGTGGTTTGGGTCGTGTGTTTCAGCAAATATTTCCGGCGCAGATTGAGCGGAATATCGTCAAACCAGCAAAGTGCGGCTTGGAATTGTTGCTCGGGAACAATGGCGCTGTCGGCTGAAACAATGCTGTTGCCGCGTGAAATATCGATGTCCGTATCCAAAACAACGGTCAACACTTCCCCTGCTTCGGCAGATTCGGTTTTACCGTTGGCATTGTAGATTTCGGCAACTTTGGCAACATGGCCGCTGGGCAGGATTTTGATTTCATCGCCCACTTTCAGACGGCCCGCTTCCAATCTGCCTTGATAGCCGCGGAAGTCGTCGCTGCTGCTGCCGTCTTGGCGCGCCACGCGTTGTACGGGAAAATGCGCGGCTTGGTCGGCGGCGTTTTGACGGTTGACGGGCAGGCTTTCAAGCAAAGGCAGAAGCGGCAAACCTTGATACCAAGGGGTTTGGCTGCTGGCATTGACGATGTTGTCGCCTTTTAAGGCGCTGATGGGCAGGAAGTGGATTTGGGCTTGGAGGCCGATTTGCTCCGCCAGTTTGCGGTAGGCTTCGGTAATGGCTTGATATTTGGCTTCGTCAAAGTCGAGCAGGTCGAGTTTGTTGACGGCGACGATGATGTTGGGACAGCCCAGAAGTTTCAGAATCGCGCTGTGGCGTTTGGTTTGGGGCAGGAGGACAGGCTCGCTGCCTGAAAAATCGACGCGTGTAGCATCGACTAAAATAATGGCGGCATCGGCAGTCGATGCGCCGGTAACCATATTACGCGTGTATTGTTCATGTCCCGGCGTATCGGCAATGATGAATTTGCGTTTGGGCGTGGCGAAATAACGGTAGGCGACGTCGATGGTGATGCCTTGTTCGCGCTCAGCGGCAAGGCCGTCTGTCAGGCTGGCAAAATCAGGCGTTTCGCCGTTTTCGGCGGCGCGGTTGAGTTTGTCGAGCTGGTCAGTCAGCAGGGTTTTGCTGTCGTAGAGCAGGCGGCCGATGAGTGTGGATTTGCCGTCATCGACGCTACCGGCGGTGATGAAGCGCAAAAGCGGGGCGGTGGTTGCGGTCATGGTTCTTTCCT
>FLSF01067172.1_pt1 | contig 10149 bp, 13 predicted proteins | sample 1550431 | NCBI WGS metagenome assembly FLSF01 (sample SAMEA4031754, study PRJEB14383) | metagenome | biome: human; feature: oral; material: saliva | place: Philippines | collected 2014 | reverse complement strand
AGGCTTCGAACTCAGAACCGACGGCTGGGGTGCCGTACGGGCGGGTAAGGGCATACTTGTCAGTGCACAAAACCAGGACGCCAACGGCAAAGTGCTGGATATGGACGATGCCATCTCCCAACTCGAACAAGCACTCTCCCTGGCCAAAAGCCTGAACAAAGCCGCCCAAACGGCCAACAACCATAATACCGATGAAGAAACCCAAAGGGGCCGTCTGAAAGACGCCCTCAAAGAGCTGAAAGAGGCCGGTTTGATCCAAACCGCCCCGGCCGGCATCGCCACCGCGACCCAACAAAGCCAACTGCACACCGCCAATGAAAATATCCACCTCGTCAGCGGGGCAAACACCGACATTACCGCCGGTCAAAGCCTGACCGCCCATGCGGCAGAAAGCCTGAACCTGTTTGCGCAAAGCAGCGGCATCAAGATGCAGGCCAACCAGGGCAAAGTGGAAGTGCAGGCACAGAATGACGAGTTACAGCTGAACGCCTTAAAAGACGCCACCCTGACCAGCAGCGCAGGGAAGATCACCATTGCGGCGAAGGAAGAGGTTTTGATTACCTGCAAGGGGGCGTATATCAAGTTGGCAAACGGGGAGATGGAGATCGGAAGTCCGAAGGTAGTGCGGGTGAGGGCGCCGTTGGTGGTGAATGGGCCGAATAGTTTAGGAATCACTCACCCAGATTGGCCTAAAACTTTACCAAAACGTCCGATGCGAATTAATCTGTGTCAATCTCCTCATTCAGATCACTTTTTCATCGGTATGCCTTATACAATCTATGCAGATGGAGAAGAAATTCAAAGAGGGGTAACGGATGCAACAGGGTATATTGCTGTCGAACATGAAATACCAACAAGTAAATATAAGATTGTATTTGCTAACGATTTGGAATATTTGATTCCGATTGAGGATGAATTTAATGAAAATACATCAAGAGATAAAATAACCAATCGTGGTTTTCATGGCTTGAAATATACAAGTTCTGAACTTTCTCCGATAGAGCAAGCAAAGAAATATTTTGAAATAGTACATAATATAAAAGACAAAAGTTCGAAAGGTTCTAAAAATGGGTAAACCTGTGATTGCGACTTCCACTAAATCTAAATTGGGTGCAACAGCATCAATGAACTGGTTTTTAGACTCACAGGAATCATCACCTGTTGCTGCTACTTTCAAGCCATTGATTAATGGGAAAGAAGCTTTTACAACGCTCCATGAAAAAATTGAAAAAGCCGAACATTCAATTGATATTGCTATATGGGGATTTCAGCCTTCGATGCATCTAAAGCGGGACGGTAAGAGTAAGTGCATTGGGGATTTATTGATTGAAAAAGCAAAAGCAGGTGTGCAGGTGAGGATATTAGTTTGGAGTATACCTTTTAAAATACAGACTTTTTCAGAAGCCAATATGGGAAATGCACCTGGTGTTTTTTCAGGCGGAGTAGCAGGGGTAACTAAAGCTCAGAAACAGTATGATCGAAATTGGTATTTAGCAAGAGAAGGGAAATTACATACGTTAGATCCACATGCATCTCAAAATATTCAGAAATCGTACCCTCATTTATGGGAACTATCAAAGTCTTCATATCAAAAGAATCTGAAATTCAAAACTCGGAGTGTTGAATCTCAGAGTAATCAATATGAAGATAAGGAGTTACCAGAAAATGCAAAATCAACATTGAGGTTGTTTCCTTCTCATCACCAAAAAACAGTTTTGATAGACTACGAAGTACCTCACAAGGCAGTAGGCTTTGTAATGGAACATAATATGCTAGACAATTATTGGGATGATAACAGCCATATTTCTGGTAAGGTATCAGCGCCAAACCAGGGAAAAAATGTTGATACACCATTACAGGATGTGTCCAGTATCGTTAGCGGTGAAGTTTTATAGTATATCAACCGTAATTTCTGCCAATCTTGGGATAAGGTAAGTAGTGAAAAACTTGGAGAAAAAAGAAAGGCTCTGACTTTCGACAAATATCCTTTTAACAAATCTGCCGGAGGTACGCCTTTGATGGCGCAGATATTGCGCACTTACGACAAGCCGGATATTGAAGACATCAAAAAAATCTACCTGCAAAATATCAAAAGGGTGACCAGTTATATTTATACAGAAAATCAGTATTTTAGATGGCCTCCCTTAGCTGAGGCGTTTATCAAGCATTGGCAAAATTTAAGATCGAAGGGGCGCCCTGCAAATATGCCAATACATTGGTTTGTTGTAACTAATTCATCTGATGATGGTTTGGGAAAAGGAACGTATACAACAAATAAAATGTTAGAAAAGTTGGGAAGGCAGGATGTGATGCCTAATGTTGCCCTTACACATACAGAACGTATAGAATTTTTGGAAGCATCGCTTGGAAATAATCATACACAAGGATCAGCAAGTACTATTGCTAAATGGAAAAGAGAATTGGCGGAATTACAGGAAGAACAGAAGCAACGTTCTGGGGCAAGAGAACGATCCTATACTAAAAATGCGGAAGAAGTGAGGGAGAAAGAATTTGCCAAAAAACTGAAAAAAGAGTTGGGTGTCAAAGTCCATGTCTGCACCTTGACTGCATCTAATGCTTGGAAAGAAGTTTACATTCATTCGAAGGTGACCATTATAGATGATGTCTTTACCGTTATCAGCTCAGCCAATCTGAATACTCGCAGTATGCAGGTAGATACGGAATTAGGCATATTCACCGAGAATGGCGCAGTGGCACGCAAACTGCGCAAAGACTTGTGGAAACTACATACACGCGATCTGCACAAAGCCAATAATGCGGCAGGAAAGTTTGACAATGTGGCAAATCCAGAGGGAATGAATGATCCGAATGTAGCATTTATGGCTTTTAGACGGTGGCAGATAATAATGGATGAAAATAAAAAACAGATTATAAACGGTAAACCGCCACTGTACCCTCTGTGCGAATTTTTACGCCTGGATCCTAAAATATCACAATTGGATTGACTATTATGCACAAATCCCTCAAATATACCCTGATAGTTTTAGGCTGTCTGGCAGCAATGTTTATTTGGTTTCTCCTTTGGCTGAAATGCAATCCCATCCATATAGGCGGTGCAAACGGTCAGGTTAAGCCCGCGTATTGCAGCATAGGGGAAAAATGGCAAGAAAAACAACGGAAGAAAGAAACCATGAAGACAATCGAAGAAATCAAAAAGAACCTAGAGTTTACCTGCGTGCATGAAAAACGCCCACCTCTATCCGAGGAAACACAGCAACTCTACAATTACGCGCTGCACCGTGATTTGAACCATATGTGGCCTGGACAGAGGGGGGACGGTTTTTGGGATGAACTATTGCCGTATTACCGCATTGCCGCCGCTAATGGCGATTATAAGGCAAACGTACGGCTGCAGTTCCTGCTCAGCGATGGCTGGACGAGGGTTCCCGATATTGAGGCTGAAGCTGAAACCCAGAAATTGTATAAAATGCTGCACAAACAACTTCCAGCTACCGCCTACTATCTGCTCAAAGGCTATATCGAAGACGGCTACGGTGTCAGCGCGCCCCCCGACAGCGAGCTGGCATTTTTACGCAAGGCTGCGGATATGGGTAACAGGGAGGCGCAATATACGTTAGGTCAGATGATCAGTAGTTTAGATGATGAAGAAACACGTGAATTTCGATTAAAGCTAATGATGAAGTTATATCGGTGTGCTTCTGAACAAGGACAAGGTAATGCTTCTTATTGGTTGGGTATGTTTCTTCCTGACTATCATAAATATGATGAAGCCGTTAGAGCCTATCATCAGGGGGTAAAAAACGGTAATTATTTATCTGCTTTTATTCTTTCTAATGCGTTTAAGGTAGGAAAAGAAAAAGGAAATAACAACTTTCTAGATGTGGAGGCTGATAAAGAGCGTGCTCGCCGTTACAGTATTATTGACTCTTATCTGTCAACTTACGAATTCATGTCGCCGACCGTTCCTGATTTGGACGATATCGTTCCGCTACCGCCGGCACCTTTACCCGAATGGGACGGCAAAATCGCCTTTCAACGCTGGGTGGAGGGAAATGAACCACCAAAACCCTCTGATGAGTTGATAAAAAAGCTGGCGGATAAAGCAGGCTTAGATGTAAAAACCGGGCTACCATTGTAAGGACCATTCAAAGTGGGAGGAGTCAAGGATTATCTAACCTATTTTTATCAGTCTAAGCCACTTTACCAGAGAGAAAAGTTTGCAAACTTATTTGAAGAATAGGCTAATGTCGTCTGAAATTTTTCAGACGACATTTATTTATAAATATCGCTTGAAATTGTTCCAAGCCGATATGCCTACATCGACGAAATGGGGCGCTACCGTGTCAAACTGCTGTTTGATTTGGATGAGTGGCCGTCTCTTTATCCAAGGGGTATCTTTATCTTTGCTTGGTGTGGTTTGGCCGCTGACTTGTCCTTCTTCATCGACTTCTATGGCCTGACGCTGTTTGCTGCCGGCGGTCTGAATAATGGTGGCGTCAACGACAGCAGCGGATGCTTTCTCTACAATCGAGGCTCAAGCTGCTTTGCTTGGGCGAGGCGAACGGTCGGAGTATCTGAAACGGTCGGCACAGGATTTAGGAGTATCGCTCGCTACGCTCTATCGGAAATTGGAGTCTGTGAGTGTTAAGCTGAGCCGAAAACGGCGAAGCGATGCCGGTAAAACGGAACTGAAGCTGGAAGAAGCCAAACTGATTTCGGCTGTACTGGTGGAGGCCATGAGGCGCAACGGAAAGCGGTTGATGTCGGTCAAGCAAGCAGTGGAGATGCTGCGAGCCAACGGCAAAATCGAGGCGGCGCGGATTGATGAGGAAACGGGAGAAGTAAGTCCTCTTTCTGAAAACACCATTACCCGGGCTTTACGAGAGTACAAGCTACATCCCGACCAAATCAGTCATTTTTCAGACGGCCTTTCTTGTACCATGTCTGCCAGCCGGAAATTTGTTTTTCCAGTTTTTGGCAGTATTCGCCATAGCGGACGGCGTGGTTTAAAAGTTGTTCGGGCGATCCGCCACTCAGACGCTCGGGGCGTTCGTGAACGAGCAGCAGCTCGGAAGAGACGGGGGGGATTTCCGCGACGGTAACGGTTTTAATCGTGGCCGAGGGCACGGTTGTAGAGTTGCACGCTGTTAGTGCCAAGGCCGTTAAAACGGTTGCCGTCTTTTTGTACAGTTTCATCAATCTGCTTCTCCAATTGAGCCGCTTGGCGGCCGATTTGCTGATAGGCGGTTGCCAAATCGCGGCTTTGTGCTTGTGCGAAATCAAACCGCTGAGGACTTATAGCCGCAGAAATAAATCGTTGGTACTGCACCTGCTATCAGCAAAATCAGAATCAGGGTCTGCCAAATAGGGTTAAGCGTTTTCCACATCGTCTTTTCCTTTATGGATTTCAGCGATCTGCGGAATCGCCGCGATCGCGTTTGATTAATGCATACCCGCCAACCAATGCGCCATAAGCCCACCAGAGCCATTCCGGCGCATCTGCTGTTTGCGAGAATTTATAGGTCATAGAGGCGGCTGCCACGTTTGCCCATAGTTTGGTATGGCTGATTTTCCCTGTGGCCGGATTGGATACCAATCCGCTCAACCATTTGAAAAAGGCGGTTATTTGCGACGCTTTTTTTTGGCTGCGCGTTTCGCGGCGGCTACCCCGCTCTTGCGGTGGGCTTGCGTCCAACATCCCTGAGTCGGCATGGCGTAGCGAATGCCCAGGTCGCTGTGGCTGAAATCGGGCAGCATGGCTGCGGTCATTAGGGCGATGAGTGACTTTTTTGACATGGTTTGTCTCCCTTTAATCGGTGTTATCTGCAGACGCATGAATCAGGTTTTGTGCCACGCGGCGAATCCAGCCTTTGCCAAATGATGTGAACGTGCCGAGCTTGGTATAAAACACCAAACGTTCGGCATTGAAACGGAGCAGGAGGTCATTTTCAGGAAGTGAATTGATGGCTTTGAGGCTGACTGCTCCGATAACGCCGTCGTCCGGCACGCCTGCGGCGCGTTGCAGCATACGGGCAGCATTGCCATGACCGTGATTGATGCAGGCATCGAAGAATTGGAATGCAACCGCTTCCGGCATTTGATCGGCGTGATAGCGTTCCCAAAATGCTTGACGGTAAATGCCGATCGCTTGTTCACGCGTCATGGCACGCATGGAACCGTTGTAGCCGTTTGCCTGAGCAGTGCGTTTGGTAATGCCCCAGTTGGTCTCGCCGCCGGGGTCTTTGGGATGATTGACGTAGCCGCCCTCGTGGGAGAGGACGCGCTCAATGAATTGGTTGAATTTGGTGGACATAAAAAATCCCTGTATCTATTGATAGGTACAGGGATTTTAGGTAAGGCCGTCTGAATAGGCTTTTAAAGGGGGTTAAAACTTAAATGTAACAAAAGGATTGAGGCGCAATACCGTTTGGCAAAATATCTGCCAAATCTTTTTGTCGATTATATTTCTTTACTTTGCCTACTTTAATGGCATGTGCAATGTCTTTACCTTCAAAATAAGCTTCAAAGAAATCGGCACTGATGCCGGAAAACTCTGCCGTTCTTTCCCATAAGCGGATAGGAGACTCTGATATTAATTCTGCAATTTCAAACTCACCAACTACTTTTCCTATAGGTAAAGTGGCATATATCACTACTTTTTTAACTGCTTTGTTTTTGGGTAAAACCCGACGAAATTCAAATTTTTTCTCGCCATTAAGAATTTTCTCGGCATACTCGGGTTTAATAGATAACAAAACTTTCATTGACTTGACCTAATCTCAAAATATGATATGCCTGTTGGTGGGTAAGTGGCATAAAACCAAAATATGCACCTTCACTTAGACCAACCTGCTCAAGTAAATCTTTTCTTATGATTCGCTTGGGTAAGGCAATATTATACGAGAATCTCAATATATGCGGATACTTTCTTACCTGCCAAAATCGTTGTAACTCTTCTTGAGAGAAAACGCTATAAGGGGCACAGTATTTTTCAAATTCAGCATAGCTATCAAACGAATTAATGTGTCGATATTCTTCAACGACACATACCGAACTTATCAAGGCACGATAATAAGCCCTTCCCGGTTCATCAGTAGTTCGGTAGATAAATAAGACATCTCCACGTTTTAATTTTTCAATTCCACCCATATTAGTTAAATACACTTTATGGATACTGTTTGTTGGAGAAACGTCTTGAATAATAGAAGTATCTTCTGTTCTTAGTATTGAATCCGGAAGTAATCGGGTGTGCCATTCAGGATAGATTGACAGTAAATAAGTCTGAGGTTGATAAGTAGTATCTCCCCTAAAATTCACAAGAGGATAGTTTTTATTGGTGTTTTCCACACCTTGATATACAAGATTAAAACGTCGAGTTAAAACCAGTTCCGTTCCATTAGCTGTTACCTTTTTTGCTTCTATTCTAAAACCATATCGTTCGAATAACGCGATTAAGGGAACATGTTCAGCAAAAACAGTTACATAAATATCATTGAATCCATATGTAATTGCATAGTCAAAGATTTTTTTGATAAAACGCTCCCCAAGTTTAGTTCCGTGGGCATTGATTTTGAGCGTCCCTACTTTCAACCAGCCACGACTAAAGTTGGTGGATAATACCGGAATACAATCATCAATAATTTGAGGTTCGGCCTTCAAGTATAAAAAACCATCTATAAAACCGTTATTCCCATAAAATACATAAGCATATTCTTCTGCTTTTCTTTGGAACCAATCTGAAAATTCACGATAAGATGCTTTTAAAGAGTCAAAAAAGGGGTCATTCAGATTTACATCAGCAAAACGTTTGTATTGTAAGTTTTCCATATTTTTCTTCCTGTTTTTATCACAGCTATCTGAAGTTATTAGACGTCATTCAATTTACTCAGGCTTTGCCGTCAAAACCACGCTCGGTAAATTGGTAACAGTGACTTTATAAGCAATCCCACCACGCGCCCATTCTCGGGTTGGCTCTTTTTGAGCATTATGGCTGTCAATCGCCATTTTGATTTGGTCGCTGGTATCACGCAGCAGTGTGCGGTCTTCCGGGGCGGTTGCTGCAATCAAGGCTGCGGCGGCTTTGGACAGTTTTTCCGCTTTTTGAGGCACTGCATCTGTATTCCAAACTACTCGGACGGCAGTAATTTTGTCGGCTTTATCGGTATCAACGGTTAATGTGAGGCCGTCTGAAAAGTCATGCAGCAGATTCTTTCCTTCTGCATTATCGGTTGGGGATACATGTTCAGGCAGGGACAGCCCGGTTTTTTGGTCGGCAAGCCCTTTATTGGCTGCTGATTGATAGTCGGTATAGCTTACCAGCATAGTTTTTAATTCGGATTGTGCCTGCTCTTGAGGTTGGGCAGATGCCGGTTGTTCTTCAGATTGGCCACCACACGCAGATAATGCAACTAAAACCGATAGTGTAAGTAAGATTTTTTTCATGAGTTTCCCTTGGGTTGATTGGTTTATTTTTTACGCTTTTTCGGACATTTCTTGCCATTGCCTCCCGGGTTGCAGTCGCAGGCCTTACCGTCACCATCACGATCTAAACTTTTCCAGCCCGGCATCTTGGCCAAATAATACTTTTGCGCGGCTTGGTGTGTCGGGAAATCTTTGCATTTGGCTGCAGCAACAGCCTGATGCGGTATCAGCAGGCACAAAACCGGCAACAATGCTGCAAAATAAGTTTTCTTCATAAGTTTTCCTTTGTTATGTCAGGTCATTTGAGATTTGAACCACTTGGCCGATGACCTGAATATCGGGATGGTCTGCCAACATCAACGACATCGGCGGATAGGTATCATTGTCTGAAATCAGCAGCAGGCTGCCGTCAATCTGTTTTTGGATGCGTTTGACCCAAAGCGTTTCGCCTGAACGGATGACGTAAATTTGTCCGTCTCGCGGATTGTTTTTGGAGGTATCCACCAAGAGCATGTCTTTACTATGGATGGTGGGCTCCATGCTGTCTCCACGTGCGGTGACACAGTTGAGGTCTTTGGCAAACAGGCCGCGTAACTTAAGCCAGTCTTTGCGGTAAGCCAAGTGGTTGGCCGGCTCTGCCACTCCGTAGGCGGCCGCGCCATTCCCTGCGGACACTTCTACGTCATACATTGGGATGTATGCGTATTCATCTTTATCAATTTCCCCTTTAAGGTGGAAATTTCTCCCTTTCCCTATCAGCCAGTTTGCATCAATTTGAAAAATTTCCACTATTATTTACACAACATTTAACCAAGATTGTTTAAATCTTTAAACAATCAGAATTTTAACACGAGAACGAAACAGGAGATATTCCGTGAAAGCAGAAAAAATAAAAGCAGGTTTCCGCGAGCGCGGTGAAACGATTAAGGATTGGTGCGATGCGCGTGGCTATGACCCGACTTATGTGTCCCGGATTTTGAACGGAAACGTTAAGGCAAACCGTGGTAAGGCGCATGAAATCGCGGTTGAGTTGGGGATGAAGTCCAAATTAGATGAAGTGAAACGGAGTGCGTGATGAGTGCCAAAGGCGTACGACTTTTAAAAGTCTTTAAGGCATTGGAAGCCCATCCGATTATCGGCATCAGCAACAAGGAAATTTCAGACGGCCTCGGTATTTCGCCGGTACATGTCAGCCGGGACTTGGAAGACCTGATTGCGGAGGGTTTGGTGGTCAAGCTGGATAACGGCAATTTTGCGTACAGCATTAAAACCTTGCAAATCGCGGAACGTTTCAGACAGCAACAAGAACGTTTGACTGCACGTTTGCAGGAAATTGAACAACGAGTTTATTAAATGCGACGACGTCGTCGCATTTGCAGGAGATAAAAATGGAAGTATTAGGACACGCGGTTGGCGCAACGGCAAACGAACTGGCAATACACAGCATGGCGGTTATGGATCGTTTTTCAAATGGCGAGGCTTACAACGAGGCTGTTTGGATTGAACGTGGACGTTTTGCGGTACGCCAAACGATTTTTAAGCTTTTTTCGGTCAATTGTCGGTTAATCAGTTCCAGCAGTTCGGACAGGGTGTCGTCTTGCGCCAGCCAGTTGCGGTAGCGGCATAAGGTGCTGTAATCGGGGATGCTCAGTTCGTCAAAACGGCAAAACAGGTTGAAATCGATGCGGGTGATGAGGCTGTGTTCGAGTTCGGGATCGGAAAGGCTGTGCCATTGTCCGAGCAGGA
>FLSF01356952.1_pt1 | contig 10450 bp, 12 predicted proteins | sample 1550431 | NCBI WGS metagenome assembly FLSF01 (sample SAMEA4031754, study PRJEB14383) | metagenome | biome: human; feature: oral; material: saliva | place: Philippines | collected 2014 | reverse complement strand
GGCGTGAGGCTTTCCGCCAAACCGCTGCTCTCGGCATCGCGGATTTTGGGATGAATCATCTCGTCGCCGTAAAACCCGTGTTTGATTTCGCCCACGGCGCGGATGCGTTTGCCGGCCGCCATCTGCTTCTGATGGCTGGCGTAAAAGTGGATGAAGCGAAGAAAAAGGACGCTGCCGGAACCGTCGGCGATTTGGACAATCAGCTGCTTGCGAGGTTTGAACATTACTTCCTGATGGATAACTTCACCCTCGACCTGACACGGCACGCCGATCGGCGCATCCTTAATCGGCATGATGTGCGTCTCGTCCTCATAACGCAGCGGCAAATGCAAAACCAAATCCCATGCGGTATGGAGGTTGAGTTTGTCGAGCTTCTTGGCGGAAACATCGGTGATTTTGAGCTGTTTCTGGGTTTCGGGCGTCATCATGGCTTTGTCCTTTAATGGCGCGTATTTTAGCTGAAAATGTAAGAAGGGGTCGTCTGAAAGGACGTTCAGACGACCTAGAGGCATTGCAGAGGTGGGTTTGATAATTTGCCCATGCCGTCATTCCCACGCGGGAGGGAATCTCGATTTCGGAGCTTCAGAAAGATTTACAAAGTTGCCATGATTTCAAATTTCTAGATTCCCGCCTGCGCGGGAATGACGGCATAAGGTTTCTATGTAAATCACTATAAACCGTCAAATTTAAGAATCCGTCCACCCCTGCTACTTTCAGACGACCTTGATAAAAAAAGCAACGGATAAACCGTTGCTTTTTTGTTTGACCTGCAAATCTTACAGACTGCCCAACACGATGCGCAACACGCGGCGCAAGGGTTCGGCTGCGCCCCACAAGAGCTGGTCGCCTACGGTGAACGCGCTGATGTATTCGCCGCCCATGCCCAGTTTGCGGATGCGTCCGATGGGGACGGACAGCGTGCCGGTGACTTTGGCGGGCGTCAGCTCGTGGATGCTGGCTTCTTTTTCGTTGGGGATGACTTTCACCCAGTCGTTCGCGCCTGCCAAAATCGCTTCGATTTCGGAAACGGGCAGGTCTTTTTTCAGCTTCAGGGTGATGGCTTGGCTGTGGCAGCGCATAGAGCCGATGCGGACGCACAAGCCGTCGATTACGGTCGGATTGTCGCTGCGGCCGAGGATTTTGTTGGTTTCCGCGCCGCCTTTCCATTCTTCTTTGGACTGGCCGTTGCCCAAATCCACGTCAATCCACGGAATCAGGCTGCCGGCGAGCGGTACGCCGAAGTTGGCTTTCGGATAGTCTTCGCTGCGCAGGAAATCGGACACTTTGCGGTCGATATCGAGGATCGCGCTGGAAGGATCGGCAAGTTCGTCTGCCACTTGGGAGTGAATCGCGCCCATGCCGCTGATGAGTTCGCGCATATTTTTCGCACCCGCGCCGGAAGCGGCTTGGTAGGTCATGCTGGTTGCCCATTCGACCAAATCGTTTTGGAACAGGCCGCCCAAAGCCATCAGCATCAGGGAAACGGTGCAGTTGCCGCCGATGTAGTTTTTCACGCCGTTTTTGAGGCCGTTGTCGATGACGTTGCGGTTGACCGGGTCGAGGACGATAATCGCGTCGTCTTTCATGCGCAGGGAAGAAGCCGCGTCAACCCAGTAGCCGTTCCAGCCGCTGTCGCGCAGGGGTTGGAACACGGATTTGGTGTAATCGCCGCCTTGGCAGGTAATGATGATGTCCATTTTTGCCAATTCGGCAACATCGTTGGCATCCAACAATGTTTTGGCTGCCTGACCGAAATCAGGTGCGGCGCCGCCGACGTTGGAAGTGGTAAAGAAAAACGCTTCGGGAATGTGGGCGAAGTCGTTTTCTTCTTTCATACGCTGCATCAAAACAGAGCCGACCATACCGCGCCAGCCGACAAAACCTACTTTCATGTGTTACTCCTTACAAAGAAAATCCGGATAAGTTTATAGTGCATTAACAAAAATCGGAACGGCATCGCCTGCCGCTTTGTTCAGATTTTTGTTAACCCACTATAAAAAAGGGGAAAACAAACGTTTTAACGCCGTCTGCGGAAAATGTAAAGGTTTTTATCGAAAATTTTTAGAATGATGGGAAAATAGGTTAAGATGGCAATGAAATTGCATTTCATTAATGGTACAGAGGAAGATTAAATGAGCGAAATCAATTTGTCGGATTTGCCTAAAACAGAAATAGTAGATGTCCATATTGCTTCGCCGGGTGCGAGGGTTGCGGCATATTTATTGAATAATCTGTTTACTTTTTTGATATGGTTGCCATTCATTGTGATGGTAGTTTTCACTTTAGATGAAAGCAAAAAATTAGTTTCGGAATCTTCTCTTTTTAATACCCCTGAATATTTTGCCATAACATTTTTTATTTCTTTGGCTGTTTATTTGGTTTTCGGTATCTTCCAACTGTATTACATGAGCCGGGACGGTCAGTCTTTAGGTAAAAAAATTATGGGCATACGCGTGTTAAAAAGTGACGGGAATAATCCAGGTTTTGAAGGAACGGTTTTAATCCGCGAAGTTGTTTGGGCGCTTGCTGTTGGTGTTGTGGTAACTATTGTATCGTTGGCAATAAGTGACACGGGTGGAAACCTGATTTCTCTGCTTATAGCCTTCATCAACTTCATCATGCTCTTCTCCGTCAAACGCGACCGCCGCACGCTCTACGATATGCTGGCCGATACGGTTGTCGTCCAACTGCCACCGCGCCGATAAATCGCTTTTTTGTGTTAAAATCAGCACTTTCCAACATAGGCCGTCTGAAAAATCGCTTTCAGACGGCCTTTCGACACGCTATTGATTCCATGAAAAAACATTTGTACCGCATTACGCTCGTCAGCATTGCCGCGGCCATTCTTGCCGCCTGTCCGAGCAAAAGCATTAAAAACCTCCCCGAAACCGACACCAGCGTTATCAAAGGCCCCGACCGCCCCACCGGTACGCCCGATCCCGTCGGTACGACAGTGAGCGGAGGAGGAGCAAACTACACCGTAGTTTCCTACAATGAATTGCCGCACTGGGACCTCCAACACTTTACCAAAAGCCTGCAGTCTTTCCGTTTAGGCTGTGAAAAACTTAAAAACCGCCAAGGCTGGCAGGACGTTTGTATCCAAGCCATGCAAACACCGGTGCACCATTTCCAAGCCAAGCACTTTTTCGAGCGCTATTTCACCGCATGGCGTGTCGATAACGGCGGCAATCCTGCCGGCACCATTACCGGCTATTACGAACCGGTCCTGCGCGGCGACGACAAATCCACAAGCCAATCCCGTTTCCCTATTTACGGCATTCCGAACGATTTTGTTTCCGTTCCGCTGGCTGCAAACTTGAGGGGCAGCAAAGCCACCGTCCGCATCCGCCAAACCGGCCCAAACAGCGGCGTCATCGACAACAGCGGCACATACACGGCCGACTTGTCCAGATTCCCAATTACAGCACGCAGCACTGCGCTGAAAGGCCGTTTTGAAGGCAGCCGTTTCGTTCCTTACTACACCCGCAGCCAAATCAACGGCGGCGCACTTAACGGCAAAGCGCCGATTTTGGGTTATGCAGATGATCCGGTCGAACTTTTCTTTATGCACATTCAAGGTTCAGGCCGTCTGAAAACACCGTCCGGCAAATACATCCGTGTCGGATTTGCTGATAAAAACGAGCATCCGTATGTTTCCATCGGCCGCTATATGGCGGACAAAGGTTATCTGCCGCTGGGTCAGACCAGTATGCAGGGCATCAAGGCCTATATGAAGCAAAACCCCGGCCGCCTTGCCGAAGTTTTGGGACAAAACCCAAGCTATGTCTTCTTCCGCGAGCTGACCGGCAGCGGCGATTCCGGCCCGGTGGGCGCATTGGGTACGCCGTTGATGGGCGAATACGCCGGTGCCATCGACCGCCACTACATCACGCTTGGCGCACCGCTGTTTGTCGCCACTGCCCATCCGATCACCAAAAAAGCCCTCAACCGCCTGATTATGGCGCAAGATACCGGCAGCGCGATTAAAGGCGCGGTCCGTGTGGATTATTTCTGGGGCTATGGCGACGAGGCAGGCGAAGTGGCCGGCAAAATGAAAACCACCGGCTATGTATGGCAGCTTCTGCCCAACGGCATGAAACCGGAATACCGCCCATAAACAGCGGTTTTAAAAAAGGCCGTCTGAAACCAAGATTCAGGTTTCAGACGGCCTTTTTATTTCGATAAAAATGTGGCAGGTTTTTAAACCCTGCCGCGGTATGGGGACATACAGCTCGGACGGTAAGCCGGGTTCTGTCGCGGACAGTCATTCCTCTAGGCACATCATTGCTGGTGTGCTCAAGCAACCTACCCGAACGCTCGGCGAGCAGCGTCATCGCGTTCTGTTTGGTCTTGCTCCGAATGGGGTTTAGCCTGCTGCACTTTGTTACCAAATGCACGGTGCGCTCTTACCGCACCTTTTCACCCTTACCTGTTTTGCCCGAAGGCAATCATCGGCGGTATTGCTTTCTGTTCCACTTTCCGTCGCGTTGCCGCGCCCGGCCGTTAGCCGGCATTCTGCTCTGTGGAGCCCGGACTTTCCTCCCCGTATGCCTTACGCGATACGCGGCGACTGTCTGTCCGACCTGTATGAGGTGCGGATTATAACACAGTCGCCATAGGGTTCAGACGGCCTAAATATTTATTTTTTCTTTTTAAATGCTATTTCGGTCAAACCCAATTCCTGTGCTTTTTTGCGGACTGCGGATTCGGGCATTTCGCGTGCCAGGCGGCTGGTGCAGTATTCGGTCATGGTGGTGGCGCAGGCTTTGAAGTTGCCGGTAAAGTCGCTGGCGGCACTCAAAAACGGGATGAGGCGGCCGGCCATGATTTCTTCGGCCGGTGCGTCTGTTTGGGCGGATACGCGTCCGGACTCGACCGCCGAGAAGATTTGTTCGGTAAAGCGTCGGGCGAAGTTTTCTTCTGTTTGGCAGTCTTGGAAGGCGGTGTTTTCGTGTTGGCAGACGAGGGTAACTTCGCCTTGAGCTTCTTGCAGCGGTTCGGCCAAATCGAGTTTGAGGGTTTGCTTGTCGGTTTGCAGCCAGGCAGTGCGGCCTTGGGTTTTGATGATTTTGCCGTAAACGCCGATGGCATCGTTTTGGGGGATGTTTTTCTGTTCGGCAAGTTGCTGGGCCGAGAATAAGGGGGCTTGTTCGGCAAATGCGCCGCCGGTTTCGTGTTTGAAGTAGGCGGCGAGGTCTTGTTTGATGAGGGCTTGGGTCAACAGTTTTTCGCCTTCGGTCAGGCGGTGTGCGAAGCTGTGTGTTTTGGGGGCGGATGCGGCATCCGTGGCGGTCTTGGCATCCGGTGTGCAGGCACTCAGGAGTAAAAGCAGGGGAAGGATGTATTTCATGGCTGGTCTCTCAACAGGCCGTCTGAATATATGGTTTCAAACGGTCAGCGTTGTTTATCGATAACGATAAACCCGGCGGGGATAAACGGGATAGGCCGGGTAATTGTGGACGGGTTCGCTGTCTTGATAGATAACGGTCGTCCCGGGCGGGGCGTTGATGGTCACGGTTTTGTTGACGGTGGTTTGCGCGTGGACGGGCAGGTCTAAGATGGCGGTGCGCCCGTACGGAGTCTCGGTATAGACGCACGCGCTCAGCAAGAGGGTGATGCTCAGTGCCAATGCCTTCATGTTTCAGACGGCCTTATTTGAGCAGGTTTTTCAAGGCCAGGCGAACGCCTTCGCCGACTTCCGTACCTTTGGGAATACCTTTGGTGGCGGCTTTGGCTTCGCGTTCGTTGTAGCCGAGGGCAAGCAGGGTGTTGATGATGTCTTGGCTTTCGTCGGCAACGGCAGCAGGGGCAAACAGGCCGTCTGAAACGGTATGGGATACAAGTTTGCCGCGCAGTTCCAATACCATGCGTTCGGCGGTTTTCTTGCCGATGCCGGGGGCGGAGGAGAGGCGTTTGACGTCTTCTTCGGCAATGGCTTGCGCCAGCTCGTCGGCATTCATGGCCGATAAAATGCCCAATGCGGTTTTGGCACCGATGCCGCTGACTTTGACCAGTTGGCGGAAGGTGGCGCGTTCCTCGGCTGAGGCGAAACCAAACAGCAGATGCGCGTCTTCGCGGACGACAAGCTGGGTGTAGAGATGGACGGTTTCGCCAACGGGGGGCAGGTTGTAGAAAGTCTGCATGGAAACGTCGGCTTCATAACCGACGCCGTTGACGTCGATAACGACCTGCGGCGGATTTTTCTCAATCAATTTGCCTGTGAGCCTGCTGATCATGGTGTTCCCCTGTGATTAAAAAAGGCCGTCTGAAACCTTGCAATCGGGTTTCAGACGGCCTTGTATTGTATCAAACTTCAGCAGTAACGCGGACGAAATCAGATGGCGGATGCCAGGTTCAGATGACGGGCGCGTTCGCCTGCTTCGGCGGCACGTTCTTGGCTGCTGAACGGACCCATTTTGACAACGTATTCGTAGTTGCGTTTTTCAAGCGTGATTTTGTTGTCCGACGGCAGGCTTTGTGCGGCTTGGTTCAGATAAGCCTGCGCTTCGCGTTGGGTACCGAAGGATTTCAAATCAACAAAAAATTCTTTGTTGTTTGGGGAAACAATGGTTTGAGCGGCGGTTTGGCCGGGGATGATCTGCTCAACTTTGACGTTGGCCGTGCCTTGGTTGATGAAACCCAATTGTTGGGCGGCGGCTTTGGAAACATCGATGACGCGGTTGCCGTGGAAAGGGCCGCGGTCGTTGACGCGGACGATGACGCTTTTGCCGTTTTGCATATTGGTCACGCGTGCGTAGCTGGGAATAGGGAGGGTTTTGTGGGCGGCGGAGAGGGCGTTCATATTGTAACGCTCGCCGCTGGAAGTTTTACGGCCGTGGAATTGGTTGCCGTACCATGAGGCTTTGCCGGTTTGGCTGAAAGAGGAAACTTGGGTCAGCGGCGTGTAGCGTTTGCCGGCAACTTTGTAACTGCGGTTGGCAGAAGGATGCAGTTTTTCGACTCGGACCACGCTGTCGGCGACGGCGGCATTGATGGAAAGGACGCCGATGGTGGCGGCGGCTAAGGAAAGGAGGGTTTTTTTGGTAAAAGTCAAAACGGGTTCCGTTCTTGAGTTGATAACGCAACGGTTTCAGACGGCCTGCTATACGCCGCCGGCAAAACCGTTTTGTCGCCATGCTTCAAACAGAATAACGGCGACGGTATTGGAAAGATTCATGCTCCTGCTGCCGGGCATCATCGGCAGGCGGATTTTTTGTCCGGCAGGCAGGCTGTCGAGAATCTCAGCAGGCAGGCCGCGCGTTTCGGGGCCAAACAGCAACACGTCGCCTTCGTGGAAGGAAACTTCGTCGGGGCGGGTAGAGCCTTTGGTGGTCAGCGCGAAAATGCGGCGGCCTTCAAGGGCCTTGAGGCAGTCTTCGAAATTCTCATGTACCGTCAGTTTGGCAAACTCGTGATAATCCAAACCTGCGCGTTTCATTTTGGACGAATCCAGCGGAAACCCAAGCGGCTTGACCAAGTGCAAATCGGCACCGGTATTGGCGCACAGGCGGATGATATTGCCCGTATTGGGCGGGATTTCGGGTTGGTACAAAACTATGGTAAACATATAAATCAATCACTTATAGATTGGCATAATGCCGAAATGTTCCATGGGTGTCAAAAACTTTAAGCTATTTTTTCATTGGCGGCCGCGCCAAGCTCCAGCAAAAAATCTCACCTGCGCCTGATTTTTTCAGCGTTTTCGCCAATTCGTCCAAAGTCGAACCGGTGGTGAAGACATCGTCAATTAACAGAATATTACACGCCTTCGGCAATTCGGCTTTGATTTTAAATGCATTCTTGATATTTCGCCGACGTTCGTCGCTTTTCAGCGTACTTTGCGGCTCGCCATGCCGTCTGAAAACCGCGTGGCGCGGCAGCAGCGTCCAGCCGTAGCGTTTCGCCAAAATATCCGTCAACGCCTCGCTTTGGTTGAATCCGCGTTTGAGCCGCCGCTCTTTGCTCAAAGGCATGGGCAGGACGAAATCGAAGTGTTCCGCCGCCAGCCAGTCCGGTGCGTTTTGGCACATCAAATCCGCCAACGGACGGCTCATGCCCAAGTCGGCCAAGTGTTTCAGCTCGCGTATCATGCTGCTGACGGGCGGTTCGTAATACAGCGAGGCCCACATTCTATCAAATGCGGGCGGCTTTTTCTGACAACTGCCGCACACCGCCCCGCCCGCGACATGGCGGAAACACAAAGGACAGCTTTGTGCCGCGTCGATAAAATATTCCGTCAAATCGTTTGCGCAGCCTCGGCAAAGGCCGTCTGAAACGGAATCGTGGCATAATACGCAACGTCGCGCATTGAGCCGTTTCAAACTGCGCCACCAAGAAAGAACATTCATGCCACACTCCGCCAAAAAAGTTTATCTGATACACGGTTGGGCGGCGAACCGCCATGTATTCGACGATTTGATACCGCGCCTGCCTGCCGGTTGGGACGTCCGCGCGCTTGATTTGCCCGGACACGGCGATGCGCCTTTTACCGAACCGTTTGATATTGCCGCCGTTGCCGAAACCTTCGCCGGACAAATCGACACGCCGGCACACATTCTCGGCTGGTCGCTGGGCGGATTGGTTGCCCTGTATCTGACCGCGCTTTATCCCGACAAAATCCAATCACTCTGCCTGACGGCAAGTTTTGCCCGATTGACTGCCGACACGGATTATCCCGAAGGCTTGGCGCAACCGGCTTTGGGCAAGATGGTCGGCGCATTCCAGCAGGATTATGCCAAACATATTAAACAGTTTCTACAACTGCAACTGCTGCACACGCCCCATTCCGGCGAAATCTTAAGCCGGGTGCTGCCCGATTTGGCGCGCTGCGGCACGCCTTCCGCCCTGCAGGCCGCGCTTGAAGCGGTTAACCATGCCGACGCGCGTCCGCTGTTGCCGCTGATTCAAACGCCGTCATTGCTGGTGTTTGGACAGAAAGACGCCATTACGCCGCCGCGCATGGGCGAATATTTACACCGCCATTTGAGCAACAGCGAGCTGGTCCTTATCGACAAAGCCGCACACGCGCCCTTTTTAAGCCATGCCGACGAATTTGCCGAAATCTACCGCAATTTTGTCGAAAAGGCCGTCTGAAACAAACATCAACCATAAAAACAGAATATTGTCGGGCAAAGCCCGCTGACACGACCCACCATGACCGAACAAGACAAACGCTGGCAAATTCACCACCATCTTGCCCAAGACACCGACGAGCGCCTGCAGCTGGTCCGCAATGCACCCAAACGCATCATGCTGATTGGTGCCGATGCCGACATCAGCCGCAGCCTGCTGGCCGCGCGTTATCCCGACGCCGTGTTTGAAGAATACGATCCGAATGCCGACTTTTTGAAAACCGCCGCCGCCGCGCGCAAAGGCGGTTTCTGGCAGAAGCTGACCGGCAAAACCATTCCGCAACATTGCCAAGCCCTGACCGCGCCGCTGCCTGAAGCCACCGCCGATATGCTGTGGGCCAACCTCAGCCTCAGCCGCGCCGACGATATTTTGCCGGTATTAAAAAACTGGGCCGCTGCCTTGAAAACCGACGGATTATTGTTTTTCACGCACTTTGGCCGCGACAGCCTGACCGAGCTGACAGGCCGTCTGAACCATGAAGGCATCGAATGCGAAGCACCCACGCTGATTGATATGCACGACTTGGGCGATATGCTCGCCGACAACGGCTTTTACGATCCGGTAACCGATACGGCCAAGCTTGAGTTGAGCTATAAAAAAGCCGGGACGTTTTGGCAGGACATGGAAACCTTGGGATTGTGGAATGCGTTGAAGTTCAGCAATCCGCAAGCGGCCAAGGAAGCTGTGGATAAGATTTTTGCCAACGAAGGCCGTCTGAACATCACGCTTGAAACCGTGTACGGCCATGCCGTGAAGAAATTGATGTTGCCGCAAGGAGAGAACGTGGTGCAGTTTTTCCCGAAACGGCAGGGCTAGTTTGGCGGTTGTGCCGGTAGGGTTTACACCGCGATTGCGTATTGTGGAATGCGGTTTGGCGTTTATATCGATTGCCTGCGCTGTTTAAGGGGATAGATTTTCAGACCCTAATAAATTGACTTTAATTGCAGAGAATGTGGCAAATAAAAAACCTCAAAAGAACGGTTCACCTTATCCAAATGCTAATATGCGAGATGCACATGCTGAAATAGGTGCAATTCAACAAGCTTATGAAAAAGGTGTGACTAAAGGAAAAAATATGGTGATCCATGTCCAAGGGCGTGATGTATGTACGCATTGTCGTCAAGACATTGCATCAGCAGCAGAAAAAGCAGGATTAAAATCGGTCACTGTTCATGCTGTTGATGATAAGAACAAACTGAAAACTTATACTTGGATTCAAGGGCAAACATCAATAAAGGAAAATAAGAATGGAAAATAGCTTATTATTTTTTTCATGTGCATATAAATCAGAAGAGGGTGAATGGATAACTTTGGCAGA
>FLSF01000884.1_pt1 | contig 10647 bp, 9 predicted proteins | sample 1550431 | NCBI WGS metagenome assembly FLSF01 (sample SAMEA4031754, study PRJEB14383) | metagenome | biome: human; feature: oral; material: saliva | place: Philippines | collected 2014 | reverse complement strand
GCAGTCTTGTTTGCCCTGTCCTTGCTGCTTTACGCATGGAAATACATCCCTTGGCTCATCCGCCCGCGTTTGGACGGTAAACCGGGTTAATTAAACCAAGCATATTAAACGAAAGGTCGTCTGAAACCTTAAAACAGGTTTCAGACGACCTTTTTATATGGGAATCCGCTTTAAACCGGTACGGCGTGGTTTTACCGAAGTCCGTATCGTTTCAGTGCGTGTTATTGCTCGATACCGTTTTCACGCAATAGCTGGTGAATTTGCTGTTGGGCTTTATCTTCTTTCAGCAGCTGGGTGAGTTGATCGCGAATCAGATCAAATGGCGGTGCTTGAGGGTCTTTTTGGACTTCGCTGATTTTAAACAAGAAGAATTTGTTTTCAATTTCAACAGGATTGTGAGTTACCTCTCCCCGATTCATTGGCCCCAAGATGCCTGCAAGCGGTTGGCGCAGCTGCCTTGCCATGACGAAATCTTCAAATGCGGGTTGCTGATTCGGATATCGTTTCGTCAATTCTTCAAATGACAAGCCTTTCAAGAGCAATTCTTGTGCTGCTCGCACTTCTTCGGGCGTGTCGAAGCTAACCTGCTGAATCTTGATCATGCGGGTTTGCTGATCGTAAAACTTCAATAATTCAGCATTGCTGATTTCGGCAGTGCGCTTCAGATAGTCGGCATATTGCGCCGCGTAAAATTCCGCTTCCATAGTGAGGAATTGGTTGCGGACCTCGGGATCTTTATCCAATCCGGCTTTGAGTGCGGCATTTTTGAGAATTTCAATGCTTTGCAAGTGTTTGACGACTTCTTGGCGGATTGCTTTGCCGTCAGGCTGCTGCTTGGATTCAGGACGCTGTTCGGCTTGCTTGAGAATGCGGGCGACTTCGCTGTCTATGCGTGCCGGATCAATATCAGGCGCTTTGGCGACAGCAAATCCGGCAACAGCCGTCGCCATGATGACTGCGGCGGCAGTTTGGTATGTCATGATAAAAACTCCGTGAACAGTTATTTAATTGTGGCTTTTTGCAACAGAGATTGGAGCGCTTCATCGACGCGGGAGGCTTGCAGGTCTTGGGCTATACTGCTTTTGGATTCGTCATAAGACGGAAGCTTTACATCCCGACGGTCGTTGACATAGAAGACGGCATATACGTCGCTGTCTTGCAGAGGCGTTGTAGTGTGCGCGCCTTTTTTCAAATCTTTAACTGCGGCATAGAGCGGGGGAACAGCCTCCTGCAAATCTTTTAAGGGAACATAACCTTGCTGGATGCCGCCCGCTTGTTTGGCGCGTTCATCTATTGAATATTGCTTCAGGACGGAGGCAAAGCTTTTCTTGGCATTTAAATCAGAAATGGCTTTTTGGGCATCCGCTTGGGTGCGGGTAATAATTTCGCCCAGTTGTACTTCTTGAGTGCCTTTGTAGAAGTTGCTGAAATTATCGTAAGCGGTTTTGACGTCTTTTTCTTGGACAGGATTTTGACGGAGGACGTGAATCGCATAAGCTTGTCCAAGTAAATCGCTTTCAAATGCCGCCCATTCGGTTTTGAAATGTGCTTTTTTATCGGCACCTTGTTTTTTGGCATCCGTACGGGCATGTTCCAAAGCTTGTTTGAATTCGGCGCTTTGGTCGAGTTTCAGGCGTTTGGCTTCTTGTGATACGACGGTATTGATGACTTGGCGCTCGGTCAGTTCTCTGCGCAGCTCGGGAGAATCGGGAATTTTGTTGTTTGCTGCACGCAGCGCGGCAACTTGGGCATCAATGACGCTGCTGTCGATGGTTTGTCCATTAACTGTAACTAAGGTTTGGGCAGAAAGGCTGCCGGAAACCAGAGCAGTCATCAGCATAGAGATGAGATGTTTTTTCTTCATGATTTTCTCTTGTTATGTCCAGTATGTCTGTAATTAGTGGAAGTATTCGTCCGGAGTGGCCGCTTTGATGCTCAATGCGTGAATCAGCCCTTCGGAAAACAGATCGTGAAGTAAGGTTTTAATGGTGCGTTGGCGGTTAAGACGGCTGACGCCGCCGAAAGCTTCGCTGACGACTACGACCGTATAATGCCCGCCTCCTTTGTTTCCCGAGTGGCCCGCATGCAGATGGCTGTCATCCTGAAAGTCAAAAAAAACAGGATTCAGCGTTTTCAGACGACCTTCAATAGCTTCACGCATATCCATTATTTGAATACGGCTTTGAACGGTTTGATCAATACCTCTTCATAGACGCCCGCATCGACGTAAGGGTCTTTTTCCGCCCATTCTTGAGCGGCATCCAAAGATTCAAATTGAGCCACAATCAGACTGCCGGACACGCGCTCCGGATTGTCGGGAAGAGGGTTTGGGCCGGCAGTCAGAAGACGTCCTTCAGCCTTCAAAGCTTCCAAGCGTTGCAGATGGGCAGGGCGTGCCGCCATACGGGCTTCGTGTACATTATCGGCATCGGTGGCCAGGAGCATGTAATATTCCATCAACTATCCTTTTTGGGTAAATATCGGCTCAAATAGGAAAATTGAGCGATAAAGAAAACAAACAAAAAACCGGTAGAACCGAACATTTTGTAATTTACCCATTGTTCTTTGAAGTGGGTAAACACAAACCAGTTGGCAATACCTAAGAAAATCATGAATGCGACCCAGGCATAAGTCAGTTTGCTCCAAACATGTTCAGGCAGTTCCAACTCTTTGCCCATAGTCGCTTTTAATCCGTTTTTCCCGCTTAGATGGCTGATCAGCAAAACCAATGCGCCAATCCAGAACAAAACGGTCGGTTTCCACATGATAAAACGGTCATCATGAAGTAGAATGGTCGCGCCGCCGAATACGACGATCAGGATCAGGCCGACCCACTGCATCGTATCGAGTTTTTTGTATTTCCAGTAAGTAAAACCTGCCTGCAAAATGCCGAATACAACGGCAACCGCAGTCGCAGTAATCATGTTTTTCGTGATTGTGTAAGTCAGGAAAAACAAGATGACTGCCAATAAATCGCTTAAAACTTTCATAATCAAACAAACAAAAAAGATGAAACCAATCGGCTAAACGCTAATCATACAGGCAGCCTCACCTTTTTGCACCACCCTGGAAACGAAATTGCCGATGCAAGCGGGCAATAATCTAAAAAAGGGTTTAAAAAATGCCGTCGGGATGATAAACTATGTTATCAGTAGGATTTGTAAAAAAGAAACACAGAAATTACAAACCTGTTAATTTCTCGTTCGTTTCATCACTTAATTCATCGGATTACTTGGCAGACTGCGACTTTAGAAGATATCATAACGTAATATATCGTAATATACGGTTAAGTATGTAGCAGTTCTAGCAGGGTTGTCATTTTACACAGGGGACAAGTTTTGAAAAACCATCATAAAATCAAATTAATCGCGGCATCTGTGGCCTTGGCAGTGTCGTTTGGTGCGAGCGCAGGGCTTGGCGGGCTGAATGTCCAATCCCATCTGGGCGAGCCGTTTTCAGGCAGTATCACCGTAACCGGTGACGAGGCTCAGGCGCTGTTGAAAGGCGGAAAAGCGACTGTTTCCAATAGCAATTTGCGTACCAGTGTCCGTAAGTCGGGCGATAAGGCAGTTGTCACTATCCACTCAAGCAAAGCGATTAAAGACCCTGTGTTGATTTTCCAAGTCGGCGCAGGTTCACAATCACGCGAATACACCGCCATCATTGACCCCGCAGGCTATTCCGGTAAAACGGATGGTTCAAGCCGTGCGCGCAGCAGTGGCGAATCTTCATCCAATTCTTCTGCTGACAACAATTCATACCATTCTCAATTTGACCGTCAGGCGGCGCGTGACCGCATCAACCGCGCGATACAAAACGGAAATCAAAATGAAACCGTTCGCAAGGAAGCTGTACGAAAAGATAAAAACAACACGAATAAACCGGTACAGGCACAGCCGTCAAAACAACAGCAACAATCTTCTGTAGGCGCCAATGGGACCGAGATTCGTTATGGCAAGCAGCATCTGGTTCGTCAGGGTGAGACCCTGACCGAAATTGCCACTAAAATCCGTCCTCAAGGAATGACCGTCGAACAAACGATACAGGCATTGGTCAATGCCAACCCCGGCGTGTTCATCGGTAAAGATGCCGACCGTATGCTTGCGGGCAAGGTGTTGTACATTCCGATGCACGGCGATATGAAATCGACGGCATCCAAACCTGCACAAGTCAAACCTCCGGTTCAGGAAGGCAATAAGCCTCAAGCCCAAGGGTCGTCTGAAAAAGCCGGTACCGCAACGCCTCCTAAAGAGACTCCGGTAGAAAACACCAAAGTAGAAAATAAAAAAGAAGATAAAAAAGAAGATAAAAAAGCTGAGCCGGTACAGGAGGCCAAGCCCGAGACCAAACCGGCTGTAACGACGGCAGGTACTCCGGAACAAAATAAAGCTGAAACAGGTGCAGCCTCTGCCGAGCAAGTAAATGTCCTGCCTGAGCCGAATGCGTCGTCTGCAACAGCAAACACAGAACCACAAGAAATTTCTCAGGCACAAGCTGATGTCGAAGCGCGCATTGCCTCGGCAGTTGCCACAGAAAAACAACAAGAAGAAGCATCATCGGAAGACGGCGGATTATGGCGCTGGCTGTTGATTGGCGGTGCAGCATCGGCAGGTTTGTTGCTGTTGCTGTTCTTGTTGGGCAAACGGAAGAATTCAGCTGTTGCGCCTGTGGCTGGTGCGATAGATCAGGACGATCAGGATGAGGACGATCTCGATATCAGTATCGAAGATCATGTATTCCCTGCTGCCACTGCGCCGCAACCACAACCACAAGTTGTAGCAGAAACTTCCAAATCTGAAGAAGACGGTTTGGAAATTGAAGATGATTTCGATGATGAAGTATTCTTCAATGAGCCGGCTCCTGTTGCCGAATCTGCTCAAGAAAACGTCGATCTAGATTTGAACGAACTGGATAATACTCAAGCCAGCATCGTGTCCGGCGCCGTTACCATTGACGAAGAAACCGAAAAACGCCGTGATATCGATTGGGATACTGTCGAATCTACCGAAAGCGTATATGAGCCGGAACCGGAAAATCCATATCAACACGTTGCTGTTGTAATGGAAGATAGAACTGCTGAAGTAGAAACAGAGCCTCAGTATGAGGAAGAGGCTCCATCAGTTTCCTCTTTTGCAGCAACGCCTGTTTCATCTGTTTCAGACGACCTGCCGGAAGCCCAACCGGAAGCACCGGAAGAAGAGCCTATCCCATTCGAAGTGGAGATTGAAGAGCCTAAGTCGGAAACAATTGACGTAGTAGAAACAGAAGAAGCCGAAACCCAATCCGAAGAATCGGAAGAGGGTTGGGATTTCTTTGCGGAAGAGCCGAAAACAGTTAAAGCCATCGAGCCTTTCCCTGAATTAGGTACACAAGAAGAAACGTCGTCTGAAGTTGAAGTTGCTGATATACAAGAAGATGTTTTGTCTGAAGTTGAAGCAGCAGACAAACAGGCAGATAGCCCAGAAGAAGCACTGGATTTCGTTGTTGAAGAAACAGAGCAGCCACAGTCTGAAACTGATACTCAACCGTTTGAGATTAAGCAAGACGAACCTTTAGCATTCCAAGATGGCGAAGATTTCAGTATTGAAAATACTCAAGAAGCCAGCGCTGACGAAACCATCGAATGGGAAAATCTGGGTGTGGAAGATACTGCCGACATCAGTAATGAACATTCCGGTTTTGAATCAGGCTTCATCTCCGAGTCCGTCGGTATGACAGCTCCGCTGGAAGCTAAATATGACCTGGCTAAAATGTATGTCGAAATCGGCGATCCCGATGCTGCCCGCGAGACATTGACTGAATTGCTGGAAGACGCAAGTGGTGAGATCCGTAATAAAGCCCAAGCATTGATGAACGAATTGAATGCCTAATATCGGCAAGTAAATCGAAATTAAACAATGCTAAAATAAAAGATGCCGTGAAAACGGCATCTTTTATTATTTTCAGACGACATATGACTTCATACACCGAATCATTATCCATAAAAACCATACAAAGATGGGCATTAACCCTGTCTTATGACGGCAGTCGATTTTACGGTTGGCAAAAACAAGCTGACGGTTTGCCCACTGTCCAGACGGTATTGGAAAGCGCACTCAGCCAAATTGCAGGCGAGACCATCCGAACCATCGTTGCCGGACGAACCGATACAGGCGTACACGCGACTGCGCAAGTTGTTCATTTTGATACCAAAGTAGTCCGTCCCGAGCAGGCTTGGGTGCGGGGCGTCAATGCGTATCTTCCTGAAGGTGTGGCTGTATTGTTCGCGCAGCAGGTTGCCCCACATTTTCACGCCCGCTTTGACGCATACGGTAGAAGGTATCGTTACCTTTTGGAATCATCTCCCGTCCGCTCCCCGATATTGCAAGGAAAGATAGGGTGGACACACCTCAAACTCGATCCTGAAAAAATGCAGCAGGCGGCATTATTATTAGAAGGCGAACATGATTTCTCCAGCTTTCGTGCTGCCGAATGCCAAGCAAAATCACCCGTTAAGACCCTGTATAGTGCAAAAATCAGCGGTACACCGCAATTCTTAAAACTAGACTTACACGGCAATGCCTTTTTGCATCATATGGTGCGTAATATCATGGGTGCATTGGTTTATGTTGGTAGTGGCAGGCTTAGCGTTTCCGGATTTCAGGAATTAATCGAAGAGCGCAGCCGATTAAAAGCCCCGCCGACTTTTATGCCTGATGGGCTGTACCTGACCGGAGTGGATTATCCGCCAGAGTTCGGTATCATTTTCCCCGAAATGCCGATATGGCTGTGAGGTCGTCTGAAAACAAAGTGTCCGCTTATAGGGAATCTTTTTTAGTAATGTCCCGTTTGTGGATAAAGCACACACTACATGAGTAAGGTATAGCAATCCGATACAACATAGATATTCTGACCAGTCCTTTGGAAAATTTGGTTTCCTAGCTTTGTATGTGCAAATTGTAAAAGGTCGTCTGAAAACGCTACACAGATTTCAGACGACCTTTTCTTTGGAGGAGCAGCATAGGTAATGCTGATGCTACGTCAGTGAAATCGTAAATCAAAAGAGGAGAATGCATACTTCCATCTTAAAAGAGTGGGTATTTCCAATGTGCATGACTGGCTAAACCTATAAATTGCACGCTTTAAGAGAGTACATACTGATTCTCTCTTAATTTACTCGTTTACCCGAGTTAGCCAAAAAACAACAGCCAATCTCCAAAAACGACCGTTTAGGAAAAGTGTGTTGTAAAAATGCAAACAGCGGGCAATTCAATATTACATCATGATTTATAAGGAAAATATTGAGAATACCTTGTTGTAATGCGGGTGCTGTGAGGTCAGGCGGTCAGTAGGGGTAGTGAATAAAGTTTGTTTTTTTAGAGAGGAACAATTATAGTGAGAGTCATGGAATCGCTGATTCCAGCGATAATGTAAAGCCTAAGCGGATTCTATCCGGGTCTGCTTAAGTTATTTCTTCACGATAGAAAAGGAATACAGCAATGAAAAAATCTCTGATTGCTCTGACTTTGGCAGCTTTGCCTGTTGCAGCTATGGCTGACGTGACTCTGTACGGTCAAGTTAAAGCCGGTGTTGAAGTTTCTCGCACTAAAGAAACTGTTAATCACGTAAGCACCAAAAACAAAACTGCAACTGAAATTGCTGACTTTGGTTCCCGTATCGGTTTCAAAGGTCACGAACACCTGAGCAACAACCTGAATGCTATCTGGCAAGTAGAGCAAAATACTTCTGTTGCCGGTACTGACAAAGGTTGGGGTACTCGTGAATCCTTCATCGGTTTGGAAGGCGGCTTCGGTAAAGTTCGCGCAGGTAAACTGAACACTGCTCTGAAAGACAACAGCGACAGCGTAGATCCTTGGGAATCTAGCGACGCGAATGCATCAGTTTTGCAATTCGGTAAACTGAAACGTGTTGACGAGCGTAAAGTATCTGTACGTTACGACTCTCCAGTATTTGCTGGTTTCAGCGCAAGCGCTCAATACCAACCACGCGACAATGCTAACCCTGAGGACAGACATGTTCATGACGTGAAAACCCGTCACTCTTTCGACTTGGGTCTGAACTATGAAAACTCTGGTTTCTTCGGTCGCTACGCTGGTACTTTTGCAAAACGTAAAGTTTTGAGCGACGATCATCTGGAACTGTTCAACAGCAACACTACTTTGGGTTCTGGCGTTTACAAAGACTACCAAGCACACCGTCTGGTAGGTGGTTACGATGCTAACAACGTACTGGTTTCTGTTGCCGGTCAATACGAAGGCTTTAAAGCTGACGTAGCTGATGCTAAGAAAAACGAACGTACTGAAGTTGCTGTAACTGGCGGCTACCGTATGGGTAACGTAATGCCTCGTCTGTCTTACGCTCACGGCTTCAAAGCTAAAGAAAACGGCGTGAAACAAGGTAACAGCCAATACAACCAAGTAATTGTTGGTGCTGATTACGACTTCTCTAAACGTACTTCTGCTCTGGTTTCTGCCGGCTGGTTGAAAGAAGGCAAAGGTGGCGACAAAACTCAATCTACCGCCGGTCTGGTTGGTCTGCGTCACAAATTCTAATCTAGTACGATTAGTTTAAATAAAGAGCCTGCTTTATGCAGGCTCTTTTGTTTTTTGTATGATGTGTGTTTGGTTGGATGTGTATCGGTTTCGTATTATCTGTACGGTCTGTGGCTTCGCAGCCTTGTCCTGATTTAAATTTAACCCGCTATTACTGGCATGGGCAGTATAACGATGGAAGATTGCTGTAGATTTTATAGTGGATTAACTTTAAACCAGTACGGCGTTTCCTCGCCTTAGCTCAAAGAGAACGATTCTCTAAGGTGCTGAAGCACCAAGTGAATCGGTTCCGTACTATCTGTACTGTCTGCGGCTTCGTTGCCTTGTCCTGATTTAAATTTAATCCACTATATGTGAAGTTTATTGGATAGACAAAGGTCGTCTGAAAAACCGGATTCGGATTTTCAGACGACCTTTGTTTGAATGGACATCTTGTTTATTCGATGACTTCTTCGGTTGTCGTGCTGCGGTAGGTAGAGCCGTTGAACGTCGGCACGGGCGGGGGCAGCAGGTTGTTGAGGGTCAGGGCGGCGGGGTTCAGGGTAGGGTAGCCGCTGAAGGTTACGGTGTAGCCGCCGTTGGCGGTGCTGTGGATTTTGGCATGTGCACCCAAGGGGAAGGTGCTTTTATTAGTGATGTGTCCGAAGGGGAAGCCTGTCAGGACGGGGACTTTGGCGGTGCGTGAGACGTGGTTGACGACGGCGGAGAAGTCGTAGCTTGAGTCGTACACATCGCGGATGGTGCCCATGCGGAAGTCGCCGAAGATGATGGCGCGTTGTTTTTGCAGGATGCCTGCAAGATAAAGCGTGTTCAACATGCGTTCGATGCGGTAGGGTTGCTCGCTGACGTCTTCGACGAACAGGATGCCGCCTTGGATGTCGGGCATATAGGGCGAGCCTGCGAGGGAGGCGAGAACGCTGAGGTTGCCGCCCCATAAGGTACCTTCGACGTTGACGTTGGCGCGTTGGATGGCGGGAACGTCGATAATGTTGACGTTGTTGGTGGTGCCGCGGATGAACGAATCCATGGTGAAGACACTGGGTTCGGGTTTGCCGAATTCGCTGTAAACCATAGGGCCGGCGAAGCTTGCCATATTGCCTTTGGCGAGCAGGGCGAGTTGGACGGCGCAAACGTCGCTGAAGCCGAAGAACAAGGTGCCGCGTTCGCGCATTCTGGCGCCGAGTGAAGCGAAGTCGATTTGCGGCAGGATGCGTGCCGCGCCGTAGCCGCCGCGCAAGCCCATGAGGACTTTGGGTGTTTCAACGCGGCCGGTGGCGACCTCTTGGAAGTCGGCGGCACGTTGGGCGTCGGAGCCAGCGAAGCGTTGATAGCGTCGGCTGCCTGCTTGTTGGTTGGTCACAGTAAAACCTGCGTTATAGAGGCGGGTCAAGCCTGCGTTGACGCGGTTGGGGTCTTCGGCAAAGCCGGAAGGGGCGACGACGCGGAGGAGGTTGTCGCCGGAGCGTGGGGGATGGCTGGTTTTGGGCTGCACGGGTTGGGCTTTCGCTGTGTTGCCGGTTTGAGTGGACGGGGTAACGGTCGTGCCGGTGCCGCAGGCTTGCAGCAGTCCGGCTCCGGCTGCGGCGGAGCAGGCGCGGAGGAAATGGCGGCGGGAGGTTTGCCAGGTCATATGGTTTCCTTTGCTTGGGTTTCAGACGACCTTTTCGGCAGGGGTCGTCTGAAAATCGGTTGATATGCGGTATCCGATACGCCTATTGAGGTCGTCTGAACGTTACGCCAGCAGGGCTTTGACTTGTTCCGTCCAGTTGTCCGGCAGGGTCATGCCGTGTTCGCGGACGGGGGCTGCCCAAATCGGGGCGGGAAAGTTGGCATCGTTTTCAAAGCGGGCGATGACGTGCCAATGCAGATGGGGAACGACGTTGCCCAGGCTGGCAAGGTTGATTTTGGCGGGATGGAACACTTGGCGCATGGCGGCTTCGACTTTATACACCATTTCCATGATTTCGGCACGTTCGGCGGCTGAAAGGTCGGTCATCTCGGCGATGTGGTCGTTCCAGATGACGCGGCAGAATGCCGGGGCTGCGGCTTCGTTGTGGACGGCGATGACGCGCAGGTTTGGCGTTTGCAGCAAAAT
>FLSF01023324.1_pt1 | contig 10650 bp, 6 predicted proteins | sample 1550431 | NCBI WGS metagenome assembly FLSF01 (sample SAMEA4031754, study PRJEB14383) | metagenome | biome: human; feature: oral; material: saliva | place: Philippines | collected 2014 | reverse complement strand
TAGGCGGCATTGTTGCCGTTGCGCTCGAACCCTTCCGCCAGCAATACATCACGATGACCGTGTTTCGCCAAATACCACAACGCCCCCAAACCCGCCGCGCCGCCGCCGAGTATCAGCGTATTGCATTCGTAACGGCGGCTTGGTGGGCTGATCAATTTCCCGTCGCGCAACAAATGCCCCAACGGCAGCCCGACGCGGGTGACGGAAACCGGCGGTTTGCGGTTGAGACGTTGGTAAGTCAGCCAAGAGAACGAGGACGCGGCGGCAAGCGCGGCGGTGTAACTGAGGAATTGACGGCGTGTCGGCATGGGGTTGAATGTCGGTTTAGGGTTCTGACAGGTCATCTGAAACATCAAGACGGTTTCAGACGACCTTTTGATGAAATGTTTCCATCAATTTTGTTTGACTGCGGATGCTTGTTGAAAACGTTTTTTATTAAGCAGGGTGCCAATGAAAAAATCAATTCGTTTCCCATCAAAAAATACAGCCCCTCGGATGTTTTTACATACCGGATCCCGTGAAACATACGAAAATCCATTATCCTCTTCTGAAACGTCTGATTCTTGAATGATGCCACTGATATTTTTGAGACATTGTCTATATACCGCTTCTCGTTTGGCATCGTCTTTCATCCACTCGCTGTACTGTTTTTCCTCTTTCTCCTGCAATACTAACCTGTAAAGTATCCCAATTCTTGGAAACTCTTCTTCATATTTGGCTTTTGAAATCGAGAGCTCTTCTACAGTCTGATCCTGAAATTTTTTAAAGAGCACACGGATATGTATCTGGCACGATACGCCTTTTACCCAGTTTATTGATGCCTTACCATTACTACAATGCTCTGCTTCTTCCGCAATCAATTCATCGATACTTTTTTTCTGCAACTCATCCTCTAGAGACTTGGTTTTGTCAGCAAGTACCTGTCCCAATGCGATGTCAATTAATACCGGCTCCCTCTCTTCCGTACCCAATGCATCAGTTACCATGCGCGAATGGTCTTCTTTCATGATACTTTCGAAGTCTTGCCAAGGTATTTGGGCATATTTCTGCGCCAAAATTTCTTTGATTTTTGCAACTTCAGGTGATTTTTCCAGCCGCTCCCATTCTGGCCGTCCCCCCTCTTTCTTTTTCAAATTTTGTTTGATCTGTTTTATCAGAATTTCTCTGTCAACAGCCTTGCTTAAATTTATAGGCAGCTCCAACTGCTCCATGACCCGATTCGCAATGGCGCATTCTGGGTAAAACACATAATAGTAGGAAGAATCTTCGTGTTCGGATTCATCAACTTGGGTTACTGCAACTTTATCCTTAAGTTGTTTAAAGCATCTTCTGTATTCAGCCTCGAGTTTGCCATGATCCAACATTAATGTCTTCTCAATGTTCTTCCAATCTACCTCTGTGGCGGCGCGGTAGGCGGCTGTCAAGATGGGCGTGGGAATGTGCTTGCCATCGCTATATCCTAATTCTGTCTGAACGAGTTCAGATAATGTTTTTTCTGAGAATTTCTCTTTTAAAACATAATAATAAGCTTTACACAAAGGAATATGATCCCAAGCCTCCTTCTGACAGCTTTGCGGGATTTCTTTGTTCAGTGTTTCAATGTTTTTTGTTTTCAATTCATTCAAAAACGGCTCCGCCTTATCAGCAAAGATGCGGTCTATGGCTTCTCTTTTAGCCTGTTCTTCCAACGAACTGTCGGCATTTATGGAGTGAACGGATTCTTGATGTAAAGCCGTTGAATAGAATGTTTTCCAATCTTCTTCGGCATATTTCTTTTCCCATTCGGTTTTGAATTGCATGGCTTGCTTTTCAATTTTCTGATTAAGCGCTTCTTTTTCCGCATTTTCTTTCTGCCATTCATGGAACGATTCTGCGGAATCAACAGCCGTCCATGCGGCGAAACAGGGTAATAATTCAGTGTTGTCAGGGTTCAACATTAAAAGATCGTCGGGATACGCCGCAATCATTTGTCGTCCATCGGTGTTTTCTATATCAACGCCCGCCTTCTTGAACACGTCGTCTTTCAAACATTGTTCTTTTTTAGCTTTGGCTTCGCCGAGATGCTGAAAATAATACACGCGGTCTTTGACGGGCGACGTGATAGGTGCTGAATTTGGCTGACTGATACACGCGCCTAAAGAGAGGGCGGATAAAGCGAGGATGGCGGAAGTGCGTAAGTGCATTGTTAGTTCCTTGGTCAGGATATTTTTAAAATTTAAGAATGAGGTCGTCTGAAAACATCAAGACTACGGTTTCAGACGACCTTTTGATGAAATGTTCCCATCAATTTTGTTTGACTGAAGATGCTTGTTGGAAACGTTTTTTATAAAGCAAGGTGTCGATTAAGTCTCTGAAACGTAATGATTCAACCGAGACATCAGAGCTAAACGCCAGGCATCCGGGTACCTGTCTCACATACAAAGATCCATCATCCATTTCTGAAACATTTGATTTCTCGATGACGCCACTGATCTTTTTGAGACATTCCCTATATGCCACTTCTCGCTCGGCATCATCTTTGTTCAGCTCAAAGTATTGTTTTGTCTGTTTTTCATTCAATACCAAATAGTAGGCTGTCTGAGCCAATGAATGCCCTTCTTCATATTTATCTTTTAAAGTGAAAAGTTCTTCCAAAGTCTGATTCTGAAATTTTTTTGAAAGGGCACGGAAAGGTACGTCACACCGAACATCTTCTCGCCAATCTATTGCTTCTTCGCCGCGACAGCTGGCGGGCATTTCGGCAATCAGTTTATCGATGCTCTTTTTCGCCAATTCATCCACGAGAGGCTGGATTTTGTCAGTAAACATCTGTTCCAACACCATAGACATTATCTTTTTCTGCTTCTGCTCCTCTTCCGTTCCCGAGAAAATATTTGCCATACTCGGATAATCTTTTTCTACGGCACTTCTGAAATTTTGCCAAGGTGTTTGGGCGTATTTCTGTGCCCAAATTGTTTTGGTTTGTGCAAATTCGGGCGATTTTTCCAACTGCTCCTGTTCTTTTTGGCTGTCTTCCCCCTCTTTCCAGCGTTGTTTGAATTGCTTCATCCAAACTTCTCTGTTAACAGCCTCACTTAAATCGGTAGGCAGATTCAACTGTTCCATGACTTGATTCGTAATGACGCATTCGGGATAAGATTCAAAATACTCGGATGGAGTGTCTCCTCTATAGTAAGTAATCTGTATTGTCTTAATTTTATCTCTGATTTTTTTAACACATTGCGTGTATTCGGCATCGAGTTTGCGGTAATCCGACATTAAAACCGCAGACATTTTTTCCGAACTAACCTCCAATGCAGAACGGTAGGCCATTGACAAAATGGAAGCAGATAAATGCCCGTCGTCATTATATTGTTTTTCCATGTCTGACAATTCAGATACTGTTTTTTCCGAGAGTTTCTCTTTTAAAGCATGATAATAGGCTTTGCATGAAGGGATAAGGTTCCAAGCTCCCTCTCGACAGCTTTGCGGGATTTCTTGGGTCAGTATTTCGATGTTTTTTGTTTTCAGTTCATTCAAAAACGGCTTTGCCTTATCAAAAAAGATACGGTCTATGGCTTCTCTTTTGGCAAGCTCTTCCAATCGGTTTTGTCTATTCTGTGAGTCAACGGATTCTTGACGCAAAGCCTCGGGGTAGAATGTATTCCAATCTTCATTGGCGTATTTCTTTTCCCACTCTGTCTTGAACCGGATGACCTGCTTTTCAAATTTTTGTTTCAGCGCTTCTTTTTCCGTATTTTCCTCTCTCCATCTACTCATTGGCTCTACAGCATTATTTGCCGTCCATGCGGCGAAACAGGGTAATAATTCGGCGTTGTCAGGATTCAGCATCATAATATCGTCGGGAAACTCAGCTATCATTTGTCGATCACCGACACTTTCCATATTAACGCCCGCTTTTTTAAACACGTCGCCTTTCAAACATTGTTCGTTTTTAGTTTTGGCTTCGTTAAGATGCTCGAAGTAATAGATATAGTCTTTGACGAGAGGATTGATGGACTCAGGAGATTGGGAACCGGTAGATGCCGAATTTGGCTGACTGATACATGCGCCTAAAGAGAGGGCGGATAAAGCGAGGATGGCGGAAGTGCGTAAGCGCATTGTTAGTTCCTTAGTCAGGATATTTTTAAAATTTAAGAATGAGGTCGTCTGAAAACATCAAGACTACGGTTTCAGACGACCTTTTGATGAAATGTTTCCATCAATTTTGTTTGACTGCGGATGCTTGTTGGAAACGTTTTTTATTAAGCAGCGTTTCAGTAAAGTAGTCGAAACGTGACTCTTCAATTCGAAGACTAGAGCTAAACGCTAGGCATCCCGGCGCCCGCCTAGCATACGAAGAAGCAGTATCCTCTTCTGAAACATATGATTTTTCGATGATTCCACTGATATTTTTGATACATTGCCTATATGCCGCTTCTCGCTTGGTATCATCATTGTTCAGTTCAAGGTATTGTTTTCTCTCTTTTTCATGCAATGCCAAAGAGTAGGCTGTATAAACCCGTGAAAGCCCCTCTTCATCTTTATTTTCATATTTATCTTTTGAAGCGGAAAGCTCTTCTAACGTCTGATTCTGAAATTTTTTTGAGAGAGCGCGGGAATATGCATCACATTGACTATCTGCTAACCAATCTATTTTTCTTTCATCGCGACAGCTGGCAGGTATTTCGGCAATCAGTTGATCGATGCTTTTTTTCGCCAATTCATCCACGAGAGGCTGGATTTTGTCAGTAAACACCTGGTTCAATGCTATGACCATTATCTGATGCTGCTTTTGTTTCTGCTTCTGTTCCTCTTTCGTACCCGAGAAAATGTCTGCTATAGTCGTCGGATAGTCTTTTTCTACGGTACTTATGAAATTTTGCCAAGTGAAATTTTGCCAAGGTGTTTGGGCGTATTTTTGAGCCAAGATTGTTTTGGTTTGTGCGACCTCAGGCGTTTTTTCCAACTGCTCGTATTCTTTTTCGTGGTTTGCTTCCGTTTCCCAGATGTGTTTGCCTAACTTCATCCACACTTCTCTGTCAACAACCTTACTTAAATTGGATGGCAGCTCCAACCTTTCCATGACTTGATTCGTAATGACGCATTCTGGATAAAGTTCTGAATAAAAGGAAAAGGTGTAATCTCCGGTTTTATCCATCTGAAACGGTGTCGCTGCTATTTTATCGCCGATTTTTTTAGCACATTGCATATATTCGGTATTGCGTTTGCGATAGTCCAGCATTAATGCTTTATCCATTTTTTCTGAATTCCCCTCCACCGCAGAACGGTAGGCAGCCGACTGAACGGTAGCAGGCAGATGCTTGGCACCTTTATATTGTTTTTCCATACCCGCCAATTCGGATAATGTTTTTTCTGATAATTTCTCTTTTAAAACATGATAATAAGCTTTACACGAAGGAATAAGGTCCCAAGCTCCCTTACGACAGCTTTGTGGAATTTCTTTGGTCAATGTTTCAATGTTTTTTGTTTTCAATTCATTCAAAAACGGCTCCGCCTTATCGACAAAAATGCGGTCGATGGCTTCTCTTTTAGCCCGATCTTCCAATCGGTTTTTTCTATTCCGCGCTTGAACAGATTCTTTACGCAAAGCCTCGGGGTAGAATGTGTTCCAATCTTCATTGGCGTATTTCTTTTCCCATTCGGCTTTGAACTGGCTGACCTGCTTTTCAAATTTTTGATTAGTCGCTTCTTTTTTCGCATTTTCCTCCTGCCATTTGCGCAGTGGTTCTGCAGCATTGTTTGCCGTCCATGCGGCGAAACAGGGGGATAATTCGGTGTTGCCAGGATTGAGCATCAAAATATCGTCGGGATACTCCGCAATCATTTGTCGTTCATCGGCGTTTTCCATATCAACGCCCACCTTTTTAAACACGCCGTCTTTCAAACATTGTTCGTTTTTCGCTTTGGCTTCGTCGAGATGCTCGAAATAATAGATGTAGTCTTTGGCAAATGGGTTGATGGGTGTTGATGATGAAGAACTGGTGGGTGCCGAACTTGGGTTGCTGATACACGCGCCTAAAGAGAGCGCAGATAAAGCGAGGATGATGGAAGTGCGTAAGTGCATTTTGGTTCCTTGATGTTCTTAGTGAGAATATTTTTTGGGGTTTTAAAATGAGGTCGTCTGAAAACATATTGAGACTGTTTCAGACGACCTTTATAGGTTTTATTGTTCTATTGGCGGCTGCGTATCGTCCAGTATTCCTTCGCCACGTTGCGCTACCGTCCAAACGGCTCGTTCCGCCGCCAATTCCCTGCACAATACTTCCTTCACTTTTTCCAACTTCATGCCGCCGCAGATAAATGCGTCTATGGCGGCGAAGCGGTGTTCCGGCCAAGTGTGGATGCTGATGTGGGATTCGGCGAGCAGTAAGATGCCGGTAATGCCGCCTGCACCGCCGAAGGTGTGGAAACGCTTGGCGAGGATGGTGGCTTCTGCAGCTTGGGCAGCGGCTTTAAGGGCGGTTTTCAGACGACCTTCGTCTTTCAAGACAGCTTGATTACAGCCATATAAATCTAAAAGACCGTGATTGCCTGGGATATGGGTCATTTATGGCCTCCGGAGAAACCTCCGCCGCTGTAATAGCCGCCGGAGTGCATACGCGAGCCGTCGGAATCGGAAGAGCCGTAGCTGATGATCATGGAGATGACGATGATGATGGTGCTGAAAATGATGTAAGTAACTCTCGACATGTTAATCCTCGTCCTCGTCTTCTTTGCCCATAGTCCACAACAACCAAGTTCCTATAAAGATGACGGTAAATGAGGCAGAGTTGCCGTCGGTCAGCAGCGCAGGAAGGTTGACGACAACCAAGATGGCGATCATGACAAACCGTAATTGGTTGTCGACACCGTCCGCGCTCATTTTCGCCGTGTATCTGGGTGCTTCAGCCTGCAAACCGAAGGCGCTGGCGACTTTGCCGTAGGTAGTGCGCGTGCTTTTACTCCATGCCAGCTCGTGTTCGGTCAGCTCGGCACACAGTTTGCTGTTGCTGCCGACTTGGTAGTCGGTGTAATACGCCAAATCACCCGAACGGATATGCCAGTAAAACGCGCCGGCGGCGACTTCGACTTTGCCGCCGTAGGAATAAAGTTCATCACAACCTTGCGGTTTGCGGGCGCTGTTTAAACGCGGCCAGTTGTTTTGCGTTTCAGACTGGCTCCACTCGCCGTCGGACGATTCGACCAACCACAAAAAGCCTTTTTGCGGATTGTAAAGCAGGTATTCGACCCACCAACCGACCGGCGACAGTATCCGCCGTTTGCCTTCAAACATATATTCATAAGTCGCATCGGGGTCCAGTTCGGAATACCTGACTGCACCCATCACAAAATAATCACTGTTATTCAGACGACCCTGCGTGCCGATAGGCAGGGTAAACAGTTTATCCTGCGCCACGCGCATGGCGTTGGCAGTAATCAACCGCGCTTTTTCCTTACTGACTTCCAATTGGCTGCCGCAGCTCGGGCAAATCAGAAAATCGGTGACACCGCTCAACCAATGGACGGACGACCCGCAATTCGGACAATTTTCCGAATGATGACTGCCTTTCAGACGACCTGCCGTTTCACGGATTTGGTCGTCGGTACGGGTATTCTGCAGTTTCAGTTCATTTAGGCCGACCATACTGCCGTAATAGATTTCGGGAGGATCGTCGCCGTAATCTATCGTCAGGAAAAGACCTGAGCATCGCCAGTCTATGACTTTACTTGTCGTATCTTCAGTCAGCTTAAACGGCAACTCGCCCTGCGCCGCCGATTTTCTGAGGCTGATTTCACGCTTATCCGACGGAACAAAGTTTTTATTTTGAAAATTGAAATTGCAACCGCCCGGCACGACGTCGTGAAAGTCCGGCACAACTTCAGGCGATTCAACCAAGCGCGTCATGGAATACAGGTCGCCGGATTCAGACAGCCAACCGGTTTGCCCGTCATCAAACAGCGCATACCATTCGTTCCATACACCGTCGTCGTATTGCACCTGAAGCCGTCCGACCAAGGTAAATGGGCGGGTAACGTATGTCCCTGTCGTGCCGATTTGCAGCGGGCTGAAATCCTCCAACAAAGCGGAATCGCGTCCGGAATCGACGATACTGTCATCCTGCCGCACCAGCATGCTGTTGCAGTAGCCGCACACCAGCGTAACGGCTGTCGCGGAATGCGCCTCAACAGGCGCGCCGCAGCTCGGGCAGTCGGTTTTGAAGAATGGGGTGTTTGACATGAATTTTCTTTTTCGGAATTTCAGACGACCTGGGGCAAACCAATACAGGCTTCAGCCGATGCTTAAAAATACTGGCAAATAAACATCTTGCCGCATTTTCCAAAACGCAAACAGCGTCCGCACTATCCGTATGCCGATGCAGACCGCAGCAAACAAGCAGTCGGCAGCAATATGATTGTATAGTAAAACAAAACGGCTTGGGTACGGAATCAGGCAAGCACAGCCGCATCCTACCGAGTTTAACCCATCTATACGACAAAGGTCGTCTGAAAACCTACCTCCATTCTATCTATGTCCCACTATTTTAGGAATTTACGCCATAACTTGATTCGCTTCCTTTATCCTAAAACTTCAGAAATAGTCAAATTGATATTGTTATTTATTACAAATGCTGTATTATTCTCGGAAAATATAACAAATAAAATAATAACATCTTAAATCCCTAAATATCTCCTTTATCCGTCATTCAGACGACCTCATTCCACAGATTTTCGATTTTCAATCCTTTAAGCCATTTATAGGGCTTGTTCGTTAAATTTTGCGCGTTTTAAATTTGGAGAATCGATGTGAGTTTCGACTGCATCGCCCATATCCGTAAAACAAACGGGCTCCCGCAGTCTGTCTTTGCAAAGACAAATGGCAGAAAACAGAAATAGCCCAGCTGTGAAAATATCCAAGGAAATCCAAATGACGACTTACTACGCCCATTCCGCCCAAGACGAACTCGGCAATCTCTTGCCTTACGAACATTGGCAAACCTTGCAAAGTCATTTGGTAAATGTTGGGGAAATAGCGGCGGAGTTTGCTCGGATGTTTGGTGCTCAGGAAATTGCCTGCCAGACGGGACGGCTTCATGACTTAGGGAAATATTCGGAAGCCTTTAATCACCGATTGCATGGCGGTCCTCCAGTTGATCATGCCACCGCCGGAGCAAAGATTGCGGTAGAACGTTGGGGAGATATTATCGGCAAGCTGATGGCATTTTGCATTGCGGGGCATCATGCCGGGTTGGCAAATGGAAACGGCGAAGGCGATAACCGCCACACGTTAAAGGATCGTTTGGCGTTGAAATTTGGCGCAGATATTCCCGCTCTCGATAACCTGTGGCAACAAGAAATCAAACTTCCTCAAAATCTGTCCGCACCGCCACTCAAAGCCGACGCGCATCATCCTTTTTTCTCATACGCCTTCTTCACCCGAATGCTCTATTCCTGCTTGGTGGATGCTGATTATCTCGACACCGAAGCCTTCTACTTAAATTTAGAAAACAAAATTGCCGAACGCGGCGGTTACCCCGATTTAAACGCCTTACAACGCAATTTCAATCAATTTATCAACGATTTCAGACGACGTATCGCCCAAGCTTCAGAGCAAACCGAAGCCGAAAAACGCAATGCTGCTTTAAACCGCCTGCGCAGTGAAATTCTTGATCATGCCGTAGAACAAGCGGCACAACCTCAAGGGCTGTTCACGCTCACCGTGCCGACCGGCGGAGGCAAAACTTTTACTTCTATGGCATTCGCATTGGAACACGCCAAACAGCACGGTATGCGACGTGTGATTTACGTCATCCCGTTCACCAGCATCATCGAACAAAATGCCTCCGAATTCCGCAAAGCCTTTGGCGAATTGGGCGAACAAGCCGTGTTGGAACACCACAACACTTTCGACGACGGCAAACTGCAAAATGAAGCCACCAAAGACAAATTGCGCCTCGCTTCGGAAAACTGGGACGCGCCGATTGTCGTGACCACCGCCGTGCAATTCTTCGAATCCCTCTTTGCCGACCGCTCCTCGCGCTGCCGCAAGCTGCACAACATCGCAGGCTCCGTCATCATCCTCGACGAAGCGCAAATGCTGCCGCTCAATCTTTTGCTTCCCATCATGCAAGCCATCAAAGAATTGGCGCAAAACTACCGCTGCAGCATCGTCATGTGCACCGCCACCCAGCCAGCCGTGCAAGCTGAAAACGGTTTCTATCGCGGCTTTGAAAATGTGCGCGAAATAGCTCCAAAACCGACCGCACTTTTCGACAAACTGCGCCGCACCACCGTGCACCATATCGGCACACAAACCGACGCCAACCTGCTCGCCAAACTTGCCGAACACCCGCAAATGCTCGTTATCGTTAACAACCGCCGCCACGCCCGCAGCCTGTATGACCAAGCCAAACACCTTGACGGCACGTTCCATCTGACCACCTTAATGTGTGCCAAACACCGCAGCCAAAAACTCGATGAAATCCGAGGTCGTCTGAAAAAGGGTGAACCCTGCCGCGTTATCGCCACCTCCTTAATTGAAGCCGGCGTTGATGTCGATTTTCCGCTGGTGATGCGCGCCGAAGCAGGTTTAGACAGCGTTGCCCAGGCCGCAGGACGCTGCAACCGCGAAGGCAAAAGGCCGTCTGAAAACAGCTTTGTCTGGATATT
>FLSF01003272.1_pt1 | contig 10831 bp, 11 predicted proteins | sample 1550431 | NCBI WGS metagenome assembly FLSF01 (sample SAMEA4031754, study PRJEB14383) | metagenome | biome: human; feature: oral; material: saliva | place: Philippines | collected 2014 | reverse complement strand
TACCATAAATTTCTAGACCTTTTACCATAAATTTCTAGACCTTTTACCATAAATTTCTAGACCTTTTACCATAAATTTCTAGACCTTTACGAATTTGAAGCCTTGTGGCACAAGGGCTGAGAGGCTCTCTAAATATATAAATATATAAATAATAAAATAATAAAAGGAAAAAATTTTTAAGAATTTTATACAAGGTGTATAAAACCCTTAAAAACAATCGTAAAACGATTGTCGCCCACGCCATCGCGATTTTTTCTTGCGCCCGCCTCCCCTTGGGCGCTTAAAAAAAACAGAGTTTTTTTTGGAATTTGAGTCTCAAATGATTGAAGAGCCATTGCTGAAAGCACACAAAATTTTTGGTGAATGACAAAAAAGCAAAGAACGATAGTGAGATGCTTTTTTGGAATGAAGCAAAAATTTAACAGGGGGTAATTGTCAAAAGGGGGGAGGTTCTAGCCCCCCTTTGACTAGGGATTTCAAGGGACAAAGTCCCTTGCATATAAAAAGGCTTTAAAACAAATATGTTAGTTTAAAAACAAGATAAACCTGGAAGCCTTTTATTAGGGATTTTCCCCAATATAATTTTTTTACAGAGAAAATTTTTTTTGGCAAAAAAAGGCTTTTGGTTCAGTTTTTCAGTTCAAAATTTCGAAAATTAAGAAGCCTTTTTTAAACGAAAAAAATAACAAAAAATAACGAATTAACATATTGACAACAAATTTAATTCGCGTTATAAGTAAAATAAAAATTAACAAATAATTTATAATAAAAATACAAAGGAGAAATATATGAAAATCAAAAATTTATTATTATCAGGTTTAATGTTGGTTTCAACTTCTATTTTTGCAACTCCAGAAGATGCAGCTCAAATTTTTAAGCCAGAATTAAGAGAAGATGCAGTTGATTACATTAAATCAGAAAATGCAGATAGAATTTTATTAAAGACTAAATTTGCTTCTTTGCTAAATAAAGAATTTAATAAAGAAATTGTGTATTTAAAAAAATTAGAATCTGGTAGAGTTTTAATTCAAAAGAAAATGGAATTAACTCCAAAAGAAAGAGAAAAATTGAAAAATATTATTATCACTTTAACTCCAGAAGTGACTCAAAAAAGAACTGCTGGTCCACTTTCTGAAATAAAACTTGAATTTGATTTATATGATGAAGTAAACAAAGCCTTAAAATAAGGCTTTGTTATTATTTTTGACTGCTTAAATTAGCATTATTGTTTTGATTGAGTTCTTGTTGCTCTTGTTCTTTTTGTGCTTCTCTTAGCTGTTTGTTGATCTGTTCAGCATAGCTAGGTTTGTTATCAGGTTGTTGGCTTTCCTCAATCATTTGCTGATTTCTTCCTTCTATTGTTGCTTGCATAATATCTGCTGCTTTATTAGCAATTTTCTCTGAGTTTGGATCCGGATCCGTTCTAAAATCATTTTTGGCAGTCAACAAATCATTTAAATCTTCCTGTTTAAGTTTGCCTTTTTCCTGTTCCTGTTCTTGTTTATTCGTTTTAACTTCTTCTAATTTTTCTTCTTTTGGTTTTTCTTCTGGTGGTGTTGGATTTTTTTTCTTTTCTGCATCTTCTTCAACTAAGTTCATTAATTCTTCATCAGCCTTTTTGGCTTTTTCTATTTCTTCTGGTTTAATATTAAAAAATGCACCTATTTGTTCTTGTTTTTTTATATCTACATCTTGAATAATATTTCTTATTATTTGTTCTTTTGCTTCAGGACTGCTTAAATCAATATTAGCTTCTTTTGCTTTAGATTTAAGATCTGATTGTAAATTACTTTTAATATCTTCTATTCTTTCTTGTTTTTCTTCATCTGTAATAGTTTTGTCATTATTAATTTTATCAATTTGTTCTTGATAATTAGAAAAAGTTTCTTCTTTAAGTTGGAATAAAAAAGCACCTATTGTTGCAGCTTTTTTTCCTTCCTCTGTTTTAAGTTGAAGATTATTAATAGCAATATCTGCTGCTTTGTGAGCATCTTGTGTAGCTTTTGTTACTGTTGCATTATTTGCTCCACTATAAGCACCAACAGCAGCAGTAGGATTGTTGTTATCTAATGCACCATTACCTAAGTCTTGTAATTGTTTTGCAACTTTTACTAATTGGTCAGGTGGAGTTTGCATTGAAAAATCAATATGAGCAGTTCTATCATCATATCTTACATATTCTTTTCCAACTTCATTACTCGTTATTTTATAAAGATTTTGACCAACTTCTTCTTTTGTCTGTGTTTTATCTAACACAAAATTTCGAACAAATTGTCTGTTTTCTTCGTTAAATTCACTTTCAATATTTCTAATCAAAGTTTGTCGTTCAACAGAGAGTTGCTCAAAAATCATGTTGATTTTTTGATTGTAGGCAGCTTGGTCGTTAAGCTGTTTTAGCTGTTTCAATTCTTCCTGTTCATTTTTAAATGCTTCAGCTTTTTTCTTATCTTGTTGAAGTTTTGCAGAAGTAGCATTTAGTTGTTGCTTTTGAGTTTCTCTTAATTGCTCTCTGTGCTCATCAGTATTGCTTGCAGCTTTCTTCACTTCCTGCTGAGTTTTTACATAATCATTATAATTTTGATTGTCTCTTAATTTATTTTCAATTCTTAATGCCAAAAATCTTAACTGTGGGTTAGAATTATTTTTTAACTCTGTAAGAGAGTTTTGTAAAAAATCAAAAGATTTTGTATCATTTAAAGTATCAGCCTTGAGAGCTAGTTCCTGTATTTTATTAATATCAATCATTATTTTTTTCCTTATTTATTAATTGATTTTTATTTATTTTCTATTTTTAATTATATAAACTTGAATTAAAAATTTTTAGTTCTTATTATATAAATGTATCATAAATATATGATATGCTCTTATATTTAATTTATTAGCCACAAGAAATTGTGGCTAAATTTTTGGGCAGTTGAAATAAAAAAACCTCAATATAATTATTGAGGTTTGATTTGAGTTGAGTTGTAGAGCTACAACATCATAATGCAGTGCAAATATAGATTTTATGATTCTAGTTCTCTTTTAACACAGTTAAGAACAGCATTAGCTAGTTTTTCGTTATATGTCTTGCCTTTTTGTTTTTCAACTGTTTCTTTTAAGATGAGGTCATAATTACCAAAATAACAAATACCAGCAGCTATTTCAAAATATTCCTTATTATCATCATCATCCTCTTCTTCTATGTAGAATTTTTCATTCTCAATATGAAATCCATACCCCTCTTCGTCATAAACCTGAAACACTTCTTGGAAATGTTTTGAATTTATTTTAAGCAGAAAGCAAATATCTTCAGCATCATCATAGTATTCTTCTGATTCAGGATTTGGGTTATTGTCATAGTCAATTAAAACTAATTCATTATGATTATTATCATCTGCTAGATAGTTTAAAATTTCTTTTTTTAGTTGTTTTTTTGTCGGTAGATACATAGTTTTATTCCTTATTATATTTGTTTTAGTTGGTTGTTTTGTTCTTGAATTGATTGTTGCTGTATTGGTTCAGGAACAGAATAGTAATTATTCTGCTGAATGTTTTGAATTTGGAAATTGTAGATGATTGCCTCATCCTTAGAGATTGGCAACGTTGAATATAAAGAAATGCATACCTCAATAAGAGGTAAGTAAAAATGGTGAGAATAGTATTTTTTTCTCATTTTTTTCTCCGGTAACGTGGAAATTTATCAAACTCAAAACACTGAATGCATTGAGTTTGCTGATGTTGTGTTAAAAATTACTTTACTTAAAAGTCTTTAGTTTTTTTGTAACTTTTTTCAAAAAAAGACTTGCAATTACTTTTTTACCACGTTACCATAGGTCCACTTGTTAGGTGTTATCCTATGTTTGTTCTTCCTTTAGCTAGGAACTAAAGTAAGATGAGTAACGTGGCGACTAAATTTTTTTAGTAAAGTCCTACTCAAAAATGTAGAGACACAAATCTTAAAAGATTTTAAATGCTAATTTCTTATTTTCTCAGGATAAGAAATTAGCAAAATCTTTCAATTCTCTATATCTGCTGAGATGTCGATAATAGTATCACATTAATAATTCATTGTCAATAATAAAGATCTATTTTTTTAGATTTTTTGATCTTTTTTTTAATTTAAAAGTTTTAAATTCTTTTGCTTATTTTTATTAAATTTTAATAAAAATTTTTTGAAAGAAATTGAATTTTTTTAAATCTGTTTTAAAGCCTCAATTTATCTTGTGATAGATGATGTTTGATGGGATTTTCAAGGGTGAAACCCTTGAAGCCGTCGGCAGACCCCGCACGTTGCGAAGCAACGTATAAGCGGGCTTTTTCTAACGAAAAAGGGGTTTTTTGCCATAACTGCGGCAAGCCTTGTTATGTCTAAAAAATCTGATGAGTCAATTTTTTAGCAGCCATATGTGATGCTTAAAAATAAAAAAGGCTGCTAAAAAATTAGTTTTTACTTCACTTTTATTTCTCTGATGAGTTGAATTTTTTACAGCAGCCTTTTTTATTTTTTTTGGAGCCCCACTGGCTAGGTGAATATGTATGAATTTTTGTCAAAAAATTTTTCAAAAGCAAAAATTTTTACACTTCAATTTCTTAAAATTTTGTTAGAAGTTTAAGAAATTGAAGTGAAATTATGGCTCTTTTCCACTTAGAATCAAAAATACACAGTAAGAAACCAGGTGTTGATGGTAAACCTTCAAAAAGTGTAAGTGCTATTGTTGCATATCGCCACTGCTTCCAGATGGGTGACTATGATTACTCGAAGAAAGCAGGGTTAGTTACTTCATTTTTGTTAGCACCAGAAAATTTGGATCCTTCAGTTAAATCAGCATTAGAAAATGCTGATCCACGTATTGTGTGGGATGCTATTGATAAAGTTGAAAAAAGAAAAGATGCTCAACTTTGCCAGGAACTTATCATTTCACTTCAACACGAATTATCACTCGAAGAAAACATTAAAAACCTCAAAACTTTGTTAAATAACAATTTTACAAAAAAGGGATTTTTAGTGGATGTTTGTGTGCATAACTCAAAGGAAAATGGCAATGAAAATGAAAACTTACATGCTCATGTGATTTTCAGCCAACGACCTGTCACAAATGTATCTCTTATCCCTGATATTGCTCCTGATTCATTAAAAAATGGCTTATCAGGATTTGATCCATTAAATATGAAAATGAAAGTAGCAAATATTGAATTTGGTAAGAAAGTAAGAGATCAAGAATTTTACAAAAATGGTGTAAAAGTCGATCAAATAAGTGATTTGAGAGAACAATGGGCTAATTTATGCAATAACAGCTTTAAATTAGCTAATGTTGATGCTGAAATTTCAGCTAAATCACTTGTTGAGCAAAGAAAAATTGCTTTAGAAAAGGGTGATTTTCAATTAGCTGCTGAGTTGGATAGAAAACCTGCTGAATACATACATCACACACAACAAAATGAAGAAAACTTAAAAATTAAAATTGAGCAAACTTTAAGAAGAAATGAACAAATTAAAGCCATGAATCAAACAGCTATTGATTTAGGGCTAGATAAAGATGGTTATGAGCCAGCTCCATTATTAGAAATTCCAGCAGCCACTTTTAAAGAACAGTTAAAAATAAGAAAAGAACAAAGAATTAAGGAAATAATAGAAAATGTCACAAGATTTATTAAAGATAGAGCTAATAAATACTCTCCAGTCTTATCACAAGCTAGAGCTAGAGCAGCAAGCATTGTGTCATCAGTTTCAAATGCTATTAGAAACAAAAAATATGGAATGGTTGCTGAAATCATTAGAAACAACAACCTTTCAACCGAAATTGATGTTGGAATTGCTGAAGAAATTGGAAAACTCGACAGAAGAGAACTTGAAAATAGTAGAAGAAATCAAGAAAACGTTCAAGTTAAAGAAACTCAACAACTACTCTTAGAAGTTGATGAAGCATTAAAAGAAGAGAAAAAACAACAAAGAAAACTAAATTTGTGGTTTGACCCTTATGCTGGCTATAAGCCAAAAAATCCTTGGGAAATACGTTAAAAATTAAATTGTTATATTGTTAGCAATTTAACAATATAACAATTTAACAAATTTACTGGTTTTTTAGTTTTTCTATGTATTCCTCAATGGCTTTTTGTGTAAAGTCTTGGAGAGATTGCTTAGAAAGAGCTGATTGCACCTTTATTTCTGTGATTAGATTTTCATCTAATCTAATTGCAAATAGTTTTTTTGAATTTACTGTTGTTTGAATAACATCATCCAAATTTTTGTGTTTTTCACCTCTAGTAAATGCTGATGAAAATTTACCTTTCTCTTTTTCCATATTTGATAATCCTTTTAACTTGTTAGCTTGTTAGCAATTTAACAATAATGTGAAAATTTTAGTAAGCTCTAGTTTTTGCTTGGTGTATTTAGTTTTAAAAATAGTTCTTAGTTCATTGATGGAATTAACATAAGCAACACTATTACTTAAAACACAAGGCAACACTTCCACATTTTCTTTAGTAAAAATTTCTTTTAATTCTTCAATATTACTTTTTGTGTTAGTTGAAGTATTAATGGTTTGTGTAAACAAGATGCAGCTTTTAACTTTACTGTCTTTAACTAAATCAATCGTATTGTAAACACTTTTTATATCGAATCTGGATGGCTTAACAGGAAGTAAAACCTTGTTTGATTTACTGATGATTTCTTTGTGAAAAGAAGTGATGGTTGGTGAAGTATCTACAACAATGTAATCATAGTTTTCTATAGATGCCAGTTCTAAAACTTTGTTGAAATTTTCGATTGTGCTTGCAGTAGTGATGTCTTCTTCTTCTAGTTCATTAAGAAAATCAAATGCTGATTCTTGAATATCAGTATCAATCAACAAAACTTTTTTATTCTCAATGTTTTTAAGATAGTCATAAAGATTAACTGCCAGAAGAGTTTTTGATACTCCCCCCTTTGCACTAGCTATAGTGATTATTTCCATTTGAATTCCCTGTTTGTTATAAAGTTAAATTGTTAACATTTATTTGATGATAAATCTATTCTAGATGGAAATCAAATACACTTGTTAAATTGTTAGCAATTTAACATTTTTGTGCTATCTATGTTCAAAATTATTAAACAGGTTTTAACTATATTCAAATCACAAATTTGAAATATTTTGAATATTGTCATATCTTTAATATATAAGTGAACTTAAAGAATAGAGGAAAAATAAGATATGGCTTTAATTGGTTATGCTAGAGTTTCGAGTGTTCAACAAAACTTAGATGAACAACTTGAAGCCTTAAAAAAATTTGGTTGTGAAAAAATCTTCTCTGGAAAACATTCAGGAAAGGCAAAAGACAATAAAGAGCAATTAGAAAAAATGTTGGACTATGTAAGAGAAGGTGACACTGTAGTTGTCACAAAAATAGATAGGTTAGGTAGAAGTTTGAGCCAAGTGCTGAATGTGCTTGAAGAATTTAGAAAAGAAAACATTGGCTTTGTTGCTATCCAGCAAGGTATAGACACAACCAAAAAAAATGATGCACTATCAACAGCAATGATACATTTGTTAGGGCTTTTTGCTGAATTAGAAAGAAGTTTCATTATCGAGAGAACTCAAGAGGGAATTAGGCTTAAAAAAGAACGTGGAGAAAAGTGTGGCGGCAGACCTGCAGCACTAACGGATGACAAGAAGAAAAAATTGATTGAAGATATAAAGAAAGGCATTTCTTTAAATGAACTGGCTTTCAAATATAAAGTATCAAGATCCACTGTTCAAAGAATTAAGGAAGAAATTAGAAAACCATTAAAGGCAAAGTATCAAGCAGAACTTTCAAAGTTTTTTGATAATGAGCAGGAAATTAAAGCAATCTTGGCAAATCCAGTTTACTATCTAAAAAGATGCACTGATTATACGGATCAAGAGTATGTTTATTTATTAATTGACTTAGTGGAAAATTATGCTTTTCAAAAATTGCCTGCAGGGTATATAGAAAATTAGGAATATTTTTTATGTTTAATATGCTGTATTCCTAAATGACTAAAGCCACCTAAAAAGGTGGCTTTAGTCACTAAAAATGTAGAAAGGGAGGTTGAGGATCTTTGTCCTGCCTGTTCAATCTACCAACATTTACAATAATATGATAAAATTTTCACATTGTCAATAGGTAATAACATAAAATGAATAAATTAAGTATAACCTCTTTAAGAACTTCTCTTTCGATAGAAAGGATAGCTGTATATCAAAATTATATAGCAACAAAAGAACCTAAACTTCTACCAGCAGATGTTAGCATAAGGGCATTAGATTTATACTTATGGAATATAAAAGTTTCTTCGGCATTACTTGAATTAATCAGTTTATATGAGGTAACACTAAGAAATAGAATATTTAGAATTATAGATAGTGAATATCCCAATTCTATTAGAGATGAGTTCTTTATAAGAAGATTACCTCCATTAACAAGGGATAAAATAATAAAATTAATTGATAATTTAATTGAAAGTCAAGAAAATATCACAAACCCACTTATTGTTTCAAGACTTAGTTTTCCATTTTGGGGAGTAGTGTTAGAGAAACTATTCTACTACTCCGGAAGCCTTGATGAGAATGGAAATAAAGTATTACCACGCTTATATAAGCATAACAAATTGTTATTTTCAATTAATAAAAAACTTAACCTAGAAGATTTCAATAAACTCGTTAAAAGATTGATAGATACAAACATAATTATTAATGATTTAAGAAATAGAATTTGTCATCATGAACCAATCTTTAAATCTAACCTTAGAGTTATGTATATAAAGATTTTATTTTCTTTGAAGTATCTAGATAGAAATGTTTATAAAGTAGCAAAAGATATTGAAAGGGTAAGTGATATATTAAGAAATGGAGTGATTTAACTAGCTTTATAATAGCATTGGAGTCTTCCCATTTTTTATAGTTCCTGTGTCTAATCAAGTGTGTGAAAATTTTTTTTGCATAAAACAATTTCTGCTTTAAAGAAATGAAGTGAACATTTTAGTCGTTTGAACTGAAGTCTTCTATAGGGGAAATCTTCACACTATATCCATAATCCTTTACTGAATAAGTTTTTATAACATTTTTTATATATAGGGGTTTCCTTCACAATTTGTAACTATTTCCTTTATGGTGAAAAAGTGGATTTTACAACGTGTAATGGCATTAAACACAAACTGTGAAGATTTCCCCTAATAATTTTGATTAAAAAAACAACCATAAATTTTAAAAGGTATACACTTTTCAGGTTGAATCATTTTTTAGTTGTATTTATCTGTATTTTTTATACAAATCTTTATAAAACAATAGTTTATATTTTAAAAGGTATACATTTTTATGGTTAAAGGTATACACTTTTCAGGTTAAAGGTATACAAATTTATGGTTAAAAAATAATCTATTTACTATGTAAATATTTATTTTTTATTTCTTCTAATGTTCTTAAAAGCTCTCTTGAATCATAATTTTTACCTAAGATGTTCAAAAATGGTAAGCCATTCTCTTTCACATCAGTGATTGAGTAAGTGATTATATTTAAGTATTCCTGTTGTTTTTTTTCTAACTTCTCATCAAGTTTTTGCTCTACTTCTTTTAAGGCATTTTTATAGTCATAAAGTTTTTTATAGTTGATACAAGCCCACTCAAACCTGTCTAAAAAGAAAGTTTTTTCGTAAAATTCCCCTGTATCCTCATTCTTGTATTTTTCCGGATTAGGGTGTCTTTTTAAAGCTGGTTTTTTTGGTATTGGCTTTTCTGGCTCAAGTAAATTCTCACCTAATTCCTTGTTTTTAATGTTAAGTTTTATCCTATCTATTTTTCTTCCTGTTCTTAAATACTCTGCTGTAACTATCAATTCAGTTTTTTCAGAAACTTCTTTTAAGGCTGGATCGAGAATCCACTGTCTGAAATATTTAAAATTAGGATAAGTATCAATACAATTAAGAAAAAATCTTAAATCTTCTAAAGCAATAATGTTGATGTTTTTTTGATTGTAACCCTTTTGTTTATATATCATCATTGCTAATTCATACAATCTTAATGAGTAAGTTGAATCTAAGTTTTTCAATCTATCAAAAAAAATTGTTGTATAATTTCCAAGCTTTAAATCAAAAATCATAGGTATTACTGTTCTATGAAACTCAATTTTTAAGTACCCTTCACTATTCTTATATTCCTTCATTTCAAGAAAATGGAATACTTTGGTTGTTCCCTTATCCGTTTTAAATTGAATACTTCTAGTCCATAGTTTTTCCACTGCTTCTCTAATCTGTGTGTAGGCATTTTTAGGGTCAATATCAGGGAAAGATTCTATAAAATCAGCCACTCTTAATTCAAATTGTGGGGTAATTTCATTTGGATTAATTTTACTTAGGATGTGATAAATCAAACGTCTTTCAACTAAAGTGAAGCTTTGGCTTGTTTCAATCAAAGAATTAGATTGTTGAACAAGATAGTTTGTTGTATCGTGTTTTTCTGTTGTCATAAATTTACATAAACTCTTTTTTTACTGTGTATATTCCCAATGTATGACAAAAAAAATAAAAAGTCTAATTTTTAGTTGTTATTTTTAACTTTTAACCATAAATCTCTATACCTTTAAAATTTAAATGATTGATTTATAAGGATTTTAGTTTTGTGAGGCAATAAAAATAAAAGAAAAAAAGATTTTTTGTTTAAAAAACACGCAACAAAACATTCAAATCTCTTTTCTAGTCAAGGTTTTGACAGGAATTTTAACCATAAATCTCTAGACCTTTAAAAATATAAGTTATTGATTTATAAGTATTTGATTGAAAAATAACCAGTTTTTTAAGGGTTAAAAAATAGCTACCATAAATTTCTAGACCTTTTACCATAAATTTCTAGACCTTT
>FLSF01000353.1_pt1 | contig 11113 bp, 10 predicted proteins | sample 1550431 | NCBI WGS metagenome assembly FLSF01 (sample SAMEA4031754, study PRJEB14383) | metagenome | biome: human; feature: oral; material: saliva | place: Philippines | collected 2014 | reverse complement strand
GTTGTTAATATCCCTTCTTTCCAAGTTAAAGCAGGCGATGTTGTAGCTGTTCGTGAAAAAGCTAAGAAACAAGTACGTATCCAAGAGGCATTGAGCTTGGCTACTCAAATTGGCTTGCCAAGCTGGGTATCTGTTGATGCCGACAAATTGGAAGGTGTATTCAAAAATATGCCGGATCGCTCAGAATTGTCTGGCGATATTAATGAACAGCTGGTGGTAGAGTTCTACTCTAAATAATGCTAGCTCAATGAGGGACAGTTAAATGCAAAATAGCACAACCGAATTTTTGAAACCTCGTCAAATCGATGTAGATACCTTGTCTTCTACTCGAGCTAAGGTGTCTATGCAGCCATTTGAGCGTGGTTTTGGTCATACTTTAGGTAATGCTTTGCGTCGTATCTTACTGTCATCCATGAATGGCTTTGCACCAACTGAAGTAGTTATTTCTGGCGTATTGCACGAATACTCTACTATTGATGGTGTTCAAGAGGATGTTGTTGACGTTCTCTTGAACATTAAAGGTATCGTATTTAAGCTTCACGGTCGTAATCAAGTTCAGTTGACTTTGAAAAAAGCAGGTGCCGGTGCTGTTGTAGCCGGTGATATTGATTTGCCACATGATGTGGAAATCATCAATCCTGAACATGTTATTTGCCACTTGTCCGACAATGGTCAAATCGACATGGAAATTAAAGTAGAGCAAGGTCGTGGTTATCAATCTGTTTCAGGTCGTCGCGTATTGCGTGATGAGAACAAACAGATTGGTGCGATTCAGTTGGATGCGAGCTTTTCGCCCATCAGTCGTGTTAGCTTTGAAGTTGAACCTGCACGCGTAGAGCAACGTACGGATTTGGATAAATTGGTTTTAGATATTGAAACCAATGGTTCTCTTGATCCAGAAGAAGCTGTACGTAGTGCCGCACGTATCTTAATTGACCAAATGTCTATTTTTGCAGATTTGCAAGGTACTCCGGTTGAAGAGGTTGAAGAAAAAGCGCCTCCTATCGATCCTATCTTGCTGCGTCCTGTAGATGATTTGGAATTAACCGTACGTTCAGCTAATTGTCTGAAAGCTGAAGATATTTACTATATTGGCGATTTGATTCAACGTACTGAAACCGAGCTTCTCAAGACCCCTAATTTGGGTCGTAAATCTTTGAATGAGATCAAAGAAGTGTTGGCCTCTAAAGGTCTGACATTAGGTTCCAAATTAGAAGCTTGGCCGCCTGTAGGCTTAGAAAAGCCGTAAGTTTGAAGATTAAAGGATAATGACATGCGTCATCGTAATGGCAACCGCAAATTAAACCGTACTAGCAGCCACCGCGCTGCGATGCTGCGCAATATGGCGAATTCCTTGTTGACTCACGAAACCATCGTGACAACTTTGCCGAAAGCAAAAGAATTGCGCCGCGTAGTTGAACCCTTGATTACTTTGGGTAAAAAACCATCTTTGGCAAACCGTCGTTTGGCTTTTAACCGCACTCGCGATCGTGATGTTGTAGTTAAATTGTTTGACGAATTGGGTCCACGCTTTGCTGCTCGTAACGGCGGCTATGTTCGTGTACTGAAATACGGTTTCCGTAAAGGTGATAATGCTCCTTTGGCATTGGTTGAATTGGTTGATAAAGCAGCTGATTCTGCTGAATAAGCAAATTGATATGAAAGCACTACCTGTTTAGGTAGTGCTTTTTTCATTTAGGAAGTCTCTATTTTATTTTACAACGCTACAATTTTATTGTTTCATTCAATGGGGTGAATATAGTTGTAGCTCCCTTTCTCATTTCGCAGTGCTACAATAATCCAACGGGAAATCCTTATTCTATAAGGGTTTCCCGTTTTATTTTGACTAAAAAAGTGGCTTTAAAATAATAATAGTTGGTCTGAATTGACCCTTTTTTCTTGGGTTTTTAGCTCTCCCAACAGCAGTTTCATGGTGGCAAATTGCTTTTCTGTTACTTCCAAACAGCGGATTGAGCCTTCTTGTGGCAGGTTTGCACATAGTCTATTGTGGTGTTTTTGCAACGAATCTCGACCTTTGACAATACGGCTGTATACGGAAAGTTGGAGCATTTGGTATCCATCTTTTAATAAAAACTGGCGGAATTGATTGGCGGCTTTGCGCTTGGCCGCCGTGGTAACCGGTAGGTCGAAGAAGACGATAATCCTCATAAATTTGGCCTCACTCATATTGGTATTCTTTCAATGGCAAGATTTCAGGCAATTTCAGCTGTTTGGCGTTTTTGTCGGTGATGCTGGCTTGAAATGAAGAAATCATTTTGTCGATAGCGGCCAAGGTGCTGAAATATTGCCGTTCGATGCAGATTTGACAGTGAAGGGTCTTGATAAGGTTTTGTTTGATGTTAGGGGTCAGATCAGTTTTCAGACGGCCTTGTTCATGCAAATGTATAACGAACAGGTCGGCCAATGGGCGTAAGGGTTCGATAAAGTCATCGGCGAGGTTGAATGGATTTAGTTCGCTTCTATGAAACAAGCCTAATGCAGGTAACCAACCATATAAGGTCAGGGTGCGTGCAACTGCTGCACGGAGTACGGCGTAGGTGTAGTTCAATGTGGCATTGACGGTATTGTTGTCATTACGGGTAAACTTTTCTCCAAAGAGGGCTTGGAAGTAGAGGGCGGCAGCTTGGGCTTCACGGTTTCCGGTGTCGCCCGAACGGACTTCGACTGCCAAAGTGCGCAGCCGTTTGGCTGCAAGATCATTGCCTGTTTCGTCTGCGACAAATGCTTGATTTAGGATTTTTTGGCGGACGATATGTTGCCAGAGTTGCTTTTTTAAGGGTTCGCTTATATTTAGCTGCAGCTTGAGGATTTTGAGTTGGCGGTGATATTGGGCATAAGGCAGCCATTGTCCGCAGGGGAGGAACTGCTCGTCACATGTCAGCAGGGTTGTACCATGCTCGGCTAAGGCTGATAAGAGCGGGGCGGTAATCAGGGTTTCGCGGTTTTCGATGATGATTACGGCAATGTCTTCTAATGGTACGGTATGGAACTCACCGTTTTGTTGAATCAGCAGTTGCCGGCGTTGCAAGGATAGTTTGCCGCCGTTTTGAATGAGCAGGCTGCGCCAAGTCATGTTTTTCCCCTTATTTGTATATAAAAATCCCTGCTTCAGGCCGTCTGAAACAGGGATGGATTAATTTAACGGACAGGCGGGCGTTTTTTCAGACGGCATAGTCTGATTTCTTTGCCCAGTTCGTCAATTTGGTATTTTGGGAATGAAAGGGCGGTTTTGACACCAACATTTTGGAAAATGCCGTTTTTCCCTTTGGTGCTATCCGTATCATGTGTACGAATATCAATCGCCGGTATAAGTTAACTTTTTTATACGGCTCGTCCATAAGTATAGAACGCTCAGAATCAGTCAATGGCCGCTCGCTGCCTTGCTCTAAAATACGCAGGTTGTTCAGCTTGGTCAGCCAGATGAAACTTCGGCTGTGTAGGTGTTTTTAGCGGCTTTCGGCTCTGTCGGTTCAAAGGTGCAATGCCCCAATATTTTTTGAACAGCATCAGGCGTTGCGTCATCAGCAGGATTTCAATACTTTTTTAAGGCCGTCTGAAAAGATGTGCCGCAACGCTCTGCCCCTTAAGGCTTCTGCTTTAAGAGGCATCGTTTTGTCTAAATGGCAGGGATTAAAAAGGCCGTCTGAAATTTCAGACGGCCTTTGGTTTTACCAGATATCGGATTTGATTTTTCGTTTCAAGCCCGGGTGTTCAGAGAGTTTGAACTCTGGGTCTTTGCCCATTTTCAGCTTGGCTGTGTAGTCTTTCAACAGCAGGAAGGCAAGTGGGGACAGGAGCAGGATAGCAACGAGGTTAATCCATGCCATGATGCCCATGGCCATGTCTGCCATATCCCATACCAAGGGTACGTTGGCAACTGCACCGAAGTAGACCCATGCCAAAACCAGCATACGGAAAACGGCGGTAACCAGCCAATGGCTCTTGATGAATTGGACGTTGGACTCGGCATAGGCATAGTTGCCGATAACGGTTGAAAAGGCAAACATAAACAGGATGGCAGCAAGGAAGCCCGCTCCCCATTCGCCTACCTGGCTGACGATTGCCGCTTGGGTTAGCGCCGCACCGCTCAGGTCGCCGTAAGGCTGTTGATAGGTCAAGACGATAAAGGCGGTGCATGAGCAGACGATGATGGTATCGACGAAAACGCCCAGCATTTGAATCATGCCTTGGGAGACGGGGTGTTTTACTTCGGCTGCGGCTGCGGCGTTCGGCGCGGAACCCATACCCGCCTCATTGGAATACAGGCCGCGTTTGATACCCTGCATCATGGTGATCGAAATCAGACCGCCGAGGAAACCTCCTGCAGCCGAATCAAAGTTGAACGCGTTGGAGAAAATCTGACCGAACACGTCAGGAATCAGGGAAATATTGGTAGCAATGATGAAGAGTGCTATGACGAGATATAAAACCGCCATCAGCGGAACGATAATTTCCGCGGCTTTAGATACGCGACGGATACCGCCGAAGATAATCGGGGCAGTCAGAATGACCAGGGCGACACCGACATAGTGTTGATCCCAGCCCCATGCCGCTTTGGTGGTATCGGCGATGGTATTGGTCTGTACGGCTTCAAATACAAAGCCGAAACAGAAAATCAGGCTCAGGGCGAACAAAACGCCCAGCCATTTTTGTCCCAGGCCTTGAGTGATGTAGTAGGCAGGACCGCCGCGGAAGTGGTGGTTGTCGTAGTCCCGGACTTTAAAGAGTTGGGCCAGTGAAGATTCGACAAACGCCGAACTCATGCCGATTAAGGCGGTTACCCACATCCAGAATACCGCACCCGGCCCGCCGAGTTTGATGGCAATCGCCACGCCGGCGATGTTGCCCACGCCTACGCGGCTGGCCAAGCCGGTAACGAATGCTTGGAACGGTGTGATTCCGTGCGGATCATCACCTTGTTTGCGGCCGCCCAACATTTCTTTGATACTGCGGCCGAAGAGGCGGAATTGTACAAAACCGGTGGTAACGGTGAAAAAGAGGCCTGCGCCTAAAAGCATATATACCAACCCCGACCACATTGGGTCGTTGATGGCGTTTACCCAGCCGTGAAGCTGTTCGAAAAATTGATCCATACAAACCTTTCAGAGTTTCTGTATTTTCAGACGGCCTGTGTGTGGAGGCTGTCTGTAACTGGATGTATTCTAGCAGACTGTCAACAAACTGAAAAACGTTTACATATTCTTTTTTATATTATCTTTTTGATTATCATGTAATTTTATTATTATGGTGTAAAGGATTTATCGATTTTAATTTTCCCGTTTTACATATTTGAACAAAAAGGCCGTCTGAAAACAGAGTCTTGTTTTCAGACGGCCTTGATTTTATTTCAATGCGTTATTCGGGACGCATTTGCGGGAACAGAATCACGTCACGGATGGTTTGCGAATCGGTCAGCAACATTACTAAGCGGTCGATACCGATGCCGCAGCCGCCTGTCGGCGGCAGGCCGAATTCCATCGCGCGGATGTAGTCGGCATCGTAGTGCATGGCTTCGTCGTCGCCGGCGTCTTTTTGTGCTACTTGCGCTTTGAAGCGTTCGGCTTGGTCTTCGGGATCGTTCAACTCGGAATAGCCGTTTGCCAGCTCACGGCCGACAACGAACAATTCGAAACGCTCGGTCAGACCCGGTTTGCTGTCGGATGCGCGTGCCAATGGCGACACTTCGACAGGGTAGTCAATGATGAAAGTCGGGTTCCATAGTTTGCCCTCGGCGCAACCTTCAAACAGGGCAAGTTGCAGGCTGCCGATGCCCGGAGACGGAGGCAGACTTTCACCGTGTTTGACGATTTCTTTTTTCAGCCATTCTTCATCGTTCAACTGCTCGTCGGTGTAGTGCGGATTGTATTTTTTGATGGCTTCGAGAATGGTCAGGCGTTCAAACGGGCTTTCCAAATCGACTTCTTTGCCGTTGTAGCTGATTTTCGCCGTGCCGTTTACCGCGCGGGAAGCGTTGCGGATGATATCTTCCGCCATCTGCATCATGCGCTCGTAGTCGGAGAAGGCTTCGTAGAATTCGATCATGGTGAATTCAGGGTTGTGGCGTACGGACATGCCCTCGTTGCGGAAGCTGCGGTTGATTTCAAACACGCGCTCCAAACCGCCGACCACCAAGCGTTTCAGATACAGCTCGGGCGCGATGCGCAGGTAGAGCGGAATGTCCAAAGCGTTGTGGTGGGTCACGAAAGGTTTCGCCGTTGCGCCGCCGGGAATCGGGTGCATCATCGGGGTTTCGACTTCCAAATAATGCTCGTTCACCATGAAATTGCGCACGGATTGGATGATTTGGCTGCGTTTGATGAAGGTATTGCGCGATTCTTCGTTGGCAATCAAATCGACGTAGCGTTGACGGTATTTGGTTTCCTGATCGCTCAAACCTTTGTGTTTGTCGGGCAGAGGACGCAGGGATTTGGACAGCAGGCGGATATTAGATACGCGCACGGTCAATTCACCGTGGTTGGTTTTGAACAAAGTACCTTCCGCGCCGACGATGTCGCCCAAGTCCCAGTGGTTGAAGTCATCCAAGACTTCTTGGCTCACGCCTTTGTTGTTCAAATAAAGCTGGATTTGACCGGTCACGTCTTGAATGGTGGCGAAGCTGGCTTTGCCCATTTGACGTTTGAGCATCATACGGCCGGCCACTTTGACGGGAATGCCTTGCGGGTCGAGTTCTTCTTTGCTGATTTCGCCGTATTGGGTGTGCAGGTCGGCGGCAAAGCTGTCGCGTTTGAAATCGTTAGGGTAAGCGTTGCGTTCTTTGCGGATGTTGTGCAGTTTTTCGCGGCGCAGGGCGATGATTTGGTTTTCGTCCAACTGCGGCTCGATTTGAGGATTGTTTTGTTCGCTCATGGTGTTTTCCGGAAAATAAGTCAGGCTGCCCAAGTGTTCAGACGGCCTGAATAAAGTGAAAAATTGGCTCTATTTTACGCGATGTCGGTATTTTTTTCTATAAAGGCAGAAAGGCCGTCTGAAACTTGAAAAATCAGTTTCAGACGGCCTTTTGTTTCATGAGGGGCGGTATCGGTGGTTAGATATCGGTTTCCAAATAAACAACTTGGGTTTGCAGATATTCTTCCAGACCGTGTTTACCGTCGGCGCCGCCGATACCTGATTTTTTCCAACCGGCATGGAAGCCCTGCATGGCTTCGAAGTTTTCGCGGTTGATGTAGGTTTCGCCGAAACGCAGGCGGCGGGTTACATAAAACGCTTCATTCAGATTGGTGGTATAGACGGAGCTGGTCAGGCCGAACTCGCTGTCGTTTGCCAAAGCGATGACTTGGTCGAGCGTGTCGAAAGTGGCAACCGGCAGGACTGGGCCGAAGGTTTCTTCTTTCATGATGTCCATGCTGTTGTCGGTATCGGTCAGCAGGGTAGGTTCGAAGAAGTAGCCTTTGCCGTCGGCACGTTTGCCGCCGCAGACCAGTGTCGCACCTTGTTTGACGGCGCGTTCCACTTTTTCAGCAACGGCTTTGACGGCGCGCTCTTCAATCAGCGGGCCCATTTCCAGCGCGCCGGGTTCGGCTTCGGCCGGGTTGCCGTAGCGAACGCCTTTCATGGCGGCAGTCATTTTTTCAATGAACGCGTCTTTCAGGCTGCTGTGGACATACACGCGCTCGGCGCAGTTGCAGATTTGGCCGGTGTTGCCGACGCGCGAAGCCAAGATGGATTTCACTGCCAAGTCCAAATCCGCGTCTTTCAAAACGATGGCAGGGGCTTTGCCGCCGAGTTCCAATGAGACTTTGGTAATGTTGGTGGCGGCAGCTTCCATTACTTGGCGGCCTGCTTCTACAGAACCGGTCAGGCTGACCATGTCGACTTGCGGATGTGATGCCAAGGCATTGCCGATTTCTGCACCCGGGCCGTTGACGACGTTGAATACGCCGGCCGGTAAGCCTGAAGCGTGAACGATTTCAGCAAAGATGTGGCAGTTGATCGGGGTAACGCTGCTTGGTTTGACGACGATGGTATTGCCTGTTACCAAAGCCGGGCCCATTTTGCGGGCGATCAGGAAGAAGGGGAAGTTCCACGGCAAAATGCCGGCAATTACGCCCAAAGGACGTTTGAACAATAAAATATTTTCGCGCGGGCGGTCGCTTTGGATGATTTCGCCTTCATAACGGCGCGCCCATTCGGCTTGGTAGTCGAGATAATCGGCAGTGAACATAACTTCTATGCGTGCCAAGTCTTTGGTTTTGCCGCCTTCGGCGACAATGGTGTCGGTCAGCTCGTCGGCACGTTCGCGTATGCCTTGGGCGATTTTGCGCAAGTATACGCCGCGTTCAACAGCAGGCAAACGCTCCCATGCGGCTTGCGCCTCTCTGGCGGCAGCAACGGCACGGTCAACATCGGCTTTTCCGCCTTTAGGCTCGCGCGCGATGACTTCTTCGGTTGCCGGATTCAATACATCGCGCCATGTACCGTTAAAATCGGTTTCAAAACGGCCGTTAATATACATAGACAGTTGTTTCATCAAACTTTCTCCTATTGTTGTAGTTGAATGTAGTTTTAGTCTATGCCTAAATTGTCTGGCATACAAGAGGATTTAGAGTGGGTTGACGGTAGGTATTTGGAAGTTTTTAGAAAAAGTTGATGGAAGGGGGAGTCGGGCTTGGTTGATTATAGGTTGGTGCTGGTGTGATGCGTTGGGTAACGTTCATACGCGGCATTGGGACAAAGCCTGTATATGGCTTGATTTTGAAGATAGGGGAGGTATCGTATGGAGAAGGGTTTGATAAAGATGTAAAAAAACCTGCTTTTTTAAAGCAGGTTTTTATATTTGGTGGGTCGTGAGCGATTCGAACGCTCGACCAACGGATTAAAAGTCCGCTGCTCTACCGACTGAGCTAACGACCCGATAAGCTGTGCATTATAGGGAGCTTGTTTCTTTTCGTCAACTGTTTTTTTGAAATTTTTTTCAAAAAACGTAAATCGGTTGTTATTTGGCGTTAATTCTCCCGTTTCCGAGTATTAATTATGTTATGATTTTTTAATCTGTCAGTTCTGATGGATATTTTTTAGACCAAAGGATATACAACATGAAAAAATTATTGATTGCTGCGATGATGGTGGCTGGTTTGGCTGCTTGTTCTCAAGAGGCGAAACAGGAAACTCAAGAAGCGGCTTCTGCCGTTGCTTCTGATGTGAACGCTGCTGCCGAACACGCGGCTTCTGCTGCTGATGCTGCTGCTTCCGAAGCTAAAGGCGCTGCTGAACAGGCTGTTTCTGACGCTAAAGAAGCCGGTGCCGATGCGAAGGAAACTGCGGAGAAAGCAATTTCCGATGCTAAAGAAACTACCGGTAAAGCCATCGATGGTGCTAAAGAAGCCAGCGACAAAGCTTTGGACGATGCAAAAGCTGCTGTGGGCGAAGCTAAAGACGCTGCCAAAGATGCGGCTAAAGATGCTTTGGGTAAAGCTGCCGATGCAACTCAAGAAGCTGCCGACAAATTGAAAGATGCTGCTAAATAAGCTGGTGTCCGATATTTGAAAAGGCCGTCTGAAAAATGTTTTTCAGACGGCCTTTTTGTATCGGCGGATTATTTTTTTTCTTGCTGACGCGTGTACACCAAAGAAGTCAGGATGGATGCGCCCAGTGCGCCGAAGACGACGGACAGGGAAATGGAAATCGGGATATGTACCCAGTGCATAATCAGCATTTTGATACCGATAAAGCTCAATACGAAGGCCAAGCCGTATTTGAGGAAGATAAAGCGTTCGGCAAAATCCGCCAGCAAAAAGTACATGGCACGCAGGCCTAAGATGGCAAAAATGTTGGAGGTAAGGACGATGAACGGGTCGGTGGTGACGGCAAAAATAGCGGGAATGCTGTCCACGGCGAAGATGATGTCGCTCAATTCGATCATAATCAATACCAGTAAAAGCGGCGTAGCGATGCGTTTGCCGTTTTCAATGGTAAAGAATTTTTCACCGTCAAACTGTGGGCTGGTCGGGATGACTTTTTTGAGCAGGGTCAGGATTTTGTTTTGGGAAAGGTCTTCCTCTTCTTCCGATTCGGGTTTCATCATGTGGATGCCGGTATAGAGCAGGAATGCGCCGAACAGGTAGAGAATCCATTCGAATTGCTGTACCAGTGCCGCGCCGATGAAAATCATGATGGCGCGCAGGACGATGGCGCCGAATACGCCATAGAGCAGGACGCGGTGTTGGAATTTGGGTTCGACTTTGAAATAGCCGAAAATCATCAGGAAAACGAAGATGTTGTCGACGGCAAGGGATTTTTCGAGCACATAGCCGGTGAAGAATTCGAGGACTTTTTCTTTGGCGACAACGGCCCCGTAAGCCGGGTTGCCCGCCAGTTCGAAATAGAGCCAGCCGGCAAACGCGCAGGATACGGCCACCCAAATGCCGCTCCAGGCGAGGGCTTCTTTGATGCTGACTTTGTGGGCGCCGTTTTTTTTCAGCGACACCATATCGATGGCGATCATGATTAAGACGGCAATAAAGAAGATGCCGTAAAACATCGGCGAGCCGACGGACGGGTATTGGGTCATAAAAAATCCTTGTGTGTGGGGTATGGGTAAGGTTTACCAAGACAGGTAGAACATTGCTTTGGCAAAAAAGACGATAAATAGCATATGGCTGAATACGACGGCGTGTATGTATTTCGACCAGCCGACGGTGAGGGTGTGCCGTGCCATTTTGACGACGGCGATGGCAAAATGTACCAAAACGCTTACTGCCAACAGGATTTTGATGCTCAGCATGATGCCGAAGGAGCTGTCGAATGGGTGGTGTAGTATCGGCAGGTAGCGGTTGTACACCATCACGATGCCGCTGATGAACAGGGTAATGACGACAGGCGGCATCACGCGGACGGCACGATGGGACATGGCACGTTCGACTTCGCGGCGCGATTCGCGTGAAACGCGGCCGGTGTGTAAAACGGAGAGGACCAGCATTTCGAAAAATACGCCGCCGACAAAGGCAATCGCGCAATAAACGTGGATGATGTGTGCCAGTGCGTAGATACTCATGACGGGTGTTTCCGGTAATTCAGACAAGTCGTCATTGTATCACTACCGAATGCGGTTGATGTATGCGCAATTTTATGCCAA
>FLSF01023365.1_pt1 | contig 11124 bp, 22 predicted proteins | sample 1550431 | NCBI WGS metagenome assembly FLSF01 (sample SAMEA4031754, study PRJEB14383) | metagenome | biome: human; feature: oral; material: saliva | place: Philippines | collected 2014 | reverse complement strand
CAAAAGACAATCCACTAGGCGTGTATGACATTGATGTTGTAATGTCCCAACTGGATGAACGTTTGTTTGTCCATGAAGATATTTTGGGGTTTGAGTTGGTCCCCATAGCAGCATTGTTTGGGGGTGATTTTGTTTGTCTAAATTATATAGAGGATCCCAAAAATCCAAGCATTTGTATATGGTATCACGAAGAATCCTACGAATTAGAACTATCTGTTGAGTTTGTAGCAAATAACTTTACAGAGTTTTTAGATATGCTACAGGATTAGCAGTGTGATGAAAGGATATTGATTTAGAACGAAAACGTCGAGGATGGTTAAAGCGAGGCCTTTAAATGAGTGAAGTTTATTTACCGATAAGAGAGAGTTTGGGTTATCAGAATGTCAAACAAGCTTTAGAGAAAATTTTTTCGATTAATCTTGATACGATTGCCATTCATGAAGGAGAAGATGAAAATTTTAATTTTCCGTTCGTGTATAAGGGTTATCATATGACAATAGGTATTTCATCAACAAGTAAAAATAGGCAATTGGAAGCTGGAGAGGGTGGCTTGTTTAACATTTGGTTCACTCAAGCTGATGAGCAGAAATTTTCCATTACCTTTTTATCCAAGATAATCGATGACAAAAGCATAAAAAGAGTGTATGGCCGTGATAAAAAGTCTATCGAACGCACCATGCAACTATTGAAAGATTTTCTAGATTCAGATAGAGCAGAAGTTTTATTAAAGAATTGACTAAATAGATTTTAAAGAAAATGATGTCTTTGAGGAGAATAATATTATGGAATTAAATGAAACTGGGAAGTTTGCTGTAGAAACGAGCCGAATGATTCAAACTCATTTTGGGAAGAGAATGGATGATACATGTATATACGACATAGTTGAGGAACCCAATCATCGTGCATTTAAAATTGATTTTAAGGCATATGATTACTTTACTATTGAATTTGATTACGAAAATGACATGTGTGAGTTTTTTATTGTTTTGACAAAAGAAGTGAAGCTATCCCTTACTAAAGAGCCTGCTGTATACAGCCAAATAACAGATTGGGATAGTTATTTAAAAGGAATCAAGGATGAGCTCGAACTCCGGATTCCGGACAAGTTTTTGAAAGCCAAGGGTTGGCTATAAATAATAGAAGGAGTTTTTATGGAAGAGAATCAAATATTTCAACTAGCATTGGAAACAAGTGAAAAAATAAAAAGTGTATTCGAGAATAGAATTACTGAGCCAGACATTGTAGATGTCGTTGAGTACTTACCGTATCAGCGATTTGGAATTCGGTTTGTTGCGTATGATTATTATTTAATATTCTTCAACTATGATAGAGGATTTTGTAGCTTTTCTATTTTTGTAGGTGAGCGATACGGAGCCTCTTTGAATGGTGGTAAAAGTATGGTCGCCTTTGGTGAAATAAAAGATTGGGATAGCTACTTAAAAGAAATTATGGCGGAAATTGAGCTTCATATTCCCGACAAGTTTTTAAAAGCTAAGGGATGGTATAAAAGAAGAGGGATATTGTAATGTTTGAAAATGAAATGGATATTTTAGCAGATGAATTTTTTGATATAGTTAAAAGAGTATTTAAAGATAAGATTGATGATATAGTGTTTGATGATATAGCTGATGAACCCAATCATCAAACTTTTAAATTAGATTTTAAGGCTTATGATTACTTTACTATTCAATTTGATTATGAGAATGACCTGTGCGAGTTCTTCATTGTCTTAACGAAAGAAGCAAAAATATCCTTGACTAAAGGACCAGCTGTATACAGTCAGATAACAGATTGGGATAGTTATTTAAAAGAAATTATGGAGGAAATCGAACTTCGCATTCCGGACAAGTTTTTAAAGGCCAAGGGCTGGTTGTAAGAGAAAAGGAGAACTCGAATGAAAGATAATAAAATGCTTCGACTAGCAGAAGAGACGAGAGAAAAAATCAAAAGTGTATTTGGTGATCGCATCACCGAGCCAAAAATCGTAGACGTAGTTGAATACCCGCAGTACAGAGCTTTTAGGCTTGAATTTATAGCGTATGATTATTTTTTTATGTTATTTAACTATGATAGAGGTTTTTGTGGGTTTACAATCTCTATTGGTGATCGTTTCGGTGCTTCTTTGAACAAAGGTAATAAGCCAACTTTTTATAGTGAGATTAGAGACTGGGACAAATACTTGAAAGAACTCATGATTGAAGTTGAGTCTCGCATTCCAGACAAGTTTTTAAAAGCTAAGGGATGGAATAAAAAAAGAGGAATATTGCAATGTTTGAAAATCAAATGGATATTTTAGCAGATACATTCAGTGATATAGTTGAAAGAGTTTTTGCCAAGCGAATTGGGACAATTTGTATATCTGACATAAATGACGAACCCAGTCATCAAACTTTTAAATTAGACTTTAAGGCATATGATTACTTCGCGATTGAATTTGATTATGAAAATGACATGTGTGAGTTTTTCATTGTTTTAACGAAAGAAGCAAAAATATCCTTAACTAAAGAGCCAGCTGTATACAGCCAGATAACAGATTGGGATAAATACTTAAGAGGAGTTATGGATGAGATTGAGCTCCGGATTCCGGACAAGTTTTTAAAAGCCAAGGGATGGGTGTAAGTCGAAAGTGGATAGATGTATGGAAACAAACAAGATGCTAGAACTCGCGAAAGAGACTCGAAAGAAAATAAGGGGAGTCTTTGGCGAAAGAGTTGACACGATTGCTGGTTATGATTATGTTGATGAACCTAATCATCAAACTTTTAAATTAGACTTTGAGGCTTACGATTACTTTACGATTGAATTTGATTATGAAAATGATCTCTGTGAATTCTTTATTGTTTTATCGAAAGAAGTGAAGCTATCCCTTACTAAAGAGCCAGCTGTGTACAGTCAAATAACAGATTGGGATAGTTATTTAAAAGAAATTATGGCGGAAATCGAACTTCGCATTCCGGACAAGTTTTTAAAAGCCAAGGGCTGGTTGTAGTCTGAAACTTTTAGAGGAGAACAGAAACAATGTTTAATAGAGAGCAAGAACGAACGGAGCTTTTATCGGAGATTCAAAAACGAGGATATGATAGTTTGAGATTTTCAATTTTCAATGACCATAATCTCTGGGAGTGGGAAGCGAGAATTGAACTCAATCCTCAAACTCAGAAGTATGAGGTATATCTAACAAGGGACAGGGCTGGAAAAAGAAGAGTTTTTGAGTATTCTGATTTTCCTGATGCAAAAGAAAAATTTTTAGAACTGTTAGACCATACCGTTTCAAGAAATAAGTACTATATTTCCAATGGCTGGGTGCCACAATATCCTTCTCCACTATGGGATAAACTAGATATTGATATCGAATCTTTAAAAAATATAGTGGAAAAGGAGATTAAAGAAAGAGGTTTTGAAAGCTTGTATTATGTCTTGTTTGATGAAGATAGCAGTAAACCTTGGGCAACACATTTGTTTTTTAAAAATGGCAAATTTCAAATTAACAGTAGGGATGAACGCTCATATATTGTGGGAAAAACATGGGAGTTTGATACGATGAAGGAAGCAAAGGATGAGTTCTTTAAGTTTCTTAGTCAAACAGTTCATGCGGAACAGTTGGCTAATGAGTTTGGTTTATCGCACCCCTATCCTTCGCCACTATGGGACGAGGAAGGAAAATGAGTCAGTTAGAGAAGTGTTCTTAGAATTAGTTTAATTGAACTTTTTTTAAAATGAATAAGATGCTTTCAAGGGAGTTTATCAAATAGTTAAATTTAGAGGCTGTCTACAACTGCGTCAGTATTTTTTAGTAATGATTGTAAACATTAGTGAGGAATAAGATGATAACACTTATAAAAAAAGAATTAACGGAGTTACTATTAAAAATAGGCGAAGCAAATCTGAATCAGTCGGATTTATTTACAGAAGAAAAACCATCTCTATTCTTACCAGAAGGACGTACTATTTATTTTGAAGACAGGTATTACTATATTGTTGGTGTCGAACGTGGCAGAATAAATTCTGAGAAAAAATTTGATAATAAGGAAGATATACTTTATGATCTTTTGCAATCATATGTTATTAGAATAGCATCAAAGAATGCATGGACTAATGCTAATGGAGATTTTGAACTGTATGGTACTCTTTTTGAAGAAGAACAAATTCGCTTATTTAGTATCATTGATCCTAAATATGGAGAAAGAAGAAGGAAGGAAACAACCTAAAATCACCTTCATTTAAAAAGCCATAAAATTAATGGAGAAAATACAATGACAAAAGAAGAGTTACTTACTTTTTTAGAGAGTCATCGAAGTAAGCTTAAATATCATACAGTCTATCTAAACCGAAAAGCATTAGAACAATTTGCATTAGGGTATTTTTTGGATTCGAAATCAAATAAGTTTCTGGTGTATGAAGTGTCAGAGCGCCAGAGTTTGATTGAAATTGCATCCTTTATAAATGAAGAAGAAGCTATTGAGAAAGTTTATGAGATAGTCAAATTTAGATGTCGTATGTGAAATAGATTTCTATTAATAAGTAAAGAATGTTTTGGAGAATAGCATGATGACCAATTTAAAAGAAGAACTGACAGATTCGTTATCTGAATTAATAGAGTTTCTATCAAATTACAAGGAAAAAAATAATGTTAATAATTTCATTGGTATCCTTGAGGAAATGCAGTTTATCCTACAAAGTATAGAAAAACCCCAGATACCCGCAGAAACGAAGATCCACCTTCAGAAAAGGTACAAAAGTATGTTTTTCCCAAGAGATGGTTTATCGGATTTTTATGTTTTTGATTCGGATGCTGCATACATGAAAAGAAAAAATGAACAATTTTCTTTATTGATTAAAAGAATTGACAGCTTATTAAAAGACTAGAAAACTTATGGGTGAATTCATAAAGTTGGGAAGTAACGAAATAGGAGTGAATAATGATTGCTATTCATCAGGGTAAAAAATATAACGTTTCAAAAGGACTTAGTAATAATGATTGGATTGTCCTGACTAGTGATACAAAAGATGAAGGGTTTAATAATTATGTAGATTTTTGGGGAGAGGAATTTGATGATTTCTTTTCAAAAAAAGTCAAGATGGAAGATCTAGACTATCTATACAGTATTCATTATGAGATTCAATATAAGGGTCATTCTTTTGATGTTAGTAGTGGAATGATTCGAAGGAATATTGAGAAAGATTGGTTTGAAATAATACCAAGCGCCAACCAAAATGAAATAAAGGATGAGTTGGGATTCAAGCAGATAAACAAATTAGAATGGGCAAAAGAGATTGGTCGAAAAGACATTGAAGTCTTAAAAATAGTCGAAACACCTTTAGGAATCTTTAAAGATCAGGGAGTTAAGGTCAAGAATTTAGAAGGCCAAGATATCGATGATTTTTTAAATTCTATTGAACAATAATGTTTTGATGCTGACGTTTAATCCTTATTAAAAAAATATGTGATTCCGTGCGAGGAAATGATAATGTTTGATAATGAATATATTGGCAGTTTGAAAAGGTTTATCGGTAATATTGAAATTGTTTCAAGAAATAACAAGTTGCAGGTATATGATAATGTGGATATTATTTATATTCTAGAACAAAGAGAAGACGAATTTGTTATTTCACTAAATGAAAGAGGGAATATTTTAGAATACTGTAAAATTCGTAACAAGGAGTTGGCGCAGCTCTATTTTGCTATCTTTGTTAAAAGAGGAGTTACAGACTTTGAATTCCCACTGATGACTTTAATAAATGATATAGAAGATATCGAAATATTGAAAGAATACTTGACTAGAGAAAAACTTGATGATTTTTATTCGGTTGATTCTAGGACTAAAGAAAAAATAAATTTTTCTTCAGAATCAAACAGGATTTATTACGTAGATGCAAGTGACAATGAATACAATCTGTTTTACCTACCAAACAGACTATTTCAAACCTTCTATGCATCAATTGTAAAATTAAAAACCATTAAGGAGTGGTTGACTCAACTGAATGACGCTAATGAACTAGGAGATCAATATGAGGCTACTTTGTTGGGGTATAGTTCAGAGGGGCTAAGTAGAAGTGATCTGTTTGTGACTAAGGAGAAATGATGGAAAAAATTCGTTTTACTTATGGGAATTTTCGTTATTTAGTATTTGAATTCAATCATCAATACTATCTACTTGATAGAAGACCATGTCATTTGATAGGATATATTTTTCCACCTATAAATTGGCTTTTCTTTCAACATGTGTATCCCATTACTTCGGATGAGTACTGTAAAATAAAAGAAAAAAATGGACGTGCTACAAAACTCACTGTTTCAGCTTCTCTCGGTGCTGGGCTGAGTATCTTTTTATATAATTGGTTACGGGTTAACAAGATTGATATCACTAAGTATTTTGAAACAAATCTTTCAAGTTTTACGAAAGTGGCACTCTTTTTAATGACTTTTCTTTTAACATATGTTCTGGTTGAATTATTTTACTATTCTCGGAAGAGAAGGATGACTTCCGTACTAGGACGCGAACTTAGGCATTTACAATACTATAAAATCACGCCAGTAAAAATTGACTTTAAACAATTGCTAGGATTTATAGTGGTTATTGGTGGGCTAGCATTTTTTATGTCAATGTATTATTCCTACTCAGGAAATTTACTTTTTGGCTTAATGGCCAATGCAATCATCTTTCTATATTTGTTGGCTTCTAATGTTGCATTTGGAACTGAAAGCCATCACTTATATAAAATAAATGATAAAATACTAAAATAAGATGTAGCCGATATCGAGATACTCCTCATAGCTTGGGAAAAACTCATGTTTTCTTAGATTAGTAAGGATTAAAATGCAAAAAATAAAATTATATTATAAAGGGAATTTTCGATACCTATTATTTCATTATCAGGGGAAACAGTATCTATTAGATAGATCTCCTAAACATTTTCTCGGATATTTCTGTTTGCCTTTAAACTGGTATTTTTATCAGAAAGTTTATGCTATCTCAGATGAAGAACTTTTTAAAATCGAAGAAAAAAACTCTAAGGCGAGCAAATTTATCCTTCCAACATCATTAGCTGCAGGATTGGCAGTTTTTGTGAATGCCTGGGCTCGTATGAATCATATTGATTTATTTGCCAACTTTTATGTGAATTTTTCGATAGTAACTAGTTTGCTTTTAGTAGTTATTGGTTTATTATTGTCTTTTAGTTTGCTTCAGCTTTTATATTCTAAAAAGAAAAAAAGTTTGGAAGAATTACTTAATAGATCATTGGAGCAACCTGATTATTATAAAATAAAACCAGTAAATTCATCACGTTTTTACGTAAAAATGCTTCTTTTACGACTATGTTTCTTTGCTTTAGCTCTTATATTTGCCTTAGCTTTTATTTACATAAAAAATGTTGCCATGCTTTTGATAATGATTTTAACAATGTTCATTTTTCTAGCAACCATAAATGTTGCCTTTGCACCTGGAGAAGAACGGGAATATGAGATAGTTGAAGTCAAATCAAACCAGAGTAAAAATTAAACGAAGTGATTAAAGTTAATAAAGGATTCAATTATGAAGAACCAATACACGCAATATATAGAGCAATTACAAGATTTGATTGACTTAGAATATCCGAGTCAGAAATTATATCCTGGAATCATACAGGATATCTACAACTTAACTGAACATATAGAACGAGAAGAAGATATCGATAAAATTAGCTTTTTTAGTTTAGCGAGAAGATTTGTAGATGAAACAATGGATCATAAAAGTGAGATTTTAGCAGTCTTAAAACAATTGGAGAAAGAACTGAAAAAAGAAAATGATAGAAAAGAGAAAACATTATAAAGAACTAGTTCATCTAGGAGAATTTAAGAACAAATTGGTCTATTATGACTTAAAGGGAAAGAAATTGTATTTTTCAATTCCAGAAAGAACTTCTAAGTATCAACAGTACGTTATTCTTTCCCTGATATTACTAGTTCTTCCTTTTATAAGATTTCTGAATGGTATGACAATCTTCAGTATAGCTGAGCACAAGTATCTTTATTTGATTTTATTCTCTTGTATTTCCTTGCTTTTCGGGAAATTGCTGGATAACTATTTTAAGAAAGATTTGGATTTGTATCCAGCTCTATTTACAGATTTGGAGTACTTAGAATTCCTAGAGGTAGTAAAGAAAAGTGGAGCTGTTGTTTCTTCTGTGATTCGTGGTAGCGTTATTAGTTTCTTAGTATCTTTAGTCGTCTTCCTGTTATACCCTAGTTTTTTGCCATTATTTTTCCACTCGATACTTTTGTTTATTCTCTATTTGTGTTTAGCCAATAATTTGCACAAGCGAAAGAGGGTAATGGATAGCTTTATAAGAAATGTGCGCACCAACTAGATCTGATTTTCTATGATAATTCAGCATTATTGAATAAAGGAAGCAACTTTATATGACAACAGAAATTCAGTAATACAAAAATTGTACGGTATTAAAAAACAATAATGATTATGAGATTCTGTGGAGTAGAGGGAAAGAAGTGCTTAACTTTCCCATTAGCCAGGAATTAGCAGAACGTCTTTCAAAATCAGACAAAGATTCTTTAGAAGTAATGTTTTATTGTGAACATCATCGTTGGCCAAAGAAAGATGAGTTAGAAGATTATAATCAATCAGATACGATTGTCTATAGAGGAGATGGATTTATTGTATATGAGACAGACGGCTATTACGAAATAAGCTTCTTTAAAGAAATTGAAGGAGTCATGGGTCCAGAAGTTCGCTATCCTATTACTAAAGAACTGATGGATAAAGCATTTGAATCTTCTAGGGGAGCATATGAAGTCATAATCTATGCTGAAACAGGAAACTGGCCTTTATAGTAAAGAGGATGACATCAGATAATATTTATAGTTGTGATGTCTGGATGGTTATTTCTTGAGGGAAGCCCTTCGTTTGGAAAAATTCTTGGCATAATCGTGTCTATAATACTTACAGCTATTATACCAGCAGGAATCATGGGTGGTTTCTTTTCTGTTTCCTATGTCAAGAAATATCCAGATAGAAGAGAATTGCAGTAGGCTCGTTGTTATCAATTTTAAAAAAAATAGGGAGAAAACTAGATGAAGAAATCAATTTTTAAAGCAAGTTTTGAAGAGAGTTTAAATCTAGAAGATGATGGTTTTTTAAAGTATCAATTGAAGGAACAAGATAAAAAAGTGTCGAAACCTCCAAGGAATGTATTTGATTATTTCAAAAACGCTCTTTTATATGGGATATTGACACTCATTTTCCCGATTGGCTTCAACTTTTTATTATTAGTTTTTTCAACAATGCTTTATAGTAGTGACCCCAAAGATTTAGTCTTCCCCATTTCTAATCATAATTTTTTAACGGCTCATGTTTATATAATCGGGTTATTTATATGGCTTCTCTTAGTTATAATTGGTAAATTTATCAAACCGTTTTTTATCCTTCCATATAGGACTCATTTTCATGTCATAACGTTTTTGATTTGGTTTGTCATAGAGTTCGACCTCGCTGCTATTGGTTTAGTATTGCCTTTTCTAACAATTTTAGGGATTTTTGCTATTGGTTGTATTCTTTTAGCCTTAATTTATTGGATGTTAAGGATACAACTTAAAAGTTTGAAAGAACGAATGTATGGAGAAGTTAAGTCACCTACCTTACAAGATAAAATTGCTAAAGGCCTTGCTATTTATGGAGCAGGTATATTGGGCCTAGGTGTGATTGTTAATTATATTTTCAAAGCTTTTTCTATTAGTTTTTCACATTCCGTAACTGTTTTTGGTCTCTTCATATGTTGGATTTTGTTAAACATTGGTTTAATTACAATGCTTATTTTTATGGAATTTCCTTATTTCCTTTATGCTTACTATAAATGGAAATATCCTGAAGAATACCGCGAGTGGGAGGGGAAAACTTTAGAAGAGTGGTATGGAAAAAAATATTTAAAAAAACACAAGGAGCTAATAGCTGTTAAAAATGAAGTCGATTTATACTAGTCAAAAAGATATGTTGGAAATTTGTCAAGATGGTGACAAGTATTTCTTGCGTTATCCAACTTTTAATATTACCTGCCCAGAAGTGGTTAGAGAAATCCCCAAAGAAGCTGCCGATAGTTACATGTCGGGAGAACATGATGGTGAAGGATTAATTAATTATGCTAATTTCGGATTTTGGAAATCAAAAATTAGTCAAGAAGATGCTAACATACAATTTTTAAGAGATAATCCAGAATTTCTTCTTATTGATACAGATAGAAAGAGACACTATTTTTCCGAAAAAGAATTTGAAGAATTGTTATATAAAGCCATTGTTTCAGAACTAGAACCTAGCGAACTTGATGCAATTGGTATAGTTGATAATCATTTAGAGCTTCTTCTGGTGGATCCAGTTGGCCGGCAGGAAGAGATAGAGGCAGTCCATCTTGAAATTCTGCAAGAAAAACTCAATAACTATATCTACTTCCTCGAAAGCAAGCAATATGTGGAGAGATATGGTGATAACTTTGATAAAAAAGTTATCCATATCACCTTCAAATATTCCCCATCTGATAATGGACTAGCCTTTCTCGCGTCGGTTCAGAAGACATTGCAAAATATAGATATGAGCTTGAAGGTAGAATTGCCAGAGTAATAAAAGGAACGGAAACGATGCTAGCTATTTTTATTGATTCTATAGGTGACAAGTCAGGGACCTATAAGTTGTTAAGAAATCATTCATCCTTGCCTTTCTCTTTAATCCAATCTAGAATCAAAGATCATGACACGGTGATAGAAGTAGACATGTTAGATTTGGACGAATTGAAAAAGGTTCGAGAATTAATCGGCCAGTTAACTGCCATTGGAACTATTGTTAACATTAAGGATTCGACAGGTATTATCAGTTTAGAAATAGTAAATAATCTTATTTCCACCTTCGAAGAGATTGCGGTTGAAAGAGAAGAACTAGATGCTCTGCTGTTTGAGGAGGAAGAGTGATTGTCACCTTTTCCAGTGAATCATACATTCCCAAGTTAGTTTTTAGTAATAAAAGGAAAATCAATGAAAGATAATAAAAATTTGTTGTGCTTTATAGAGGAATTGCTTTACGGCCTTGTAGATCTTATCAGTGAGAAAGAATATCAGAAGTTTGTCCTTGATTCCTTAAAACT
>FLSF01000955.1_pt1 | contig 11194 bp, 14 predicted proteins | sample 1550431 | NCBI WGS metagenome assembly FLSF01 (sample SAMEA4031754, study PRJEB14383) | metagenome | biome: human; feature: oral; material: saliva | place: Philippines | collected 2014 | reverse complement strand
GCGGAGCCGAGCTTGACCAGCCAGCGCGCGGACGCAAGAAGACCTACTGCTCGCAGGTGTGTCGCGACCGCGCGAAAAACAAGCGGTACATGAAAAAACACCGCGACGAGGTCAACAGGGTCCGCCGTCTGAAGTACCAGGCTGAGCGACCGGTCGATGACAGCCCCGAGGTGATTGAGGCGCATTCTGAGTGGCGGGCGGCCCCCGTTGATAATCGTCAGCAAGAATTGGAGTGGTTGGCGGGTGTCCTGAAAGCGTCCATTGAGGATGCGCAGCCGGACCGTCGAGGCCCGCTAGCAAGCCAATTCCGAGCCACGCTAGCCGAGCTGAATGCTCTGACTGAACAAGCTCGTAAGAAGGAAACAGTAAATGACCCGTTCGACGAACTCGCCGCCCGTCGCGCTGCTCGGGGAGGCACCTCCACGCGTCCTCGTCAGACCCGAGGGCGAGCGATCTAACGGGTGGGAAGATGTCGCCGACCTATCCGCCATGCTGGGTGTCACCCTCCTGCAGTGGCAGGAACTCGTCCTTGAAGCCGCGATGGGCGAGCAGGCGAACGGCACGTGGGCGGCCAAGCGCGTCGGCGTGTCCGTGCCCCGCCAGAACGGCAAGAGCCAGCTCCTCGTCGCGAGGGCGCTCGCGGGCGCGTTGATCTTCGGGGAGCGCCTGATTGTCGTGTCCGCGCATCAGCAGGACACGGCGCGTGAGACGTTTGAGAAGCTCCTAGAGATCGTCGAAGCCGACGAAAACCAGGGGCTGCGTGATCGCTTGGCGAAGAACGGGGTAATGAACGCGTTCGGGCGTGAGTCCGTGAAGTTCAGGAACGGATCGAAGATCAAGTTCAAGGCCCGCTCCGGTGCGGGTGGCAAGGGCTTTAGTTCCGATTGCCTCCTCCTCGATGAGGCGCAGATCCTTGGGTCCCGTGCGTGGACGTCGATCAACTCGACCATGTCCGCGCGTGCTAATCCGCAGGTGTGGCTCCTCGGCACGCCCCCGCAGGATGAGGACGATTGCTATACGTTCGATATGGTGCGGAAGGCGGCCCTGTCGGGGAAGTCTACGGCGTCGGCATGGATCGAATGGGGCGCGGACCCCGACGCGGATGATTTTGACCCGGCATCGGAGCTGACCAGGTGGCAGGCGAACCCATCGTGGAACAGCCTGATTAACCACGAGGTCGTGCAGGGCGAGTACGAGACGTACAGCCCGGAGCGGTTCGCTCAGGACCGTCTCGGTATCTGGCGTCAGGACGCGGGCGCGAAGCGCCTGATCACGCCTGCCCAGTGGTCGGACACTGCGACGTCGACGCCGCCGGATGAGTCGGAGGGCGTGCGCACTATCGGTGTGTCTTTCACGGCGGACGGTCTACACCAGGCCGTCGCGGGCGCGGTCAAGACTGAGGATGGTGGTCACGTGGAGCTGATCGGCGCGTACTCTGGCCGCGCGGACGTCGGTGTCGCGCAGCTCGCTGATTGGATCGCCGACCGGCGTCATCGGATCGCGGAGATTGCGATTCTTGGGCGCGCCGGGTCTGGCGTGCTGTTCGAAGCGCTGCGTGAGCGCGGCGTCCCCAAGCCCATGATCCACATCATGAGCACAGGCGAGTACTTCGGAGCGACATCAATGTTCCTGGACGCCGTCCGCGAAAAGCACCTGACCCACCCGAAGGGAGAGCGTGATGACGTCCTTAACCGGGCGGTCGCTACGTGCGATAAGCGTATGCGCGGCCAAGATGGTGCGTGGGGGTGGGCTGCCACCGTAGAAGACGGCGACCCGTCCCCGCTCGACGCGGTATCGGCGGCGTACTGGATAGCGCGCACAACGCGACGCCGCCCCCGCGCACTCCGCGGGGGGAGCACTCAGGGGCGGCGCTGCGTCGTCATCGTGTAGCTAGTAGCGCAGGTCAAAGACCGCGTTGTGGATCACCCTGTACAGGGGATAGGTGATGTGGCGCGCGTACTCTGGGAACTGAGCCAAGTACTCTGCTTCGGTGAGCGCGTAGTTCGGCATGAACGCGTCGATAAAGCGCGTCAGATCACGGCGCTTCGCTTCGGCGACGTCCAGGAACTCATCAAACTCATTATCGTGCTCGGTCATTTTGCCGCGCTCCCAGCGGGACACGGTGCACTGCGCCGCTCCGCAGACGCGCTCCCCGAACTCCTTCTGCGTCAGCAGAAGATCACCGCGCCTAGAGGCGTTGCTAATCATGTATGATCACTCCCTACTCGACTATATGCATGATTATATGCACATGTGGTATGTGTGCTCAAACGTTGAATTCACGCTGCAAACCCGCATCCCTCACACGTGCGCGTGTACCATAAGAGCCAAAAGACAACCAAACGGAAAGAGCTGACATGTCCGCCCCCATGATCGCCGGTCTCACCAGCGCCGAGCAGGCCGTCTTCGCGGCGCTGTGGAAGCGCATCGAAACCAAGGCTCCCAAGAATGAACTGCTGAACGCGTACTATGACGGTCACAGGGTCTTCCAGGACCTCGGGATCAGCGTGCCACCGCAAATGGCGCGCGTCCGCGCAGCCCTCGGCTGGCCAGCCAAGGCCGTGTCCACGCTTGCCCGCAAGCACGTCTTCGAGGGCTACTCCCTCGACGGGCGACTAGACCCGTTCGACGTCACTGAACTCCTGGTCAAGAATTCGTTCGACGTCGAACTCATGCAAGCGATCCAGTCAGCCTACAAGCATAGTTGCGCGTTCATCTTGGTCGGTGCGGGTGACACGTCAGCGGGCGAACCGCCCGTCGTCATCCAGGCCCGAGACGCGCGCTGGACGTCTGTCCAGTGGGACACGCGCCGCCGCTGCGTCACCGCCGGTCTGGCGATCAACGGCGTGGACACGCCCGACACGGACGGGTGGGACACGGACACAATCACGCGCCTGACCGCCCCGTCCGACGCAACCCTCTTCCTCCCCGGTGAGACGATCCGCCTGACCAAGGGGGCGCGCGGCGCGTGGCAGGTCCAGCGCCTCCCCAACCCAGCCGGACGCGTCCTCATCGAAATGCTGACCTACGATCCGCAGATCAGCCGCCCCTTCGGGCGCTCCCGCATCAGCCGCGAAGTGCGATACCTGACCGACTGTGCGATCCGCACGATGGTCAGAACCGAAGCATCCGCAGAGTTCTTCTCATCGCCGCAGCGATACGTCCTCGGCGCGGACGAAGACGCCTTCACGGGCATCGACCGGTGGTCTGCGATCACGGGCCGCATCCTCGCCCTATCCCCGAACGAAAACGGCGACGTCCCGTCCGTCGGACAGTTCTCGCAACTGTCGATGGAGCCACACCTGTCCATGTACCGCCAGCTCGCACAAAATCTATGCTCGGCGACGAACATGCCGACCTCATCCGTCGGCATCTTCGCGGACAACCCCGCGTCCGCCGAAGCCATGCAGGCCGCCGAATACGCGCTATCAGACGAAGCCGAATACCAGTGGCGTGTGTTCACGCCCGCGCTCCGCCGCATCATCGAAGACGTCGTCATGGTCCGTGACCACTCGGTCACCGCGCCCGACGAATCCTGGAAACTCGCCGTCAACTGGACCCCCGCACGATACGTGTCCCCGCAGGCATCCTCGGACTTCATCGTCAAGATCGCCCAGGCAATGCCCGACGTAGCCACAACGACGGTCGGCATGCGCAGAGCAGGATTCACCCAGCAGGAGATCGACCAGATGCAGGCAGAGACCAGGCGCGCGGGCGCGGCATCGATCCTTGACCGCCTGGACAAGCTCGCCGGAAACACGGTCGCCTGATGGTCACCCGCAGCTCTCTCACCCGCTACTCCAAGGCCGTTGACCAAGCGGTCGAAGCAGCCCGCGCCGACCTGGCCGCATTCTGGGACACGCTCCCACTCGACGACCCCGCCGCATGCCGCGACGCACTCATCGACTTCGTACCACGCCTCGCCGCCCAATACGGCGACGTCGCCTCGCTCGCGGCTACCGAGTGGTATGACAGCGAGCGCGACGCGGCTGGCATCCGGTCAGAGTACCGCGCGACACCCGGCCCGTCAGCGCTGCCCGTTCAGGTCGAAGCGAGCGTCCGGGCATCCGCTGACCACCTGTGGTCTGACCAGCAGGAAAAGATGCTGGCCGACCTGAAAGGTGCCATGCAGATGTGGGTCAAGGACACGGGCCGTAACACGATCCTGCGCAACGCCAGGCGTGATCCGTCTAACCCAAGGTGGGCGCGTGTCCCACGAGGCGCGAAAACCTGCGCTTTCTGTACGATGCTCGCTTCACGCGGCTGGGTGTACGCGTCTGAGAAGACAGCTGGCGGCGCTGGCAATCGCTTTCACCACGACTGTGATTGCGAGATCGTCCCGGCGTTCGGGGACGCGGACCCCAAGATTGACGGTTATGATCCTGACCACCTGTTAGAGTTGTATAATGATGCGCGAAGCGCTGCACTTGAGAGCGGTGAGAATCCGTCGGATTTGAACGTTCTCATGCGGCATGCTAGGCGTGCGACGCCTAGCGCTTACGCGGACGGCGTGAAACCCCGCCCGCAAACTACCTGACAGCTGGGGTTCAGCTGGCCGACGGGGCGACGGCCCCTATAAACGGAAGGCATACCATGAGTGACGAAACCAACACCAACGCGACACCCGCGCCCGACGCGGGCGACACCAAGGGCGCGACGCAGGACCAGGCCCCCAAGTCTGACCAGGCGTTCACGCCGATCACCAGTCAGGAGGCGTTGGACGCGATCATTACGAAGCGCGTCGAACGCGAGCGCCGCAAGTTCGCGGACTACGACACGCTCACCGCGAAGATCGGCACGCTCGAAACTGACCTTGCGGCAGCCACCGCGAAGGTCGAGTCCTACGAACGTGAGGCCGCGCACGCGGCACTCGTTCGTGAGGTCGCGAAGGAAACCGGCGTCCCCGCAGACCTCCTGCGCGGATCAACCCGTGAGGAAATGGTCACTCACGGCAAGGCGCTGGCGGAGTTCCTGACCGCACGGTCAACGACCCCCGTCATCCCCAACCTCGGGGCCGCCCCCGAGACCAAGCAATCGACCGAACAGGCGTTCGTCAAGATGCTGTTCGGCAACTGACCTCCTACTGAAAGGGTAGAAAATGGCCGTATTCGGCACGGGGCAGGCCGCCCCGCTGATGCCCCGCGAAATCGCGGACGGCATTGTCAAGAAGACGCTCAGCACCTCAACGGTCGCGAAGCTGTCCGCCCAGGAGCCGATGCGATTCGGCAAGACTGACATCGTCACCTTCAACGACTTGCCAAGGGCGCAGTTCGTCGAAGAGGGTGGCGATAAGGAATCGACCACGGGCGGGTTCTCTTCTGTCACTGCGGTGCCTCACAAGGCGCAGGTGACCATGCGGTTCAACCAAGAGGTCCAGTGGGCCGACGAGGAATACCAGCTTGGTATTCTTCGTACGCTCGCTGAGGCCGGAGCAGACGCTCTATCCCGTGCGCTGGACTTCGGTGTGTACCACCGAATCAGCCCGCTCACTGGCCAGGCGGTTACCACCTGGACGAACTACATCAACGCGACGACCAAGCGCGTTGAACTCGGCAAGGGCGGCTCCGACCCTGACGCGGATTTCCGCGCTGCCGCCGGTCTCATCATCAACGATCTCAACACCGGCGTTCAGGTTACCGGCGCTGCCTTGGACCCCAAGTTTACTTGGGCGCTTTCCAACCTGATGGTCAAGGATGGGTCTGGCGTGACGTCCACGCCGCGTTACCCGCAGCTCGGCCTCGGCACCGACGTGACGTCCTTCATGAGCGTCCCCGTCGCCGTGGGGTCCACCGTGTCCGGCCTTCCCGAAGCCACGGACACCAAGGTCAGAGCGATCATCGGCGACTTCGTCAATGGCATCCGTTGGGGTGTCCAGAAGGAGCTGCCTGTCGAAATGATCACCGCTGGTGATCCCGACGGTCAAGGGGATTTGAAGCGCAAGAATCAGATTGCGCTTCGCCTCGAGGTTGTCTACGGGTGGTATGTCTTCCCGGATCGTTTTGCGGTGATCGCTGAAAAGTGACCGCGTGAATAGGGGGGGGCGGCTCCGGCCATTAACGTGGTTGGCCGCCCCCCCTTACCGCATGGTAGGAAAGGAAGCGCAATGACGTTCACACTCGCAACTGCGCAGGATTATGAGGACCGGTACGGGCCGCAGGAGGCTGGTGAGGCCGCCATGACGTCGGCGCATCTCGCCCGCGCGTCGCGCATCGTCCGCGATGAATTCGCGCGCGAAGGCCTGGACATCACCGTCCTTATCCAGGCCGGTCGCCTGCAGGCCGATACGGTGGCTGATGTCGTGTGCGACATGGTGGCGTACATGCAGCGCAGCGCCGCCGGTGACATGCCGTTCGGTGCGACGCAGGTCAGTCAGACGGCTGGCCCGTACACGCAGTCGGCGTCCTACAAGACCCCCACCGGGTCCATGAGCTTCACCCGCGTGCATCGCCGCCGCCTGGGTCTCCCTGTGTCGCGCGCGTTCAATGTTGACCTGTTGGCAGGTCGATCGTGATCCGCGGCGAAACCGTCACCCTGGTCCGCCCGGCGGACGCCGGCGTCGATGCGTTCGGGGATGAGCTGACCGGCTGGCAGGCCGGTGTCCCCGTCGGGAACGTCCTCGTCGCCCCCGCGTCAACGGATGACCTGGCCGGGAGCCTGCGCCGTGACGGCGACCGCGACGCACTCACGCTGCATTTCCCCAAGACATTTTCGGGTAGCCTGCGGGGCTGTCGCGTCATCGTGCGGGGCGTCACTTACCGTGTGGTAGGTGACCCGCAGCGGTACACGACTGCCATGACGCCCGGCGCGTGGGACCTCCCTGTCACCGTCGAACGAACGGAGGGATAGCATGGTGAAGCAGGTCACTACCAAGTTCAAGCTGGATTACGAGGCTATCGGCAAGATGGCCTTTGATGTCGTAGACGAAACTGTGGTGGCCGTCGCCAACCGCGCCGGCTTGGACTTTGATGGAGACATCATCTGGACTGACCGACCTCACGGTGCCGTGTGGGCCACTACATTCGAGGCGCGCCGCCTCAACGCCAAGGAAAACACCCTGATGAAAGCGGCATTCTCACAGTGAAACGCATCATCGATTACATGCGCGCGAATCTGCGCGACGGCACGGTGCCCGTCCACGCGACCGTGCCCCGAAACTACACGAGCGGTCAGCTCGTCACCATCGAACGCACCGGCGGCAGGGCTGACCACCTCATCGACTACGGCGTGTACGCCGTCCAGGCGTGGGCAGACAATCACGCTGACGCCTACCAGCTGGCAAGCGACGTGCGTGACGCGCTCATCACCGCACCCGCAAGCGTCGCCGATCTAGCGTCGACGCAGGTTACCAGCATGTATAATTTCCCCGACCCCGACAGTCGGCAGGCACGCTACCAGCTCACTGTCACGGCATCACTCATGAGAGGATGATCACTAATGGCTAAGAATGATTCCAGTCTTGCAACAGCAGCTAAGCCTGTAGCAGCTGGCGCGATCAGCTCTGCCACGACAAAGACGACCCTGCCGACAGATGCGACCACCGACCTCGCAACCGGGTTTGTCAAGCTCGGCTACGTGTCTGAGGACGGCCTGACCAACGGCCTTGACACTGATGTGGAGAACATCAAGGCGTGGGGTGGGGACACGATTCTGACCGTTCGGACGTCCCGAACGGAGACCTTCAAGTTCACCCTCGTCCAGGCATTGGATGTGGATGTGCTGAAGGAGGTGTACGGTCAGGATAACGTCACCGGTGACCTGACCACCGGGATCACCGTCAAGCACAATGGCAAGGAGCTGCCGCGCCGAGCGTTCGTGTTCGACATGCTCATGACGGGAAATGTGCTGAAGCGCATTGTCGTACCGGCCGGTCAGGTGACCGAGGTTGGCGACGTCACGTACGTTGACGGCAGTGCCGTCGGCTACGAAACGACCGTGACCTGCTTCCCCGACGCTCAGGGGAACACTGTGTACGAGTACATCAAGAAGGCGGCGTGACCATGGCCAAGACCATCAAGACGGTAGAAATCAACGGCTTTGAACTCGACATCGACGTCAGCGTCTTTGCAGACTTCGAGTTCCTTGAGTCGCTCGCCGATGTCGCGAACGGCGAACCGGCAAACGTCATCCGCCCGTTCCGCATGCTGTTCGCAGGCGATACCTACCAGAAGGTCAAGGATCACCTGCGAGACGAAGACGGGCGTGTCCCCGTCAAGGCAATGAGCGCCTTCCTTAGCAAGGTTGTCAAGGCAGCGGCCCCAAACTTCTAGTGCTCCTGGGGGCGGAGCAGAAAGCCCCCGATGAGCTGGCCGCCGACTTCCTCCGGTTCTACCAGGTGGAAGATTGGCGGCAGCTCAACCCAATGCGGGCAGCTTCCCTTGCGGCGGCTATGATCGGCCAGCCCGAGTCATGGACGCGCAGGAAACTAGACCCCTATTGGGAGTGGTCAATCCTGACCAACCAGTGGGGCGTCCTCGCGTCCGACGCCCTTCGGTGGATTCAGTGGTCGAAGACACGCGACGGCCAGCGGAACCAGCGCCCGCCGAAGCCGTTCCCGCGCCCGTGGGAGAGCGAACGCGATTCGTACGTCGCGCTTCCCATTGACGAGCTAGAGGAAGCGCTAGAGGCGATCCGTAGAGCCTGACCAGAAGGAAGGAAAGATATGGCGGGAAACAAGGGCACCGACATCGGTACCGCCTGGATTAACATCGTCCCCTCTTTCCAGGACATGGGCGAGGGCATCGCCAAGGAACTCGGCCTGGTCGACAAGAAGGTCCCGGAGCACACGTCCTCGTGGGGCACTGCGATCAAGGAAGGCCTGGGCAGTGCTTTCCAGGCGGTCGGAACAATGGCTGTCGCAGGCCTCGCGGCGGCTGGAGGCTTCATCGCGTCCTACACCGGTGAGGCCCTGGCCGCGTCCGACGCCACGGACAAATTCAAGTCCACGTTGAACTTCGCGGGCCTCGACTCGAGCGTGATCGATGATCTGACCGCATCCACGCAGGCGTACGCCGACAAGACCGTCTACGACCTCTCTGATATCCAGATGGTCACCGCGCAGCTCGCGTCAAACGGCATCGAAGGATACGCGCAGCTCGCAGAGGCCGCCGGTAACCTCAACGCCGTCGCGGGCGGCAACAAAGAGACCTTCAAGTCCGTCGCGATGGTCTTGACGCAGACGGCGGGTGCCGGAAAGCTGACCACTGAGAATTGGCGGCAGTTGACCGACGCGATCCCTGGCGCGGCTGGCCCCCTCAAGCAAGCGCTCCTCGACGCGGGCGCGTACACGGGCGACTTCTCTAAGGCCCTGTCAGACGGTCAGATTTCCGCCGACGAATTCAACAAGGCAATCACAGACCTTGGACTCACCGACGTCGCCAGCGAGGCCGCCACGTCCACGTCAACGTTTGAGGGCGCGTGGGGCAACCTCGAGGCCGCGATTACCGGTGGCCTTGTCAAGATCATCGAGCCGCTGAAGGGTCCCCTCACCGACGCTCTGAGCGGCATCGCGGATTCCCTCACACCCGTATTCGAGGCTATCGGTACGGGGATTGACAGCCTGGTCAACGGCGGTGGCCTTGACGAATTCACGGGCATGCTCGGCGGAGCCGCCCCCGTCGTGGGCCTCCTAGCCGGTGCGCTCGGCCCCCTGCTGACGCAGCTCCCGCTGATCGGCGGCGGATTCGCGGGCCTGACCGGCCCCATCGGACTTGCCGTCGGCGCATTCATCGGCGTCCTACAGAACTCCGAATCCCTGCGCGACGCGCTTGTCAACTTGGGGGCGTCGATCCTCCCCGCCCTCGAACCACTCGGCGGCGTCTTCGTCCAACTGGTCGAAGCCATTGGCCCGCTGCTCGGCCAGATCGGCGACGGACTGGCCCCCATCATCGCAGCCCTCACCCCTATCGTCACGGCAGTCGTTGAGGTGATCGTCCAACTGGTCAGCCAGATGATGGACTCTCTTCTACCCGTCCTGTCGCAGGTAGGTGCGGTGTTTGTGCAGCTCGGAGAGTTCCTAGCTCCGATCATCGAGTGGCTGGGCGCGATGCTGATCCCCGCATTCCAGGCCCTCGGCACCGCCGTCGGCGTCGTCTTCGGCAACATCATGACCGTCATCTCAGGCGCGCTCACCTTCATCCAGGGCCTCATCCAGACCGTTGGCGCGCTAATTACTGGCGACTGGTCAGGAGTCTGGACCGGAATCCAGACCATGTTCTCAGGAGTCTGGACAGCAATCCAGGGCATCGTCTCCGCCGTCCTGAACGCAATCGGCGGCATCATCAGCGCTGGCCTGAACCTGATCTCCGGCGTCTTCTCTGGCGTCTGGTCAGCACTCGTCAACCTCGTGTCCAACACATGGAACTCGATCACGAGCGCGATCAGCAGCGGCGTCAACAGCGCCGTCTCCTACGTGCAACAGCTCCCGTCCAAGATCAGCAACATTTTCTCCGGCGCTGGAAACTGGCTAGTTTCCGCCGGAAAGTCAATCATTGACGGCTTTATCAACGGTATTAAGTCGGCGTTCGGCGCGGTACAGTCTACGCTCGGATCACTCACGAACATGCTCCCGTCCTGGAAGGGACCCGAGGACCTTGACAAGGTGATCCTCAAGGACGCGGGCCGCCTCGTCATCAGCGGATTCGTGACCGGCATGGAAAGCCAGTACGCGGCGGCACGCGACAGCCTCACGCGCTTCACAGCGTCACTCGCCCCAAGCATGAACGCCCCGGTAGCACCGACCGGATGGTCAGGAAACGGGGGCCTCCCCGAAACCCTGACACTCCGCATCGGCGAACGCGATTTCACCTCCTACCTGGAAGGTGAGACGGTCCGGACACTCCGACGCGCGTAACGAAAGGCACAACATGGCTAACAAAACGTGGATTGCCGCACACACCGGCCTCCCATCCTTCAGCGTGGACGCCGGGACACGCGTCACCACCAGTGGCCGCACACTATGGCCCGGCAACCAGAAGGGCGTCTTCTCTGACGCGCTCGCGGCCCCCGGCGTGCCCACCACCTACCAGGTGGGAGACAAGACCGTCACGCTCACACGCCGCCCCATCCCCGGCGGCGGAATGCTCCTCACCGGCATAGACGGACGCCCCATCGACGGCCTGACCGCATGGAATAACCAGGATCCCATCTCGTGGAAATCCGGTGCGTCGATCATTGATGACCGCCTCACCAGGTGGTC
>FLSF01000823.1_pt1 | contig 11453 bp, 13 predicted proteins | sample 1550431 | NCBI WGS metagenome assembly FLSF01 (sample SAMEA4031754, study PRJEB14383) | metagenome | biome: human; feature: oral; material: saliva | place: Philippines | collected 2014 | reverse complement strand
TCTAATATATCAACTGTATCTTTATTGACACCTCTTACAGAGAATGGAGCAAAGAATCTTTCTACTTCAGAAACAGCTACTTTATTTTGTATTCCTTTGCCAGCCAATTCGCCGTAAATAATTATTGAATCATAATTTTCTGTATTGATTTTGTTTTTTATTTCATTAAATATTTTTAAAAATTCAGATTTATCATCTTCAACATATTTAACAAAATCATAATTATCATCATCTAAAGACAATACTCTGTTACGACTTTGACAAAATAAAGAATTATGTTTAAGGTCCAATCCAACAGATGAATTGGTTCCATGTATTTTTACAGTTCCAATTAAATTAGATTTACGCAATCCAAGATATTGCATAGTTTTAATAAAATTCCTGAATTGTCCTATACTTTCAAATTTTACAATTTCTCTCATATTAATCCCTTATTATAGTAGGGCAATAATGCCCTACATATTATATATTTTTTACATATTTATTATATACGTATGTGAAATCTTCCAAATAGCAATTTTTTATTTTTCCATATTCGAAAAAATCACTATTATTTTTTATATCCCCAATAGTTGACTTAATATCATTTACAAATGCATCGCCAAAATATTCTGTAGTATATAAATCTTTACTTATTCCGTAACCAAATGATTGAGTTCTATCAGAAATATATAATCCTCTTTCTATATTAAAGGTAGAAGTGAAAACTAATACATTACATTCATCTTTTATAATAACAAAGCAATCTAAGTCTGGATATACTTCACCATAAGATAATATAATATCAGAATCTGATATCGACATATATTCAGGCTTATCAGAAATAATGAATCTTTTAATTTCAAATATCTCAACAATAATGAAATATATAAAACTAAACAAAAATAAAAAAGCAACAGAACATACAGGTTCTACAAAGAAAAAAGAACAAATAACAATGAAAACAGATAGGAATATATATAAATTATGAGGAAATTTTCCTTTTACATACTGTCTAAAAGAATTCCATCTATTCTCTCTTCCAAGTATAGAAACATTACCATTATCTTCCTGATATACAATAATATCCATTTTGTTTCCTTTTAAAGAAATAGCCACCCTGATTAACAGGATGGCTTAATTCATTCAGTACATTAAGATTCTTTTTTAAAAGAATTCTTATACTCTTGATACTCAAATTCAAATTGGCTGTCATTAATTCCAGTTTCTTTTTGGAATCGAGCAATACCCTCAGTATTGGAATCAAGTTCTTCAATAAATTTGTCCATGTTGAATTTGGACAAATTAAAATTATTGGCAGACATAGATGTCACAATTTGAGACTTTTGCAATTCAAGAGATGAAATCTTAATAGTAACCTCTGAAATACGTTTAGTAATTTGATTCTTAAACGATTCATAATTCTTATACATAGCTTTTGAATTATCCAGACATTTCTTGATATTAAAAGCACTAAGAATCTTTTCCTCATTAGAATCATCAGCTGCGGCAATAATTTCTGCGTCTTTCAATTTACGCTCTTCAGTTTTAATCGCCTCTTTATATCTGGCAATATTTTTATCAGTCTTTACTGATTCAATATAAAGGCTTTGAAGATATTGCCGACCCTTTTCAATTTGCTTGTCAACTTCGGCTTTAGCTAAATCAGGATTTGTCATAAACGGCTTTTTAAAAACTGAACCGAAAATAACTTTAATAATGGTAAAAATTTTATTCATAGTAAATTCCTTTAAAATTCAATAAATGGTTCACCAACACAAATGACATTTTCTATTTTAAGATCATGCCATAAGCGCACCACTTGTGGACGATCATCAAAAACTACTTTAACATTATAAGCAGGTTCAACATGGTCAAAGAATAAATCTTTTTTAACAAAATAGTCTTTACGATTATCTTTTGATTTGCGCATATAAAGTTCAAAATCTAAAGTTTTTGAGACATTCTTTTTAATCCATTCTTCAGTTTTATCACGACAAACTGAATCACGTCCAGATAAGAAGACAATCTTGCACTTATGCTTTTCAGTATATGCAAGCACCAAATCAATAATAAATTGACTAGGTTTATCGTTATCTACCTTATCCCATTCAAATGCTGTACGTCCAGACATTTCAGCAATAGTGCCATCAATATCAACAACAATGCAATCAGGTTTAGTTTCGTCTGGAACATAAAATTTAAAACCAGAATATTCTAAATAACTTTTGTATTGTTTTCTAATAGCTGACTGGCCGACACCATTTGTTCTAAGATTATCACGTTTAACTGCTTCTTCAAAAGAACATTCAAAGTCAATGATTTCAAAATCGTAACCAATTTTAGCAGCAAAATCTTTCCAATATTCTCTTACGCGATTTGAAAGATTAGTGTCAACAATGACGATATTCTTTTTGTCTTTTATTGCCTGATCAGCAATTGACTTTTGAATATTGGAAACTGCCTGTTCGTTTTCTTTATTCAACTTATAATTAGCCCAGGTTTGCCCGGGCTTAACAAAGTTAAAACGAATATCATCTCTAGTGATATAAACAGCATTAGGAATAGGATTAGTCTTTGCCCATGAAGTTTTACCAGAAGCAGAAATACCAACAGTCAAATATACTTTAAGTTTACTTGTTCCCATTTAATTCCTTTTCTAATTTCAGTACATCACGCAAAATACGAGATGGAATATAATTCTTAGCCTCTTTAATGCCTTTACTTCTTAAAATAAGATAAGACAATTTAATTAACAGTTCTTTGCCACTATATAAATCCGAATACTCTTTTACAAGAGTAGGATTTACTTGCTTTTTAACAATTTTAATTGAAGCATCAATAGCTTTGGCGTCAGGATCGTTATAAGCATGTCGAACAATCAGATCAGAAAACTTCTTATTGTCAATTTTAGAAGCATTAAACAGTAAAGTATTCTTTGAGGCTAATTCTTCAATTTTAAATGGAGGTACATATAAAATTTTACACCATTTTTTAATGCGCTTAATTTCATATTCCCATCTTTGAACTGATTTAAACATATCATAAGCCATACGTTTATATGGCTCTAGACGATTCAAATCAAATCTACCTTTATTTTTACAGTTAAGCATTTGCTCAACTATTTTATCAATACCACGATTTTCGTCACGTTTACGTTTACTAGAATTACGCGGATTAATAACTAAATCAGCTTTATTAAAATACTTAGATGTAACAAGCCAATCAAAAAGTTGTTCCTCTGTTTTAAATCCTTTTCTAAATTTCACTTCATTAAAACCTAAGAATGACAAAGATTCTTCAAAATCAAGTTTAATAGGATATTCAATCATATTTTCAGTTTTACGAAGGAATAATCCATTACTTGCAAACTTCATTTCGTAAGGAATAATTTGTCCTATTAGAGCAGACATTGTTCCAAAATCATACCAATGTCTAAAGCTCCAATTATTTATAAAGTTAATATCAACCTGAACGTCAATATCAAATTCCTTAGAATGAATAACTACTTGATTAGTTCCGACAAACACATCTTTAACATCAAATGATTTTGATTCACGAAGAAGTTCTACTACTTCTCCAAATTTAATATCGCCATCTTTGATGTAAACATCAATATCCCCAAAAGAGGATTTATTTTCAATGTGCCGAGGAATATAAGCATTCTTGATGTTAATAGCAGAAAGAATAGCATTACAAAGAAGGCTATATTCATTTACCATTCTACGAGAAGATAACTTGCCGCCCATTTTAATTTCCTTTTAATTACTTAAAAATTTAGATATAAAATTTTTTCTACGAGAAAATAGAAAATCATTGAATATCTCTAAAAATGTTTTATCTCTATTTTTATATTTCTTAATAAGGATAGCAGACTCAGAATAATTACCTATTGCTAATGCAAAATCTTTTATAGTAGGAGCAGTATTATACTTTTCCCAAATAAAATCCAATGAATTAAATAATTCATTTCTTGCGTCAATATACTTATCAAGAATTTCCTTATCTTCAGGAAACAAAGATAAATATTCAGATTCTTCAAAATTGATAACAAGTTCAAGAGCCTTATTGCCGCTTAAACCATTACCGCGTAACTGATGAACCGCAACATATGCAGGACTCTTAATTTTCAAAATGGGAACACCATTTGTATTGTAAACAACGTATCCCTCATTTAAATCTGGAAGTTCATCTGCAGCCTTAGCACAAGCAGAATAGCTATCAAATGTAAATCTCTTAGGAAGCCTAATTGAATGTTTATCCAATCTTCCACTATTCTTAAGGTTCAGAACTATTTCGTCTTTATCGATATATACGCCGGTATCATTATCACGAACTGCTAATAGCCACATTTGTGTACCAGGATATGATGTTACCACTTTATTCTCACGAGATGTAAGTTCAAATATTAAAGTTAAACCTTCAAATCCTTCAAATATGGAATTAAATTCATCTTGTGTCTGAACATTAAAGCCTTTATAAACAAGGTCTTTAAACATCACATCAAAGCCATTTACATCTGTATTCCCATATGCAGTCTTTTAGTGCCAGCATGCCAATTCCCATTATAATGGAAAACCTTAATAAGACTTCCATCTACTTTCTCATAAATATGACATTCGGCCCAATTTATATTTGGACATACATCATCTTCGCCATAGTTAAAGAATCTGTCAAATGGCCTTGCAATAACTTTTAGATTATTATCTAAAACAACACCACGAGATTCTATAACTACAGGATTTCTTTTAAATGGAAAACTTTCGATTTGACTGTATTGATATACAGTCAAATCTCCATGTTTATAAAAATGTACTCCTAATTCATGGAGTTTATCTTCGCCATATTTTTGAATAAATTTAATTAATTCCATAATAACTCCTTAAACAGAATACATCTTCATATCATTTAAGCATATACAGGTAAGTTTTCTATTATCGCCGAATACATAACCTGTATCAATATATATTGTATTACCTAATTGAATAGGTTCATCAACAACAGTATGGCCGACTATTACATAGTCTATGCCATTAATAATAGATTTATCTTTTTTATAAAATCTTTTTCTTGTCCACATTGAATTAGTTCTAATAGAGTGATTGCTATTAACACTAATTTTAAAAATATCCCAGTCTTTTAATGATTCTGCGTGAACAATACCAAATTTCTTATCTAATGTTTCTATTTCTATCACACTAGGAAGATTATCTATTAATTTATAATACTTCATTATTTCAGATTCTTTTAAATTTTTAATAAAAGAACCATCACCGGCAAGATAGTCTTCAAAGTCTACTATTGCCTTTTTATAATCTTCAGATACGGCATCACAATAACAGATGAACCTATAATCATGATTCCCAATAACAGAATGAAACCAAGGTTCATAAAGTAAATCTAGAACCTCTTTTGATTTTGGACCTCTATCAACAAGGTCTCCAACAGCAAACATTCTGTCTTTCGCGAAATTAAATTTTATCTCTTTTAAGAGATTCATCAATTGATCATAACAGCCATGAATATCGCCAACAACGAAATCACGACCAGCTAAATTTCTATTGTAGGTCTTAATATATTTCATAGCAGATCCTATCACAAATACATTTCTCTTTTAAGCTTTTCTTCAAAAAGCTTTTCAATTTTCTTATCAAAACCCGGATTAATTTTTAAAATTTCTGGAAGAATATTTAAATTAACTCTATTCCTGGGAATATCAAGATTAGAATTACATTCCTCTTCATTCCAATCAAGATTAAATTTGTTTGCATACTTGTATATATGTTTCTTTTTAACAAGTAAAAATGGGCGAATAATATTGTTTCTTTTAACAGGAATAAACTTTTCCTGCCCTTTAATCCAGAATAACAAATATCCTGAAACTACATCATCTAAATTGTGTCCAGTAACAATAGGCATATCAAAGGATTCTAACCATTTATATCTGGCACTACGCCATTCATGTTCAGCTTCTTTTACATATACAACATCAGAATTTGTAACAAGCTCGATATTATGTTTCAAAGAAAAAGCCTCGGCAAACGCCAAGGCTTTCTTATCTTCATCATTTCCATGATTAAAGAAACATAACTTAAACTTTTTATTTTGTGATTTCAGATAATGTGCAAATACTACACTATCAACTCCACCACTAAAGGCCAATCCAAATTCTGTATTGTTATCTGGAATAAGACCTTTAATGAGTCGCATACAATCACCCAATGAAATCAAATTTCAGATAAAGCACGTTTACGAATAGTACCAATATCTACATGAGATACAATACCATTTTCAAACACAACCTCAAGTTCATCATCACTATAATCTCCAATAGAAGACATATTGTCGATGCACTTGTCGTTTACAACTTTAACGCGTCCACGGAAAGATTTCTTGCCTGGATCAGTTTTCGGATCTTTTTGAATTGGATATTCAACACCACCTTGGGTTACAGACGTAGCTTTAACAGCAAATCCAAGTGAATCGCGGGTATTGCCTTGATAAGAATAGGATCCCACTCCCATCACAATATTAGATGAGGCAAATCCTTTTTCTTCCAATCCTGTAAAAATCAATTCGGCACGTTCAAGCGTAATAGAGTCGCCATAAATAGCACCAATATGCGGATCAAGGACTTTGTATCCTTTACTGTTAATAGTACCACCAAATTTATCCCAAAGAAGTTCAATAAGGCCTTTTTCTTCAGGAGTAGTGCCACCATTTTTAACAGTACCACAAATAATATCTACAGGCGACCCACTGTCTGGACGTACTACGAGGCGTCCGTCACGCTTCATAATATCCTCTTTTAAAGAAGGAATTACAACGCTAACATTATGCCAGAAATCATATGTATCAGAAACAATAGATACAAATCCAGAAGGATAAAGCTCTGTGATAAATTTACGATATGTTTCTGTTTCATCACGACCTTTGCCTTCAGATTCCTGTTTGGCAATATTAGCACACATTACAGAATGCTCACTCGCCGGTATCGAAGTTGGATTCCAATCTTTTGCAGTTTTACCAGAATAATATTTATCAGCATATATAATAGCTGGAATATTATCTGTACCATCAAAATAAATAAGATGTCCAAGACCAGAAATTTGTGCGCTTTCCAAAGAGCTCATACCACGCATAGAAAAGTCATGAAACTGGAATGACACATGACCATTATTATCGCATGTCTTGGCTGCATATTTTTCGCCAATCATTCGGTATTGACGTGCAATAGAAGCAGAAGTAATTGGGCTCCACAAAGAGCAAGACAAAAGAGTTTCAAGGTAATTGGTCAACCATGCAAAATCTTTATGGGTATTCTCAATAGTTAAATTAGGAACACCAACAGGAACAGAACGTCCTTCGGGAATAGCTTTTACACGAATTGGCAAATAAGCCAATTTATGCAATTTACGAATATGTTCACCATTGTCGTCAACACCAAGAGTGCGTTTAATAAATTCACAATACTCTTGTACTACCTCTTCTTCTGGGCGTTCAAAAAAGAATTTGTTGAAATAATCAACAAAATACTTTTTAAGAAAACCAGTAATATTTACAGATACGACACGATCAACTGTTGGAAGATATTTATTATTACGCGGCACTAATGTAGAATACAGAAACTCTGTATCTTTTGGGTATTGATTATGATGTGATGTTTTATAAAAGTCACAAATAAGAGAAGGAATAATAGATTCCATTTTGTTTCCTATTAAATAAGTTTAAAATCTTCGTGAATAACAATGCGAGGATCTTTACAATCGTCATTAAGAATACTATTACTTGTATAAACCTTACCGTTTAATGGACTTCCTTGAGAAAGAAGTTGTCCATTAAAAATATTATATTCACAATGCGCTACAACCAAATCAATATTTACATCTTCTGATTTTAAAAGTTTACGAATATTTTCTGCAGCTCTTAAAAAGGTTCCACCTTTAGAACACAAATCGTCAACGATAACAACATTCTTAAATTTAGTTGTATCAACTTTTACCAAATCAGCCGAATCGGCAATAACAGATGCTGCAATTTGACCACTTTCAAAATCACGATCTTTCAGTAATGAAATAGACTTAAATTCTGAAAGATGTTCTTTGTATTTCTTAGCTGCATTACCATCAGGATATACAATTAATGTAGTATCTCTATCATATTCCCCATTAATAAATTTAATTTGAGGCTTATAATTATATACATAACAATCAAACAAAGCTAAAGATACATCAGAGTGTGCATCTAAACATTTTATACAATCAGGTTTTACAATTTTATTTACAATATTGGCAAATGATTTAAGTGTAAAAGCTGAATCTAATCTTTTAGTGCGATCCATACGAGAGTATGGAATATAGGGCATAACCAATATAATTTTGGCTTGCTTATTATTTTGATAAATAGTATCAGCAGCGCAAATTAATGAAAAAATATCTTTATCATCTTCATATTTGAAATACAAACTAACAATATCTGTATTAGTAACAGGAAAATTATATCCACGTTCACCATTAGGGAATTGGATAACTTCAGCATTAAAAGAATTTATTTTAATCATTTTAAAATTCCAAAAAAAAAGAAAGCACACTATTCAAGTGTGCTTTCTCTACATTATTTTGTTTGATAAGCTTTTTGTTTAATTTTCTCCATAATAGAAGAAAGTTTATCAATCAAATATTTAATTGTGATATAACTATTATGCATACAGTTCCTTAAAAGGCATAGCTGCTTTTATACTTTTTAATAGGCTTAGCAACAATACCGAATTCTTTATTAATCAATTGTGGTAAAATTTCCTTATCAATTTCTTTAATAAAAGAATCAGTATCATCAGATTTTACTGCTCTAGCAATACTTGAAGAAATCAGATACATAAAGTTTTTCATTCCTTCAAGAGAAAGCTTAATACCGCTAATATACAAATCTTTATTTACATAATTGAATTTCATATTTGAAATATCAAAATATAAATAACGATCATTTCTAATAACGGTATTTTCCTTATTGATAATAAGGTTATATTCGCCAAGACAGAAATTGGTTTTACGGCTAGAAGAAGAGTAAATCATTTCTTGCAAATCATCAATATCGTAATCTATAAAATCAGTACAATATGAAGTTGAAAGATTCACGCCATATTTTTCGCAAATAGATTGAACAAATTTGCCAATGTCTTCTCCATCAATAAGGAATTGACAATCAAGATCACCAAGACGATTTGAGATCATTCGAGAATTATATCCCTCCATAAGCTGTTTAACAGTATAGTCAGGATACAAATTAGCTTCTGAAGCTAATTCACAAATAACATCAAATGAAGGATCATCAAAACGCACAATTGCATTAAAAATGTCATTTACACGATCTTTATTGTCCAAGCGGTCAGCAAGAACCTCTTTAATTACATCTTCAGGAAGATAGCCATATTCATAAGCATAACGAATACGGCTAGGGCGATTAAAGAAGAAATCATTAACCATATCTTTGTTATTGGCAGTAAACAAAAACAAATTGCTTTTTGTAGTAGCACCATCAATAACAGTCAGCATATACGATTGGTCTTCTTTCTTTTCGAACATCTTTTCAAATTCGTCAATAAAGAAGACACAACGCTCTTTAATATTTTCAATATAATTATTGAGAAGGCCGATGTGATTTGATTTTACAATAATAACCGGATTTGTTTCAGCAAGTTTTACACAAACCTGTTTAGCAAGCAAAGATTTGCCAGAACCAGAATTACCATAAAGCAAAACACCAAGATTTTTAGTAGCATTCTCAAAAGAATTAAGAATGCGGGTCAAACGAGAGTTTGAATCACCATAAATTTTAGCGGGGATAGTCAAAGGATCAGCTTCTTTTAAGAATACGCCTTCTTTGTCGCTATAAGCGGTAACATAAAATCCGGGAGGAAGATCCTTTTTAAAAATGTTGGGATCCATTTCCTGAGAAAACATCACACGTTTATCAGCAATTTGGTAAATCTTTTCCATAATTTATTTCCTTTAAAGCAGTTCTAAGAGTTTCAATATCACAATTGATAATACAAGAATTATTTGAATCAAACAATTCAAAAGAATAGTTATAAGGATTATTATCCTTAATTTTGACATCAAAAGATTCTTGATCTAAAATATAAGTTACCCATTTAGAATTAGATAATACATAAATATAAATAGACCTATTAAATGTAGTCATTTTTAAATATTTATCATCCAAACAAAGGCCGCCGGTATATTGCCCATTCCAGATCAAATACCTATTGTCAGTAAATGCAAATATACTTTTACTAGATTCAAGTTTAGTTATTGCATCTAATACAAATTTTTCATATTTATTTGTTTCATCATACTTTAATAGTATAAATTCATTTGGAGTTTTCCTGTCTTCAACAGACAGTACAACTTCATTATTACTAACCTTAACTACATTAACAATGAAATTATATATAGATGAAAATTCAGAAACATTAATATTCGGGAAAAACAAATGTGAACAAATTTTGCCAGGACTAACGATATTAAATAAGTTCATATTTTTATTAAGAGTATTGCATAAAATAAAATATTTTAATTCAAATTCTCTAATAGCAATTTCAGTAGAATAACAATGAAGATATTTATCAGTCATGAAGCTGGAAATAAGTAATGTCTGTGACATTTCTATTCCAATTTCTTTATGGACATAATCCAAAACAGGAGAAGTCAAAACATTCGAATAGATAAAATTCTTTTTATATCCAAGAAATGGCAAATGGAATCCTAAGAAATCTTTCTTTTCATCTTTCCAAACATCTAGAAATAATGAACCATCAGAAATAGAAAATTCATACTGATAATTTTTTCTTTCAATTTGATATTCGAAATCTTTTAAAATCTTATCACGCAAAAATACTAAGCTTTTTAAAAGTTCTTTATGATCACAATATTTAAAGGATTTAATATCAAAATTATCTTTAGAAGAATCAAACTCTTTGTCAGATTTTAAATATATGCATTTCATAATTAATCCTTTAAAAATCTATTCATATACCACTCTACAAGCTCAATATCAGCTTTATTTTGCGGATTGGATTTATTTAAAATTTGTATTGCAGATAAAATACTTTCACTACAGTATACTAATACTGGAGCCCCCTTACTTCCATTAGAGCTCTTTTTATATACAAGAACATGATCTTTATATTTGCTCGGCTCAATAAAAATTGATGGAAGAGATAAATGTTCAATGTTTGTCATACCTTTGTCCTTTTTCTATCAAAGCATTTTAACAATGCTTTTTATAGAATTGCTAAATCCATTTAGCAGATAATTCATGTATAAATTGTGACATGTAATTTCTTCATGAAGAAATTCTTTATCAATGCCTCTGCCAGGTTTCAAGAAATTCTCATTTGCACGAGAAAGAGCTATTTCATAACATTTCTCAATCTTCTCTTCTTGACTTAGATTAGAATATTCAACACTTAATTC
>FLSF01009905.1_pt1 | contig 11605 bp, 10 predicted proteins | sample 1550431 | NCBI WGS metagenome assembly FLSF01 (sample SAMEA4031754, study PRJEB14383) | metagenome | biome: human; feature: oral; material: saliva | place: Philippines | collected 2014 | reverse complement strand
GAAGATGTGCTGGTGAATACGGTGGCAGGTTTGCCGACGAGTTCTGCGCCGAGCCAAAGGGGAATGGTGCCGTCGATAAAGTATTTCATCGCTGCGGCCATATTGCCGAAACGTGTCGGGCTGCCGAGCGCGAGGCCGGCGCAATTTTTGAGGTCGTCGGCAGTCGCGTAGGGCGCGCCTTCGTCGGGAACGGCTTTTTCAACGGCTTCGCAAACGGTGGAAACTTTGGGCACGGTACGCAATACGGCTTCGCAACCGTCCACGCTTTCGATACCGCGTGCGATTTGGCGGGCAAGGTTGCGCGTGCTGCCGTTTTGGGAATAAAAGAGGACGAGGATTTTCAGGGGATTTGGGTTCATTTGGGGTTTCCGTTACAATGCTGTCAGGTTTCAGACGGCCTTTTGAATACTCGGGCCGTCTGAAAAGAAAAATTTCTATTCAAAAGTGGGAAAAGGTTATGCCGTTTTCGCAATGGTGGCAAGATTTTTTGAAAAGTAAGGGCGTGGCGTTTGCTTGGTTTGTCGTGCGCCGTTTTGATGACGAGCGTGTGCCGCAGGTGGCGGCAAGCATGACGTTTACGACGCTTTTGGCTTTGGTGCCCGTGTTGACGGTGATGGTCGTCATCGCTTCGGCCTTCCCTGTTTTCGACCAATGGTCGGGGGAATTTGTCTCTTTTATCAACCGCACCATTGTGCCGCAGGGCGCGGATATGGTGTTTGACTACATCAATGCGTTCCGCGATAAGGCCACCAAGCTGACGGCCATCGGCAGTGTGATGTTGGTCGTAACCTCGCTGATGCTGATTCGGACGATAGACAATGCGTTCAACCGGATTTGGCGCGTCAATTCGCAACGGCCTTGGATGATGCAGTTTTTGGTGTATTGGGCGTTGCTGACGTTTGGGCCTTTGTCTTTGGGCGTGGGCTTGTCGGTCGTGATCGGCCAGGTGCAATTGGTGGGCGGCTCGGAATGGCTGAGGGTTATCACTACGGTTTCATTTATTACGGCGCTGCTGTGGGGCTTGTACCGCTTTGTGCCCAACCGTTTCGTACCGGCCAGCCATGCTTTGGTCGGCGCGGCCGTAACGGCGTTTTGCTTGGAAACGGCACGCTTTTTGTTCGCTTGGTACATGGGCAACTTTGACGGCTACAAATCGATTTACGGCGCATTTGCCGCGGTACCTTTTTTCCTGTTGTGGCTCAACCTGTTATGGACGCTGGTATTGGGCGGCGCGGTTTTGACCTCGTCCCTGTCCTACTGGCGCGGCGAAGCGTTCCGCCGCAGTCTGGATGCACGCGGCCGCTTTGACGATGTATTGAAAATTCTGCTGCTGCTCGATTCTGCCCAACAAAACGGCAAGGCATTGCCGGTGCAGGAGTTCAGACGGCATATCAATATGGGCTTTGACGAATTGGGCGAGCTTTTGGAAAAACTGGCGCGACACGGTTATGTCTATTCCGGCCGCCAAGGCTGGGTCTTGAAAACGGGGGCGGAGTCCATCGACTTGGCGGAGCTGTTCAAACTCTTTGTCTACCGCCCGCAAACGCTCAACAAAGACAAAGTCAATCAAACGGTTGACCACATCATGCAGCCCTGCTTGGAAACTTTGAACATGACGCTTGCCGAGTTCGGCGCCCATACGAAAAAGCAATCCTCTTAAACCTGATGCCGTCTGAAAGCAAAAATATCAAGTTTCAGACGGCCTTTGCTATAATCGGCACACCACTGAATACAATATTCAACCTACAAGGAAAAATAGATGAAAACACCAGCCCTACTCTCTCTGCTCGGTTTGATTCCATCTGCCGCCTTTGCCGCCCACGGCGTAGGCCTCGGCCAACCGCCCAAATATCCGGCCAACTTCACTGCTTTCGAATACGTCAACCCCAACGCCCCCAAAGGCGGCACATTTACCACGCCTTTCCTCGGTGCTTTTGACACGCTCAACCCCTTTACCCTCAAAGGCAACCACGAATACGGCATCAGCATGCTGACGCTCGACACCCTGACCGAGCAAAGCATGGACGAACCTTACGCCGTTTACGGTCTGATTGCCGAAGACATCGCCTTGGCGCCGGACGGCCTTTCCGTTACCTTCAAAATCAACCCCAAAGCCAAATTCCACAACGGCGACCCCGTTTTGGCCAAAGACGTTGCCGCTTCATTTAACATCCTGACCAAAGACAAAGCCGCCGCCCCCATGTACCACTTCTACTGGAGCGACGTGGCCAAAGTAGAAACGCCCAACGATCGTACCGTCGTGTTCCGCTTCAAGCAGCGCAACTCAGAATTGCACATGATTCTCGGCAGCCTGCCCGTCTTCTCGCATAAAAGCTATCCAAAAGGACTGGCTGCCGCGCCCAACAGCCTGCCCATTGGTTCCGGCCCCTACCGTTTTGCCAAAGCCGAAAACGGCCGCATCAGCGAGTTTGTCCGCGACAAAAACTACTGGGCGCAAAACCTGCCCGTGCGCAAAGGTCGCTACAACTACGACCACATCCGCATCAAATACGTCAAAGACGAAGTTGTCCGCATCGAAGGGTTAAAAGGCGGCCAATATGACTTTGTACAAGAAAACGTCGCCCGCAACTGGGCGCGCGCCTACTCCGACGAAGTCCTCAAAAAACGCAACCTGTCCAAACACGAATGGCTGCAAAACAGCACCGCAGGCATGCAAGGCTTCGTCATCAATATGCGCCACAAGCCCTTGGACAATATTTACGTCCGCCGCGCCTTGATTGAAAGCTTCGACTACGAAAGCGTCAACAGCCGCATCTTCTACGGCGCATACCGCCGCACCGACAGCTTCTTCACCAACAGCACCATGGCCGCAACCGGCAAGCCCGACCGTGCAGAAACCGCATTGCTCAAATCATTGGGTACCAAGCTGCCCGAGGGCGTATTGGATCAAGACGTCCCTATGCCGCCGGTTACCGACCCCAAACTGGGCGTGCGTCCGAACCTGCTCAAAGCACGCGCCCTGCTTGAAAAAGGCGGCTATCAATACAAAAACGGCAAAGCAGTGGACAAACAAGGCAAACCGCTGACCTTTGAATTCCTCGCCCCCAGCAAAAACTATGAACGCATTACCGCCAAATGGCAGCGCGACCTCGCCAAAATCGGCATTACCATGAACGTGCGCACCGCCGATTCCGCCGTGTACCAAAAACGCATGAACGACTTCGATTTTGACGTAACCACCGGCTACTACGGCAACAGCGAAAGCCCCGGCAACGAGCAATACGACTACTTCAGCTGCGCCGCCGCCAAAACCGAAGGCAGCCGCAACCTTTCCGGCGTCTGCCATCCCGCGGTTGAAAAACTGCTGACCCATTTCAACAGCTTTACTAACCGCCAAGAGCTGCAAACCACCTCGCGCGCGCTCGACCGACTGATCCGCCACCAATACACCATCGTTCCAAACTGGTTCGCCGACCGCTACCGCGTCGTGTACCGTAACGATGTAGGCATTCCGTCCAAGCTGCCGAAATACTACGATCCCATCACCTTCGCCATGACCGCAGGCTGGAAGAAAAAGTAGTCGCATTTCGACAACACGCCCAAGCGGCTGAAAGCCCTTGACGCATAGCCTTTGGCATAAAAACCCATTATTCGTTTAAAACCAATTAATCCATCCAAACCAAATAATTACAAAAGAAAAAACAACTTAAAGCCAAATCAAAGGCCGTCTGAAAAATCCGTCAGCAAAAATCATCTGCAACGGAACATTTCAGACGGCCTTTTCGTCTCTTTTCAATCCAGTTTTGCAACCGAAACAAAATATCAAAAATTAACAAAAAAATTGCAACACAATACTCTCAAAATTTACAAAACCGTGTACACTTCCAACTTAAGATTTTGAATTATAAGAATAATCGTAATAAGAACTACAATCATCTCAATTTAACCAATATCAAGCGTTCATATAACAAAAGGAACAAAAACATGGAAATCAAACGTCTCTCTACCATTCTCAAACTGATTGCCAACCCCGAACGCATGGCCATCCTTTTCCTGCTGCTCGACGGCGACCGCAGCATTACCGAACTAGCACAAGCACTCGGCTCCTCCCCGACCGGCATCGCCAACCACCTCGCACGCCTGCGCACCGAAGGCATCATCGATTTCACGCGCTACCACCGCATCATCGAATACCGCCTCATCTCCGAAGAAGCCATCACCATCCTCAATACCCTGCGCACGCTCAAAGACCCTGCCGAATAAACAAATTATTCCACATCACAACAACAAGGCCGTCTGAAACATCAGCTTTCAGACGGCCTGCCACTTTCAACCCATATCGAAAAATAAACCAATCCGCTATACAATACCGCCCATGCCCACAGGCGCCATCCGCCGTCTTCCCACCCAACAGCACACACGGAAACATCATGAAAATCGCCACTTGGAACGTCAATTCCCTCAACGTCCGCCTGCCCCAAGTACAAAACTGGCTGGCCGACCACCAAGCCGACATACTCGCCTTACAAGAACTCAAACTCGACCAAGACAAATTCCCGGCCGCCGCCCTGCAAATGATGGGCTGGCATTGTGTCTGGAGCGGCCAAAAAACCTACAACGGTGTCGCCATCATCAGCCGCCACGAACCGCAAGACGTACATTGCGGCCTGCCCACCCTACCCGACGACCCGCAACGCCGCGTCATCGCCGCCACTATCAACGGCGTGCGCATCATCAACGTCTATTGCGTCAACGGCGAAGCCCTGGACAGTCCCAAATTCCAATACAAAGAACAATGGTTTGCCGCATTGACCGAGTTCGTCCACGCCGAAATGGCCGTACACCCCAAACTCATCCTGCTCGGCGACTTCAACATCGCCCCGGCCGATGCCGACTGCTACGACCCCGAGAAATGGCACGAAAAAATCCATTGTTCCTCCATCGAAAGACAATGGTTTAAAAACCTGCTCGACCTCGGCCTGACCGACAGCCTGCGCAAAGTCTACCCCGAAGGCGCGTTCTACACATGGTTCGACTACCGCGGCGCCATGTTCCAACGCAAACTCGGCCTGCGTATCGACCACATCCTCACCAGCCCCGAACTTGCCGCCAACCTTACCGACGTCACCGTCGACCTAGAAACCCGCGCCCAAGAACGCCCCAGCGACCATGCACCGGTAATCGCCGAGTTTGACTGTTAGATTTTGAGTGAATAAACAATAAGTCCGCCTGAAAACTGGATTTCAGACGGCCTTGGTATTGTGCACAATAAAATATAGATTGAATTCTCAAATCTATTTGTTTTTGAGATTACAATAAGAACAAAGTTTGAAAATTTAGGAGTACATATGTTACTAGATATTAATGAGGATTTTAAATTAGTCTATGATCTTTCTATTGAAATAGAAAGAGATCCAAGCTTTATGCATCTGGTTCAACAAGTAACCCTAGACCCCAATAAGCCGCATGTTGGTTTAAAAGGGAATTTAGGGTTATATGGATCTGAACTCTGGTGGGAAAATATAAAAAACAAAGTGATGAAAACAAATATTATTAGAGGAGTAATAAAAAGATGCTATAAAGCAGGCCAAGATAGCCAAGACTCGGTTAATTCATTCGAACTGATATTGCCTGATGGCCGAACATGGAATGAAAGTATCTATACAAATAACAGAAAAGATATTAACCTTTTTAAAATTGGTCATGAAGTTATTATATTTTATGCACATGATGAAATAAAACCATCTAATGGTATTAATGAACAAATAAGATATGCTGATACAGTTATTGAAATGGCTATATCAAAAAATGTTGTTATGGGCTACGCTGATAAATCTAGGTTTGTAAGATTTTTAATGTCTTTACGTCTATTGAAAACCAAAATATGAAAAAAGGTCGTCTGTTAATATTCAGACGACCTTCTTATTTTTACCTTTCAGACGGCCTTTAATATTTCCAATCAACCCAACGTTACCATCTCAATCTGCTCCATACTTCTACCCAAGAAGCGTTCGCCGATGGTGCGGAAGCGCAGTGGGATGTCGCTGACGTAGAAACGGTAATCCGGATTGTCGTTTTCCGTGTTCAGCAAACCTGCTTGCGCCAAGGCTTTGGCGGTGGCTTCGGCGGTGGTGATGGCGGAATCGACCAAGGTAACATTTTGTGCTTCACGGCCGATAAGCGGTTTGAGCAGTGGGAAGTGGGTACAACCCAACACCAGCGTGTCGATGTCGTCAGCCAAAAGCGGCTTCAGGTATTCGCGTACGGTCAGGCGGGTGACTTCGTGATCGAGCCAGCCCTCTTCCACCAATGGCACAAGCAGGGGCGCGGCTTGTGTACGCACCAGCGTGTCGTTGTTTTGCGAATGGATGGCGCGCGCGTAGGCGTTGCTGTTGACGGTAGTGTTGGTTGCGATAATGCCGATTCGGTTGTTTTTGGTAGTTTGCAAAGCGGCTTCCGCACCGGCGGAGATGACGTCCAATACAGGCATATTGCCTGCTTTTTGGCGGATTTTTTGTCCGGCAACGGCGGCGATGGTGTTGCACGCGATGACGAGTGCCTTGACATCGTTTTCCAGCAGGAAATCGACAATCTGCATGGCGAAGGTTTCGATGGTAGCGCGGGATTTGGTGCCGTAGGGAACGCGTGCGGTATCGCCAAAATAGATGATGTTTTCCATCGGCAGGCGTTCCATCAAGGCGCGGACGTTGGTCAAGCCGCCGACGCCGGAATCGAATACGCCGATGGGGCGTTGTTTGCTGGTACTCATGGTTAATTTCTTCAATATAAAGTCGAGGCCGTCTGAAACCGTTTTTCAGACGGCCTGAAGGTTAAACATATTCTTTTTTATCGTTTTCCATCCAAGCCTGATGCGAGCAAACCCACAACAGTACGATACCGCACACGGTCGAGCTCAACATCATACCGGCCATTACCAAGGCAGAACCATTATGCAGCCAAGTCGTGGCCATGCCGACCGATGCGCCGATGAGGGATTGGAACACGCCCAAGACGGCATTTGCGCTGCCGCCCTCTTCGCTGAAATAGCCCATAAAGCAGGCTTGAGTGTTCGCACCGACCAAGCCTTGCGTACCGACTGAAAACATCACGCACAGCACCAAAGCCCACAAAGGCGGCAAAGACAGCGACAACACCAAAACCGTCATCAGCAGATTGGCGGCAAATTGGACGATAATGCCCCATTTGAGGATGTTTTGCGGATGCGTACCGGTTTTCAAACGCCATGCGGTAACGCGGTTAAACGACATCATGGTAATGATATTGAGCGCAAATATCCAAGCATATTGGTTTGGCGAAACATGATACAGTTGTTGGTACACGAACGACGATTCGGTCAAAAAGGCAAACATCGAACCGAAACTGAAAGCTTGGAAAAACAAATAGCCCATCGCGGCACGCGTCCTCAAAACGCGTTTAAACCTGCCGGCCACTACGCCGAACACGTCCATGCTGATTTTGCCTTTTTGGTGCGGCTTGGGCAGGAAATACCACATCAAACCCCAAAGCAGCAGCGAATAGCAGGCCAGAAATCCGAAAATCATGCGCCAGCCGCCCAAATTCTGCAAGCCCGCACCAATCATCGGCGCCATCAGCGGTACAATCATCAGAATAATGCCGATTAAGGCAAACATCTGCGCGGCTTTGCGTCCGGAATAATAATCGCGCACCATCGCGCCGGAAATCACCACGGTCATTCCTGCGCCAAACGCCTGCACGGCACGCAAGTTCAGCAGCTGCTCGACATTATTCACCATCGTCAAACCGACAACGGCGGCAAAGTAAATGCTCAAGCCCACCAAAGCGACAGGTTTGCGGCCTTTAATATCCGAAATCGAACCGCCGACCACCTGGCCAAACGCCACACCAAACATAAAAAAGCTCAGGCTTTGCTCGATACGGTGGATGTCCGAACCCAGCGACTTCGCCATTTCGGGAATCGCAGGCAGATAAGCATCGACAGAAAACGGCATCAGCGCGACCAACATCGCCATCAGCACGGCCATGGTTCTTTCGCCCAAAGGGGCTTGTTGTGCAGTCATTGCGACTTTCGCTTTCGTAAAAAATATTCAAAAAACAAAGAAAACAACCGCCTTGTCAGACGGTTGCGGATTGGATGGAATTATAGCAGATTTCAACCTTGTCCAATCACTGCAAAAAAACCTTTGCAAAACTTAAGGCCGTCTGAAACTTTGCTTGGTTGAATCCCCTCGCCGCAAACGTTAAAATGCTTGTTTTTTAAGACAACACATTGTTTCACATCACGGATTCTAAGGAATAATCATGACTACATTTCAAATTGCGCGTGCCGACGGGAAAACGCTCGAAATCCAAGGCAAAATGGCCAACCGCCACGGCTTGATCGCCGGTGCGACCGGTACGGGTAAAACCGTTACCCTGCGCCGCATGGCGGAAGCCTTCAGCAGCGAAGGCGTCCCCGTATTCTTGGTCGATGTCAAAGGCGATTTGTCGGGCATCGCGCAAGCCGGTGCCAACAGCGGCAAAGTGGGCGAACGCATCGCCGAGTTTGATTTGGGCGAACATTGGCTGCAAAGTTTCCCCGTGCGCTTTTGGGATGTTTACGGCGAAACCGGTATTCCCGTACGCGTAACCGTTTCCGAAATGGGCCCTATGCTTTTGGCCCGCCTGATGAACCTGAACGACACGCAGGAAGGTCTGTTGAACCTCGTGTTCAAAGTTGCCGACGACAGAGGCTGGCACATTCTGGACTTGAAAGACCTGCGCAGCATGCTGAAACACGTTTCCGACCACGCTTCGGAATACCGTACGCAATACGGCAACGTCTCCGCCGCCAGTATCGGCGCGATTCAACGCCAACTGCTGACTTTGGAAAACGAAGGTGCGGAAAAATTCTTCGGCGAACCTTCCCTCAACCTGCAAGACTGGATGCAAACCGACAACGGCAAAGGCATCATCAATATCCTCAATTCCGAAAAACTGATGCGCTCACCGCGTATGTACAGCGCGTTTTTGCTGTGGATGTTGGCAGAATTGTTTGAAACCCTGCCCGAAGTCGGTGATTTGGACAAACCGAAATTCGTGATGTTCTTCGACGAAGCGCATTTAATGTTCGACAATGCCGCCAATGCACTGGTCGAACAAATCGAACAAGTCGTGCGCCTGATCCGCTCCAAAGGCGTGGGCGTATATTTCGTCACCCAAAACCCGCTCGATTTGCCCGACACCATCCTAGGACAGCTCGGCAACCGCGTACAACACGCCCTGCGCGCCTTCACGCCGCGCGACCAAAAAGCGGTTAAGGCCGCTGCCGAAACCTTCCGCAGCAACCCAAACATCAAAGTTGCCGAAGCGATTGCCGAACTGGGCGTCGGCGAAGCCCTCGTTTCCTTCCTTGATGAAAAAGGTATGCCCGAACCGGTAGAGCGCGCCCTCGTCCTGCCGCCGCAATCTTCCTTGACCCCGCTTGCCGCAGAAGAGCGCAACCGTTTGTTCCAAAACGACGATTTGTATCCGACCTACAAAGACATGGTGGACAACTATTCCGCCTTTGAAGCCTTAGCCGAAGCAGACAGCCAGGTTGCCGCTGAGAAAGAAGCAGCTGCTGCGGCAAAAGAGCAGGAAAAAGCACAAAAAGCCGCAGAAAAAGAAGCCGCCAATGCCGATCCAGGCATCCTCGGCGGATTGCTCGGCGGCTTGAGCGGCGGACGTAAAAAATCCGGCCAAGGTTTGGGCTACAATGTTGCCGACGCCATCGGCAGCCAAATCAACCGCCAAGTCACCAACGCCATTTCCCGCAGCGTAATGGGCATTATTAAAAATATGTTCAAATAATCAGCCCGCAAACATAAAAAGGCCGTCTGAAAATCAATTTCAGACGGCCTTTTATTTATCAATCCAATCAGTTCTTCATCGATTGAACCGGCGCAGGGATTCTGCCTCCTCGGTTGACGAACACTTCGCACGAACCTTCTTTAACCGGCATTACAGGCGCGTAGCCCAACAGACCGCCGAACTCGACGCTGTCGCCGACGGTTTTACCGGTTACCGGAATGATGCGCACGGCGGTGGTTTTGCTGTTGATCATGCCGATGGCGGCTTCGTCGGCGATGATGCCGGAAATCGTGTGCGCGGGCGTGTCGCCGGGAACGGCAATCATATCCAAACCGACAGAACAAACGGCGGTCATCGCTTCGAGTTTATCCAGCGTCAACACACCAGCTTCGGCGGCGGCAATCATGCCTTCGTCTTCGGAAACGGGGATAAACGCGCCGCTCAGGCCACCAACCGCGCTGGAAGCCATCATGCCGCCTTTTTTCACGGCATCGTTCAGCAATGCCAAGGCAGCCGTCGTGCCGTGCGTACCGCAGACGCTCAAGCCCATTTCTTCAAGAATGCGCGCCACCGAGTCGCCGACGGCAGGGGTCGGTGCCAGCGACAAATCGAGAATGCCGAACGGGATATTCAGCATTTTTGAGGCTTCGCGGCCGATGAGTTCGCCCACGCGGGTAATTTTGAAAGCGGTTTTCTTCACGACTTCCGCAACTTCGGTCAATGTCGTTGCATCTGAATTTTCCAACGCGGCTTTTACAACACCCGGGCCGGATACGCCGACATTGATAACGGCATCCGCTTCGCCCGAACCATGAAACGCACCCGCCATAAACGGGTTGTCTTCCACCGCGTTGCAGAATACGACGATTTTCGCGCAGCCGAAACCTTCGGGCGTAATTTCAGCCGTGCGTTTGATGGTTTCGCCTGCCAGCTTGACCGCATCCATATTGATACCGGCGCGCGTGCTGCCGATATTGATGGAGCTGCACACGATATCAGTAGTCTTCATTGCTTCGGGAATAGAACGAATCAGCACTTCGTCCGAAGGCGACATGCCTTTTTGCACCAGCGCGGAAAAGCCGCCGATAAAGGACACGCCGATGGCTTTGGCTGCCTTGTCCAAAGTTTGCGCCACGCTGACGTAAGAATCGGCATGGGTGGCCGCGGCGATTTGGGCAATCGGCGTAACGGAAATGCGCTGATTCACAATCGGTACGCCGTATTTGGCAGACAGATGTTTTGCCGTCGCCACCAAGTCTTTGCCGACTGTGGTAATTTTGTTGTAAATGTTTTGGTTCAATACATCGATATCGGTGCTGATGCAGTCGTGCAAATCAATGCCGATGGTAATGGTGCGCACGTCAAAATTCTGGTCGGCCACCATTTTGACGGTTTCTAAAATCTCGCCGGATTGAATACTCATGGCTTTCCCTCCGACTTAAATACGGTGCATGGCTTGGAAAATTTCTTCGTTTTGCATACGGATATCAAGCGCGAGTTTTTTGCTCTCTTCCGCAAACAAATCCAAAACCTCTTGACGCGATTTGGTGCATTTTGAAGTGTCCACCAAAATAATCATGGTAAAAAAATCGTCCATCAGCTGTTGGCTGATGTTGAGAATATTGATTTGGTTTTCCGCTAAAATTTTGGAAACGTCGTACACAATGCCCACACGATCTTTGCCGATGACGGTGATGACTGAATTGCTCATAACGCGGCTTCTCCTGATAGGATATTTGAAAAGTGTTGACAATTATAACACTCAGGCCGTCTGAAAAACTGTTTCAGACGGCCTGAGTATTCAAATTTCAAT
>FLSF01009136.1_pt1 | contig 11880 bp, 8 predicted proteins | sample 1550431 | NCBI WGS metagenome assembly FLSF01 (sample SAMEA4031754, study PRJEB14383) | metagenome | biome: human; feature: oral; material: saliva | place: Philippines | collected 2014 | reverse complement strand
TGGAGCGGGAAACGAGTCTCGAACTCGCGACCTCAACCTTGGCAAGGTTGCGCTCTACCAACTGAGCTATTCCCGCTCTGATATTTGTTGCTTCGTATATCGAAGAAGACGCAATTATTATGGATTTAATCGCGTGCGTCAAGTGTTTTGTTTTTATTTTTTCAAAAAATTTATTTGAATTCCTTCCATGCCATTTTCAGGTAGTAGCACATTGACCAGATGGTTAATACAGATGCTATAAACATCAATATGTTACCGATGAGATAGAAAGGATCGTTATATTTGTCTGTGCCGATAAGCAAAAGGAAGATGGCGATCATTTGGGCAGTGGTTTTGAATTTGCCGATGGTTGCCACGGCAACGCTGCCGCGTTTGCCCATTTGTGCCATCCATTCGCGCAAGGCGGAAATGGTGATTTCTCGGCCGATAATAATCATGGCGAAGATGGCGTATGTTCTGCCAAGGCTGACGAGCAGGAGCAGGGCAACTGCGACCATGAGTTTGTCGGCAACGGGGTCGAGGAATGCGCCAAAGTCGGAAGTTTGTTTCCAGCGGCGTGCCAAAAAGCCGTCGAACCAGTCTGTAATAGCGGCAAGTGCAAAGATAATAGCGGCTGTCCAGTTGACGGTTTGTGGTTGAATCCATGTGTTCGGCAAATAGAATAGGATGGTGAACACGGGGATTAATAGGACGCGCATCCAGGTAAGTAAAATAGGTATGTTCCAAGGCATGGTTTGGGATCTTTTGGATGATGTGTCGGGTTGTTCATTATAGCTTATTTGTTCACTCTGCTTTTTGAAGTGTTGTTTTTTTGCCGACAAGTATCTCGGGCATAGATTTTTGTCGTGTGGGTTGTGAAGAAAATCTGCTAAGGCCGTCTGAAAAATAGGCTGTTGCGGGGTGTAAATGTTTTTGGGTAGAAAAGTGGCTGCGAAATAGTGGGCAATAAGGTCTGCCTGCTGTTCGATATTTAATTGGTTAATGTGTGGTAAGGGGATGGGATAGGCGTAAGCTTTGCGTTTTCTGTATCCGCCTTTGAGCATGATGAATAGGCCGGAAAGCCAAACTTTGTGACCGTGTTGGTGTTGCCAGACATGTGTCAGCTCATGAATCAGCCAAATTTTGTAGGCTATGCCGGCTTGAGTGAAATCTTCGGGGCAGTGTTTACGCGGAAAGTATATGTTTCCATTGGGTGCAATGGCGGTATTGGCGTTGGGTATAAGTGGAATGCCGCGATATATTTTGATGCGGTGGAAGTTTATGCTGTCTGCAAAAACTTGTTTTGCCATACGGACTTCGTTTTCGGTCAGTCTGCGCCAATCGGAAAAAATCATCTTTGGAAGAGAATAAATATAAGAGGGTATGAAGATTTCAGGCCGTCTGAAAGGTTTCAGACGGCCTGGGTCGGGATTTATTGTTCTGTTGAAGCGGCTTGTTTGCCGTTGTCGAACAATTTGTCCATGGGTGTCAGGTTGACTGCATTGCCTTGGCTGACTATCCATTTGTTTTCAACACGCCATATGCCTGAGGCATCTTCAACGCGCAAGTACCAATGATTGGTTGGGCGTAAAGGCTTAAAGACGGCTTCGTATTCCATGCGGCCGTTTTGCGGCTCGACTGTTACGGCGCGCAGCTTGACGGTTTGGTCATCGGCTTTGCGCGTCGGGTGCATCAACAATAGGTTTAATGGCTGTTTGGTATCGAATTGTCCGCTGACGAATACTTTGGCGGCGTTCATATCCGGACTGATTAAGACCTGCACCTGAATTTGCCGTTTAACGGCTTCTTCATCGCGGTGAAGTTGGATTTCGATGTGTTTGCCGTCTTTGTAGTAATCGTCAGACACCAAGTCTGTCGTGTGTTCTTTTGCGACGAAGAACATGGAAACGCTGGCGATAACGACGAAGATGGGGCCGGCCATCAGCACCCAGGGCCAAATATGTTTGTACCAAGGTTTGATTTGGGGTTGTGGGGACACCGTTTATTCTCCGATAAAGGTTGCTTTTTCTTCTAAAGTAGTCGGTTTGGAGTCGGCAGAGCCGGTCTCGCGATAGGTAAAGGTAAATTCGATCGGATGGCTGCCTTTGTCGGCGTATTCGGGAATGGTAGACACCTGTACCGGGATGGTAACGGTTTCCCGCGGCGCAATTTTAATACCGTTTTCAGGCAGGCCGGTCAGCGCGATTTCATCAAAGCCTTTGACGGTTGCGGTCATCAGTTGTTCGTTTTCACTATTGTTGATAATGCGCAGGTTATAGGCATTTTCCAACCAGCCTTGGCTGTTTTCGCGAACCATGACGCCACGGTCTTTCAGGATATCGACTTCGACCATTTTTCGGGTGGAAATGCCGACCAGGAAGGCAATGATGACCACCAAGAGTACTGCGCCATAACCGGCTACGCGCGGACGTTTCAAGCGTTTTTTGATGTCGCTTTCAGGGTATTCGTGTTCCAACGCGCCTTCGGTCGTATAACGGATCAAGCCGCGCTCGTAGCCCATTTTGTCCATGATTTCGTCACAGGCATCGATACACGCCGCACAGCCGATACATTGGTATTGCAAACCGTTGCGGATGTCGATACCGACGGGGCAGACTTGCACGCACATGGTGCAGTTGATGCAGTCGCCCAAGCCGCTGTCTTCTTTGTTGGCGGTTTTCTTGCGTGCGCCGCGCGGTTCGCCGCGTTCGGCATCGTAAGAAATAATTAGCGTGTCTTTGTCAAACATTGCACTTTGGAAACGTGCATACGGACACATATGCAGACAAACTTTTTCGCGCATGATGTGGGCGAAGAAGAACGTCATGAATCCGTAAAACGCTGCGGCAAACATCGCGCCGCCGCCTGCTGCTCCGGTAAACAAATCAGGAACAAACTGGCGGATCGGGACAAACCAGCCGGCAAAGGTAATGCCTGTCCATGCGCAGACAAGGAAAATCAGCAGGTATTTAGTGGCTTTGATGCGGATTTTGGTGAAATTCCACGGCGATTTTTCCAGTTTTAGGCGTTTGTTTCTATCGCCTTCGACCAAGTTGTCAATCCACAGCATAATTTCGGTGTAAACCGTTTGCGGGCATGAATAGCCGCACCACAAACGGCCGGCAATGGTTGTCCACCAAAACAATCCGAATGCGCAAATCATCAGCAGCAAGGCAAGGTAAATCAAATCGCCCATGCCCAGCGACAGTCCGAAAATGAAGAAATGACGGTCAGGAATATTGAATAAAACCGCCTGACGGCCGCTCCAGTTGAACCATGGAATAACGTAAAATACAAACTGGGTCGCCAATACGGCGGCGATACGCAGTTTGGCAAAGCGTCCTTCCGCCTTTTTGGGATGGATGCGTTCGCCTTCAGGATGGATTTGAATCACGCTGGATTTGGGTTTGGAAGGTTTGGGCGGAGTAGCTTTTGCTGTTTTTTCTGTTGAGGGTGTGGTGTTTTCAGCTTGGTTTTCTGGTGACATTTCAGTGTTCCTTGATGAAGTGCACACAAGCCTGTTGTCATGGTAGTAGTTTGATGTGAATATTTTCAGACGGCCTTTCGCGTGCATACAAATCATAACATTTGACTCTATTCAAAGCAAAAGAAGGACTTCGTCTTAACAATGGATTCCTTGCGGCCGTTTGATGTAGGGCCGTCTGAAAAGGGCAGTATTCAAAGGTTTGCGAATCAGTCTGTGTGCAAACTTATAGTGATTTGCTATTTACACGATAAAAATATATAAAGTACTGTTTCAAAACGAAATAACAGTTAATATCATCTATTCATTCCGTTTCGGGCAACCGAGTGGAAACAGGCCGTCTGACAAAGCGAATATCAAAAGCTATCCTTGAAAGCACGGCTGATTCAGGCGATAATCGGCACACCTTTTTTCATATTTCCAATCTTGTCCAAGGAAGGTCAAACCATGTCTCAACTGGCAAACGCAATCCGTTTCCTCTCAGTCGATGCCGTACAGAAAGCCAACTCCGGCCACCCCGGCGCACCTATGGGTATGGCGGAAATGGCGGAAGTATTGTGGACGAAGTTCCTCAACCATAACCCCGCCAACCCTAAGTTCTACAACCGCGACCGCTTCATCCTTTCCAACGGTCATGCGTCCATGCTGCTGTACAGCCTGTTGCACCTGACCGGCTACAATGTATCCATCGAAGACTTGAAAAACTTCCGCCAATTGCACAGCAAAACCCCCGGCCACCCCGAATACGGTTACACCGACGGTGTGGAAACCACGACCGGCCCCTTGGGACAAGGTATTGCCAACGCTGTGGGCATGGCTTTGGCCGAAAAAATCTTGGCTGCCGAATTCAATAAAGACGGCTTAAACATCGTTGACCACCACACCTACGTCTTCATGGGCGACGGCTGCATGATGGAAGGCGTGTCGCACGAAGCCTGTTCGCTCGCCGGCACTTTGGGCTTGGGCAAGCTGATTGTTTTATATGATGACAACAATATTTCCATCGACGGCAAAGTGGACGGCTGGTTTACCGAAAACATCCCGCAACGCTTTGAAAGCTACGGCTGGCATGTGATTCCAAATGTGAACGGTCATGACACTGATGCCATTCAGACGGCCATTGAAGCAGCCAAAGCCGAAACCGGCAAACCGTCCCTTATCTGCTGCAAAACCTTAATCGGCAAAGGCAGCGCCAACAAAGAGGGCAGCCACAAAACCCACGGTGCGCCTTTGGGTGCGGACGAAATCGAAGCCACGCGCAAACATTTGGGTTGGAGATATCCTGCGTTTGAAATTCCGCAAGAAATCTATGCCGCATGGAATGCAAAAGAAAAAGGCGCAAAACTTGAGGCCGAATGGAACGAGCTTTTCGCTCAATATCAAGCCAAATACCCTGCCGAAGCTGCAGAATTCGTGCGCCGCATGGATAAAAAACTGCCGGACAACTTCGATGCTTACGTTCAAGCCGCATTGAAAGAAGTGTGCGCCAAAGCCGAAACCATCGCCACCCGTAAAGCTAGCCAAAACAGCATCGAAATTCTGGCCAAAGAGCTGCCTGAGTTGGTGGGCGGTTCTGCCGACTTGACACCATCCAACCTGACTGACTGGTCAAACAGCGTCTCCGTTACCCGCGAACACGGCGGCAACTATATTCACTACGGCGTACGCGAGTTCGGCATGGGTGCCATCATGAACGGCCTTGCCCTGCACGGCGGTGTGAAACCCTTCGGCGCGACTTTCCTGATGTTCAGCGAATACGAACGCAACGCCCTACGCATGGCGGCACTGATGAAAATCAACTCCGTCTTCGTGTTTACCCACGACTCCATTGGTTTGGGTGAAGACGGCCCAACCCACCAACCTGTCGAGCAAACTGCCACTCTGCGCCTGATTCCAAATATGGATGTATGGCGTCCGTGCGATACCGTTGAATCCTTGGTGGCGTGGTCTGAAGCCGTTAAAGCGGCCGATCATCCGTCCAGCTTGATTTTCAGCCGTCAAAACCTGAAATTCCAAGCGCGTGATGAGCAACAACTGAACGACATCAAACGCGGCGGCTATGTCATCAGCGAAGCCCAAGGCAACGCCCAAGCCGTCATCATTGCCACCGGTTCTGAAGTTGAATTAGCTCTTGAAGCGCAAAAAGTATTGGCAGAACAAGGTATTGCCGTGCGTGTCGTTTCCATGCCGTCCACCAACGTATTCGACCGCCAAGATGCCGCCTATAAAGCCGCCGTTCTGCCCGAAGGCTTGCCACGTGTAGCCGTAGAAGCCGGACACGCCGACGGTTGGTATAAATACGTCGGTTTGAACGGCGCAGTAGTCGGTATCAATCGCTTCGGCGAGTCTGCACCTGCTGATTTGCTGTTTAAAGAATTCGGCTTTACCGTAGACAATGTGGTTGCTACTGTTAAATCCGTCTTGTAAATCAGATTTTTGATTGAGATAAAAAGGCCGTCTGAAATTTCAGACGGCCTTTTTTCTAGGTCTTGCCGTTTGGATCTTCGAATACACTAAATTGTCATTTAAATAGAAACGTTTTAATCAGCATCATTTTCGAGTTTATGAGGAATTACTTTTAATCTAGTAACTGTTTTTCAAATGTCTATTTCTTGGAATTTCCGACGGCCCTCCACCTGTGTAGGAAAAAAGGCTGATTGAAACGGCATGTTTTGTTTCCATTCCTGTTGCATTAAAACTGTTTCTCCACACTGACGAATGTCTGCATATTCTTGCGGGAGTAGAAGCCGCTCATATTGCTGTCGATTTTCAGGTAACGGAAATTTAAATGCGGCACTAAGCCTTTCCATGCAATTTTATTGTGCCAAATAGAGGCATTTGCCTGATATTCATGGTCTTTTCGGGTTAGGCGGTACACCAGGCTACCCGGTGCATCAAAGGTACGGCGGGCGTAGCGCAGGTTGGTGCGGATGCCGAATCCGTTCTCAAACGCTTTCGCCGCGCCGAAGTGTATGCCCTTGCGCACAGATGCTTGCTCGGCTTCTTTGGTCATGTCGTGCGACCAGTCCGCGCCGCCGTAGAGCAGCCAGTTTTTCGGCGCAGAGTATGCCAGCGTTGCACCCGCCAGTGGCATATGGCTGTTGTAACGCTCTGCCGAATCGCTGTTCCGATAGTATTTTTTGATATAACCTGCATTGAGTGAGAACCGCCATTTTTCGTTCAGACGACGTGAAAAGTCGGTATTGATACCGGTTTCACGATTATAACGTTTGCCGCCCAGCCAGTTTTGCTCGGCAAACGGTACAACCCCGAAAGATTGCACCGCCGAACGGTTTTTATAGCCTGCTGCTAAGTGCAGGCTTTGCTCGTTAAAATCCTGATTGTCCCAATAATGCACGCCGTCGCCGCTGAGGTTGCCGTAAACAAAATGATGTCCACCCACATTGATTTCGCGCGCTACGCCTGCGCCATAGCGGATACTGTGCGCCTTTTGCGGCAGGCTCTCAGCGGTTTTATTCCAGCGTCTGCCGTTCCATTCTATAACGCGCTCGGACGAGGCATTGTTCACATTATCGGTTTGCTCGTATTGCAGCGAAACATCGGGCTGCCAGCTTTGCGTCGATTCAATGGAAGCAAGATAGCGGTCGGCAAGTTGCTGCATGGGCGGCTGCAAATCCGGTTTTGCCCGTTTCAATTCAGCTTTTGCCTCATGGTACTGTTTGTTTTCAAACATCATTACGCCCAAATCGAAACGCGGATACGCCAAATCGGGATGTTTCGCCAAAATGCCGCGATAGAGTGATACAGCCTCACCATGCCGCAACTGACTGCGCCGCAACGCGCCTAAAGCATAATCGTATAAAACGGCATCCCGGTCGGGCACGGCTTTATATTGCGTCAACAAACCTTCCAGCGTCTTCCAGTCCCGTCCGATTAATGCGCGGTTGATCTGTGCTTCCAATGAGGAATCGGCAGGAAGGTCGTCTGAAAGCCTCTGTTCTGCAGGTTTGTCGTCGGTAAATTCTTTTGAGGGCGTTTCGCTGTTGGATTGTTTGTCAAAAAATACAGGAGCAGGTACACGGACAACGGGTGTTTCGGCAAGGGCGGCTGATGTGAAGGAGAATATTAGTAAGACGAGATGGTTTTTATTCATTTTATTCAGTGGGATATGGGTCGTAGGAATATTCTGTCATTATAAGGATAACACGGTGAAAATGGTCGAAAAGGTCGTCTGAAACGTTTTCAGACGACCTTTTGGTTATATTACATTAATATTAGCGGGAGCCGGCAAAGCCGATTTCACCATTTTTTTTATCATCGACAGTACCGACGATTTCTTCCGCATCCGGACCGAAGAAGCCGAGTCGGTAGCTGCCACGGTTGGAAGAGCCTTCGATGCCGTGTCCATTAATTACTGTGTTATCGATTTCGTTGGTGTAGCTGCCTTCTCGAATAGACGCTTCGTGCAGATTGATGTCGCTGCCGACACCGGTAATTTTACCGCTGCCTTTTCTGCTGTCGAAGTCAACAGAATAAGCCAATTTGCCTTTGCTTGCGCCATCGCTTGCAATACCTGAGTAGTCAAATTTTCCCGAAGTCGGCAGGGTTTGGGTAGTTTGACCTTTAATCAGGATATAAGTATCGTCAAGATTTTCAGATTTGTTGATGTCTGGACCTCTAAGAGTAGCTTTTGTCGGATTGATGCCCGCAATCAAAGAGTAGTTTTGACGGTAAATATGGGCTTTACCGCTTTGGATAATGGTGTAATTTTTACCTTCGGCACGCGCAATGGCGGTTTCTTGGAAGTCTTGATTGAGTGCTAATTTTTTGAGCGGGTATCCGGACAAATTAAGTTCCTTGCCCTTACTGGTTTGATTACCTAATTTCACAGTGTATGATTGAAGGGCCGCATCATCAACACCAAACTCTTTTGCTAGGTGTTGAACAGCTTCATTAGCATTGCTTTTTAAGCCTTCATATGAAACTGAAAAATCAACGCGTGGTGTAGCGTTGGCAGAAGAATTATTGTTGCCGGAAGTATTGCTATTGTTGCCGGAAGTATTGCTATTGTTGCCGGAAGTATTGCTATTGTTGCCGGAAGTATTGCTATTGTTGCCGGAAGTATTGCCATTGTTGCCGGAAGTATTGCCATTGTTGCCGGAAGTATTGCTATTATTGTTGGAAGTATTACTATTATTGTCAGCAGAATTGCCGTTATTCTTCTGGATGCCATTTGATGAACTAGTGATGGATGGAGTGTCATTAGGCTGGTTGTTGCTGCAAGCCGCCAAGCTCAGGGCGATAATAGTTGCTGCACTTACTTTTTTGAAAGACATAGATATTTCCTTTGCAATGAATTGATTGATAATTAAAATGTAGATGTATTATCAAATAGTCATTTAAAAATATCAAGTAAATAATTTACAAAAATAATTAATTTGTTAAATTACGAGGTATTTTGTTATTTGTAGCCTCTATATAGACGGAGAATTAGGCATTAATTACAAAAAGGTTGTCTGAAAACGGAAATCTCGTTTTCAGACGACCTTTTTTGCCTTTATCCTTCAAACCGCTGCTGTTTCAGGTTTGACCTTGCTTTTCTTAAACTTCAATACGGCTTCTTCTTTTGCTGCATCCCAGTCTATACGCACGAAGCCGCCGTCGGCGAGTTTGCCGAACAGGAGTTCGTCGGCGAGTGGTTTGCGGATTTTTTCCTGAATCAGGCGGTGCATCGGGCGCGCGCCCATTTGCGGGTCGAAACCTTTTTCCGCTAGATATTTGCGCAATGCCGGCGTGAACTCGGCTTCAACTTTTTTGTCGAGGAGCTGGTGTTCGAGCTGGAGCAGGAATTTGTCCACGACTTTGGCGATGACGGGTTCGGACAGGGGCGCAAACGGGATAATCGCGTCCAAGCGGTTGCGGAACTCGGGCGTAAAGAGTTTGTTGATCGCCTGCATTTCGTCGCCGCGCTCGCGTTTGGCGGTAAAGCCGAGGCTGGGGCGGCTGAGGCTTTCCGCGCCTGCGTTGGTGGTCATAATCAGGATGACGTTGCGGAAATCGGCACTCTTGCCGTTGTTGTCGGTCAGTTTGCCTGCATCCATGACTTGCAGGAGAACGTTGAAAATGTCGGGATGGGCTTTTTCGATTTCGTCCAAGAGCAACACGCAGTGCGGCTGTTTGTTGACGGCTTCGGTCAAAAGGCCGCCCTGGTCGAAACCGACGTAGCCCGGCGGCGCGCCAATGAGGCGCGATACGGCATGGCGTTCCATATATTCGGACATATCGAAGCGTTGCAGCGGTACGCCCATCGAGTAGGCAAGCTGTTTGGCGACTTCGGTTTTGCCGACGCCGGTCGGGCCGGAGAAGAGGAAGCTGCCTATGGGCTTGTCGGGTAGGGCAAGGCCAGAGCGCGACATTTTGACGGCGGCAACCAGCGCGTCGATGGCGTTTTCCTGACCGTAAACCATGTTTTTCAAATCGCGGCCGAGGAATTGCAGCACTTGTTTGTCGTCATGCGAGACGGTTTTTTCAGGAATCCGCGCGACTTTGGCGATGACGGTTTCGATTTGCGCTTTGCCGATGACTTTTTTCTGTTTGGATTTGGGCAGAATCCGTTGTGCCGCGCCTGCTTCGTCCATTACGTCGATGGCCTTGTCGGGCAGGAAACGCTCGTTAATATAGCGGGCAGAGAGTTCGGCTGCGGCTTCGAGTGCGCCTTGCGTATAGCGGACTTGGTGGAAATCTTCAAACATCGGTTTCAAGCCGCGCAGGATTTGCACGGTTTCGGCGACGGTAGGCTCGACCACATCGATTTTTTGGAAGCGGCGGCTTAAGGCATGGTCTTTGTCGAAAATGGTACGGTATTCGTCGTAGGTGGTCGCGCCGATGCAGCGCAGCGAGCCTTTCGCCAATGCAGGTTTGAGCAGGTTGGACGCGTCCATTGTGCCGCCGCTGGTACTGCCCGCGCCGATGATGGTGTGGATTTCGTCGATGAACAAAATGGCGTGCGGGATTTTTTCAAGCTGTTTCAAGACGGATTTAACCCGCGCTTCAAAGTCGCCGCGGTATTTCGTACCCGCCAAAAGCGAACCCATATCCAGCGCGTACACTTCGGCTTCTTTCAGCGCATCGGGAATGTCGCCGTTGACGATTTGATGTGCCAAGCCTTCCGCCAGCGCGGTTTTGCCCACGCCTGCTTCGCCGACCAAAAGCGGATTGTTTTTGCGGCGGCGGCACAGGATTTGCACCAGTCGTTCCATTTCGTGTTTTCTGCCGATTAAGGGGTCGATACGGCCGGCTTTAACTTCGGCGTTGAGGTTGACGGTGTAGTCGGAAAGGGAGCCGGTTTTTGGTTCCGCTTCTTCGCCCTCACGTTCCAGGCCGTCTGAATCATTGCCGTCTTCGTCATCGGGTGAGCCATGGGCAATGCAACGCAAGACTTCAAAGCGCGTAATGGATTGCAATTTGAGGAAATAAACGGCATGGCTTTCGGATTCGCTCATCATGGCAACCAAAATATCCAAAGGCTCTACTGAGGCTTTACCGGCAGACTGGGTATGCACCATTGCCCGTTGGATGACGCGTTGGAAGCCCAATGTCGGCTGGGTTTCGACCGTATCCAGAAGATGATCGGGAATTTGCGGCGTATTTTCGGCAACACTGGCGGCCAGCTGCTCGGACAGGACTTTCAAATCCGCACCACACAGTTTCAAGACGTTTGGCACAGCCGCATCTTCTTCTATCAGCACCAAAAGCAGGTGTTCCAAGCTGATAAACTCATAACGCGCGTTGCGTGCTTCACGGTAGAGCAGTTGCAGGATGTGTTCCAATTCGGGTGAAAGCATGGTTTAAACCTCTTCGACTATACATTTGAGCGGATGCCCTTCAGCTTTGGCGCGTTCCATGACCTGATGCTGCTTGGTTTGCGCAATATCGCGCGTGTAGGTGCCGCACAGGCCTTTGCCTTCGTGGTGCACCAGCAGCATAACGGCCACTGCCTGTTCCTGTGCAAGCATAAAGACTTCGGTCAGGATTTCGACGACAAATTCCATGGTGGTGTAATCGTCGTTCAATAAAAATACGCCGTAACGTTTCGGCGGCTGCGTGTTGATATCGCTGATCAGGGTATCGGATTGGTGGTCGGTATTCGGATGGTTCATAAGCTTAGATTTCAGTTTTCAGACGGCCTGTTTTAGAGTGCAAACCGTTTTCTGTTGTATTTCGGCCAATTTTTTCTATTTTCCCACTTTTTTGAAAACATAGCTTGACGTTTTGTCTTAACAAATGTAAAAAGACGGTTAAGCAGAAGTTGGCACTCGACCGCGTAATAAAAACGGGGGAGAAACGCTGAACGTTTTAGTTTGCTGTATGCCTTGTTTTGCTGATTTTGTTAATTTTTAAGTATAGGAAGTTTCTAATGGCAACCGGTATCGTAAAATGGTTTAACGACGCTAAAG
>FLSF01037522.1_pt1 | contig 12186 bp, 13 predicted proteins | sample 1550431 | NCBI WGS metagenome assembly FLSF01 (sample SAMEA4031754, study PRJEB14383) | metagenome | biome: human; feature: oral; material: saliva | place: Philippines | collected 2014 | reverse complement strand
ACTTTGACTCCCTCATGCGTTGGTTCGAATCCAGCTACCCCAGTTACTATTTGCCGGCGTGGCGGAATTGGCAGACGCGCTGGACTCAAAATCCAGTGTCCGCAAGGACGTGCCGGTTCGACCCCGGCCGCCGGTATAGTATTAAAGACAAGGTTTTCGGACCTTGTCTTTTTTTGTGTTTATATCTACTGACATCTTGAAGTTTCCAAAAATTTCCATTTTAAAAAATATCGTCTAATTTATTTGCTAAATTTTTCTGTTTACTAGGGTATAAATGAGAATATGTATCTATTGTAGTCGTTATTGAGGCATGCCCTAGACGTTCTTTTACTACTAGGTAATCTTCCCCTTGATTGATTAATAAGGAAGCATGTGAATGCCTTAAATCGTGTATACGTATTTTTTTGAGATTCTTATTCCTAGACAGTACTTGCTTAAATTTTTTATCAACCATATTTTTAGTTATTGCTATAGGCGTACTTTGAATAATTTGAAGACTATCAGTATCTGTTGTAAATTCTTTAAGCAAATCTTCTTGTTTCTCTTTCCAATCTGTTAGCATTACTGTTAGTTTATTATTTATTGTAATAAACCTAGTTCCAGCTCTTGTTTTTGTACTACTGATGTGATTTTCATTATTGAGAAAGTAAGCTGTTTTTGTGACGTGTATCGTACTTGTTATTAAGTTTATATCATACCAGTTTAATGCTAGTATCTCTCCCATTCGCATACCAGTAAAAAACGCAATAGTAAAGAATAAGTCATAACTTATTTCATCTTTTGTAATGAGTTTTCTAAACTCATTAAATTCTTCTACACTCCAGAAATTTATAGTTGGCTTACTAATTGGCAATTTTCTTAGATTATCAACAGGATTTTTATCTATCAAAGATTTTCTTACCCCAGTATCAAAAATTTTTTTGAGAAGTATCATTATTTTATTGACTGTATTGGGACTTAATGTAGAATTACTATTTTGTTTTTTTGACTTTGTTTTGAGATGTTCTCGAAACTCAAAAATATGTTCATAAGACAATTTGTTTAAGTTTGTATCTTTAAAGTAAGGCTTTATATGACGTTCATAGTTATTTTTCTGTGTACTAATATAGCTGATTTTCCTGTTATTTTGTCTGTCTTCCTCTTCAAGTATATTGAAGAGCATATCGGTTGTTACCAAAAAATCAAATCGTTTTTCTCTTAGCTCGACAACTCGGATATGTTGTTCTATATCTAAAGCCTCTTTCTTGGTTTTGAAACCTTTGCGAATGATTCGTATCCGCTTTTGTGTAACTGGGTGAAAACCGTCAGAAATATCAATAGTCCATGTCCCGTTTTTGGCTTTTTTAACTGTCATGATGTGCACCTAAAGAAACATCAAAACCGAGTAATTCGGTAGCAATAGTAGCAGGTATAGTACCAATTCGTTTATTTTGATAAACACCAAATCCTCTTGCAATTAGTAGTTCTTTCCCTTGCCTGATAATGCGTTTAGAAGTGCCCTCAGAGAACCCAAGAGCAACTAAATCATTCTTATTTATGGTTGCTATCATGTGACTTACTCCTTTATTCATCTAGTTTGATTTTCTTATACTTTACATGATTATCGGAATACTGACCGTCTTTAAAGACCTTACTAGTGTATTCCGTTTCATATAGTACGACTGAACTTTCATAGTTAAAATCTTCATAAGTGTAAAATTTATCTTCATCAGGCTTTTTCAAGTTGCGTGATGAAAAATAGGCTTGCTTTCCGAAGTTCTCCAACAATTCTTGTCCAATCCCTTTTTCAAAATACTTTGTGACATATCGACCACGATTTTCTTTACTATCGACGTCAACTTTATTTATCCGTACTGCTCCATGTCCCCAAAGTTCCAAGAGTTGACGGTGTGGTACATAAGGAACGCAGAAAAGCAGAATATGAGCATGCCATGCTCCACGTTTTTGCTTTTCTAATACTGCTATATATTTTAATTTACTTTTTTTAGTTTGAAATATGTGATAGTTAAAACGTTTAATAAAGGTTTTGAGTAAGTCCTTGAAGTGGTTTCTATCGCTGATATTCTCTTTAGTGGTCAATGTAAGAAAAGAAGTTGTATCATCAAAATTACAATCAACTAGACGGAGTAAGTTCCACTTAGCTTCTAAGCGAGTCTTCTTCATACGTTCAAGACGTTGTTCTTGTTCTTCTGGTGTTAGTTCATCAAATGTTCTTCGTTTTGATTTTTCTTTGTTTTCAGTATTAGTATCTAAAATGGATTTTCCTTTTGAAAATATTGGCTTTTCATATTCCCAAATTTCAATATAGGAAGAAGTGCGGACTATTTTTTTATTATATGAGGTCATAAAAAATAGTTCCTTTTAGGTTGGCTTTCGCCAAAAGATTGTCTATATAATAAATAAACTAGGAGGAGCAAAGCTCATCCCAACTTTTATCATGTGACCTAAGCACTGCTCTGCTAAACACGCTCCAGCTTGCCGACCTCCAGTCGGCAGTTTTGCCTAGTTCACATGATTAAAAGTTATAGAAAGTGATATTTCTTGGTAATCGTATCAAATGCTAGAACAGGTATGGTTTTACTTTGAGATGTATGTCCATCAATAAAGTAATGACTTTTAGTATCATGGTAAATCTTACCTTGGTAAGTTTTATCTTTAGCTACTTCCCAAGAAGCAACATGACCAGAAACAATATCTTTTAAAAATCCACCAGTGTTAAGAGGAAATTTATTTGTAAATATTTCTGAACTCGTTAGCTCTTTCCAAAGCTTGCCAGCTTCTTCATCAATGCCAGCGTGGACAAAAATTTGATTTTCTGTTTCAAAATAACGACTATCTTCATATCGTTTTTGAAACCAGTTTATGAAAGGAACGAACTTAGCATTATTTCTAATTTCGTTTCTAACACCTGTTTCAAAGTTGTTAGGATTCGATTTGAAAATATAGTTCAATTCCTCTGGAGAGAAGAAACTCTTTATTGTTTCTGGAAATGCAGAAGCAGTAGGCTTATCTAAAATCAACCAATCATAAAAAAACTCCTCATGATTCCCTAGAAGAGTTACAATCTGCTCAGGAAAAATTTTTTCAAGTTCAATAATTTTTGATAAGACCTCAAATGATTGAGGCCCATTATCAATATAATCTCCAAGTAATATAAGGCGATTATCTTTAGCAGATAAATCAACTTTTGACAAGCTGTCAATAAATTCATTAAAATGTCCATGAATATCAGACATAGAGTAATATATAGCCATAATGTCCTCTAATTGTCTATCGAGCATTTAAGGCATAGATATATGCCACATAGCAAGCAAAGTCGCCAATACGTTTCCTGTCATCGTTAAATTGTTCAAACCAAGCAACATCATTGCCCTGTTCACTTGCTAAACCTTTTAAAATCTTTAGTTGATAAATAACTTTATTGTGAGTAACAGTTCTAGATTCATCATTGGCAAGTTTCTCTTCTCTTGAGAGTGTGAGCCATTTACCACGTTCAGAGGCATACTCTACGCATAGAAGCACAAATGTTGTCCATTCTTCTTGAAATTCTTTATCAAGTTGATTGGAGGAATTAAGAAGACTAGAATAGATTCGTTCCGCTTCAGAAAATGAAACAATCCCCTTTTCATTCTTAAAATCATCGTAACTAAAAGTTTGCATTGTAAAACTCCTTTATATATTATCTAATCTTAGCTATTTTGTTACAGGTAAAACATCAGAACAAGCGAACCACAAGTTTCCATTGAATTGCCCTACGTTTAAATCTTTAAGACTAACAGGACAAGTTTTGTTGTTCGCCATCTCTTGAACAGAAACAGTAGGAGTTAAAGTGCTTACTTTAACGGTTATCATTTCCATAAAGAAAGGAGAATCATCATCTTGGATTGAAACATTAAGACGTAGTGCTACAGCTTTATTTGTTTCTCTGTCCAAAACTTCTGTATATCCTTTTACTGCCACGAATTTATTTCCTAATAATTCTGGTTTAAGAAAATCGTTAATTTTCATATAATACCTCATTTCTTTTTATCATCGCAGAGCGATGAGGAACAGATATTTTTGCTGAAAATCTAGCGAATTTAAGCAAAAATATCTATTGAAATTATTTTAACTTTGTTATATATAATTGTAGTTCTTTTATAAAATCGAATTGTGTTGTATCAAGATAAGGACTTTCCCAATATTGAGCCGTTTCTTTTCCTGAGCCTTGCATGTAAAGATAGCCAGCCCCTTTTACCTCAATTGGCTTTAATTTATCAGGGGTAGCAGAACCAAAGACCATTCGATAACCCTCGCTAGAATTTGCACCAAGAGCAATTCTCAAGCCTAGGTTATCTCTAAGGTCGGTATTTAAGGTTTCGGCTCTCATTTGTTGAGCTGAAATTAGGATAAATACCCCAGCTTGTCGCCCAAGTAGAATGATTTGCTTGATACCGTCCATAACTTCAACTATAACTTCTTTTGATTTTTTATCCGTTCCTGAAGCTTGAAATGCTCCCATTTCATCGAATATCAACCATATCGGCTTAAAGCCGTGCTCTGAAAAATTTGCCCCATACTGGAAATTTTCACGCATATATTGGTAACGTTCGTGGAGCTGTTCCAGTACTTGGCGAACGATACGAGAGATATTGTTTGGAGTTGTAGCGACATACTCTTCTCCGAAATAGTACGATAAGCTGCCCAAATCACTATTTTTAGGGTCTGCTATATACACCGTTGATTGGCGCTTTAGAAACTCTAACATCAAAAACGATATGAAGAACGATTTTCCACTACCAGTTCCGCCTGACACTAAAATATTTGGGCATTTGATTGGGTTATAATTTACACCATATCCTAAATCTATATCTATATCAAGGCTATCTATCTCTTGTCTTTGGTTGTGAGATTGTAGAACTAACCTTTCTGGCTTTATGTAATAGAAATGATATTCTGTAAAACTAGGCCGAATAATCTTTTCCTCAAGCTCTAGTCCAAGCGCGCCAGAAAGTACAGAATCTAGAGATTGAACTTTTTTACTAAATTCATCGCCTGTTATAAGAGCTTTGATAAGAACATGACCTTTTTGTCTATCTAATTCATATTCTAAGATTGCACTTCTAATGATTTTTTCATAGCCAGAGCTATCCTTAGAGGTGGTATATAGTCGGTTTGTGTGTAGAACGTATAATAAGCTTTCCCTAAGTATTAAATAAAAATCTAGATTGTAGCGAAAAGATTTTAATTTAAAATTAATTTTATATATAAGAAAGCCACCAAGCAAGAATAATAGGATTTGAAGAAAAACAGGAGCTCTTATATTTGCAATAATAGCAAATGTAGTGCAGATAGTGAGTGCTATTATTGAAAAGTGTGCTACTTTTAATTTACTACTAGTAATAATATAATTTTTGGTTAAATCTGCAACAGTTCTAATTTTAAATAATTTCATTTTAGAACTCCTAAACTACAAAAGCTATCTGTAATGCTTTATGGTCACTGAACTTATTATCAAGAGTTGAGTATTTTTCAATTTTGGTATTCTTTGTTATGAAAACATGGTCAAGTTTCTTATTTTTCCATGTTGGAAGCTCTTCACTAGCATCTACCATATATCGTTCCATTTCTGTTATTTTGTGTGATAAGTCGGTCTTATTGATTAAGCTTTCATTGAAATCTCCTGCCAAAATAACGTGGTTATAAGTTTTGCTAGCTTCAGAAGCAAACTGAATATATGTATCCCACATTTCTTCTTTTTCTTTTGGAAACTTCCCATAAAGGGGGAAATGAAGAGAAAATATAGCTACCGTCTTTTTATCATTCTTAGTTTTAAAGATAGCACCGCTTTGTCGATTGACAAATCCTGTATCATAAATAGGTAAAAGATTTTTAACAAGTTTAACTACATTACTATTATAAAATAATCTAGAGTTAACAGGTTTTTTGCTATTCGTATGAGTAACGGCTTCATAACCGTTTAGCTCTAGTTCAGATATTAAATCTTTATCTTTTAGGCCGTCTTTTTGACTAATTGTTCCAATTTCCTGTAATGCAATGAATGTTGGTTTACTTGATATCAAAAAGCTTCCAATTTGCTTACAGGTTCGATTGTAGTTTTCTGCCCCCATGAAATCAAGGTTTGCAGAAAGTAGAGTTAAGACTTCAGTCATTATATACCTCCTTTTTTAAACTAATTAAGTCTCTTTACGCTAGATAAAGAAGTTTATTTTTCGAAAAATTTTGTTGGCAAGAATACTTTACCAACAAATTTATTTTTCTAGATATTTTTTAAACACATAATCAATTACTTGTCCCTGTGTTGGAGCATATCCAAATTCAGGAACTAACTGCCCTGCTACAATTTCTATATTAAGTCTTGTTTTTTCATCAATAACTGCTGAAAATTTGACAGGGTTAGGAAATTGATGTTCTGCGGGAATGGGTTTCCCTCTAGCCATAAGCACCTCCTTCTACAAAAAACCAAATGAACTTCTTTATCTGATGTCAATTTTATCATAGTGAATAACTTTTGTCAATAATTAAACCCAAAAAATTTCCAAAAATAAAAAATTCTACAGTTTTTATGATAGAAATAGTAGCTTAGAATACTGTTTTAATGGGTTCTAACTCTTACAACCTCTTAAGGACCAAACTCAAAATCCAGTGTCCGCAAGGACGTGCCGGTTCGACCCCGGCCGCCGGTATAGTAATAAAAACAAGGTTTTCGGATCTTGTTTTTTTATTTCTTACTAAATTGTATCTTGTTAATGGTGTGATAATAGCTCAATAATTATTTCTGAGTGTCTTTCTCTTTTTTTGATTGAATTTTTGGTATAATATTACTTATTCACAATTTATTTTGATTATGAAAGTGTTGGTGTTTGATGTCTCGTTCGTTTGACTTGCTTAAGAAGCGCTACTTAGAAAATATAAAAGAAAAGCCTGATTTATTTGTGGGTATTGAGTTAGAATATCCTATTGTAAATTTAGAGGGTAAAGCTACAGATAGTGAAGTTGTAAAGTCTCTCTTTCGCTATTTAGCATCCGCTCTGGGTTTTACGATCGAAAAAGTAGATGATTTTGGAAATCCAATTCAGTTACTTGATCCAGTTAGCCAAGATACTATCTTATTCGAAGTCTCCTATACAACTATCGAGTTTGCCTTTGGTAGGGCGGAAACTATCCAAGAGGTTGAAGTGCGTTTTCGAGATTACATGAATCTGATTCAGAAAAAGTTGGGTGAGGCAAATCATGCCATTATTGGTTCTGGAATCCATCCATACTGGGAGAAGAATGAGAATCAACCGGTTGCTTATGCACGTTATCAGATGTTAATGAACTATTTGAAGTTGAGCAGAACTGTTCTAGAGACGGATTTACATGATTACCCGCAATATGGTGCTTTTATCTGTGGAAGCCAAGTTCAACTGGACGTTTCAAAGTCCAACTACTTGCGGGTTATCAATGCTTTTACGCAAATTGAAGCAGTTAAAGCCTATTTGTTTGCAAACTCTGAGTTTTCTGGTGCGGATTGGGATACCAAGATTTCCAGGGATATTTTTTGGGAAGAGTCTATGCACGGGATTTATGCTGAAAATGTAGGCGTCAATGCCAGACTCTTCAAAGACGAGAATGATTTTTTTGATTACCTAGATCATTCTGCAATCTTTACTGCGGAACGTGATGGGCAGACTTATTATTTTTATCCGATTCAGGCTAGAGATTATTTGACTACACCTGAAATCCAGGCATTTACCCTTAATGGGGATGAGGTTCTTATTTACCCTCGGGAGAAGGATTTTGAAACCCATCGTAGTTATCAGTACCAAGACTTAACGACTCGAGGAACAGTTGAGTTTCGTAGTGTTTGTACGCAACCTCTAGATAGAACTTTTGCTTCTGCAGCCTTTCACTTGGGCTTGTTGGTTCATTTAGATAAGGTTGAAGCTTACTTGCGAACTGCTCCATTTTTTACCACTGCTGGTCGTGATTACAAGTCTTTAAGGCGACAATTTTCTAAAAAACAACTCACAGGTAATGAAGAAGCTGCGATTCGAGAATTTTCTAAAGACTTACTCATCCTAGCTGAGGAGGGACTGGAGAAAAGAGATAAGCAAGAAATGACCTACTTACAGCCTTTGAAAGAAGAATTGGGTCTATAATTTCTCTGATAAAGGGAGAATTTTCTGAAAAATCATGATATAATGGAAGAGACTATAGATAAAGGATAGAGATTATGACATTAGTTTATCAATCAACGCGTGATGCGAATAATAGAGCAACTGCCAGCCAAGCTATTTTGCAAGGTTTGGCGACGGACGGTGGTCTCTTTACCCCAGTTACTTATCCAAAGGTGGATTTGGACTTTGACAAATTAAAAGATGCTTCTTACCAAGAAGTAGCTAAGCTTGTCCTGTCAGCATTTTTGGATGACTTTACAGCAGAGGAGTTGGATTACTGTATCAACAATGCCTACGATAGTAAATTTGATACTCCGGCTATTGTCCCGTTGGTGAAACTAGATGGGCAATACAACTTGGAACTCTTCCATGGATCGACCATTGCCTTTAAGGATATGGCCTTGTCCATCTTACCGTACTTTATGACGACAGCTGCTAAGAAACATGGTTTGGAAAACAAAATCGTCATTTTGACAGCGACATCGGGTGATACTGGTAAGGCGGCTATGGCAGGGTTTGCGGATGTGCCTGGTACTGAGATCATCGTTTTTTATCCAAAGGATGGTGTCAGCAAGGTACAAGAGTTGCAAATGACTACTCAGACTGGCGACAATACCCATGTTGTAGCTATTGATGGAAACTTTGACGATGCGCAAACAAACGTGAAGCACATGTTTAACGATGTGGAACTTCGTGAAAAATTGCTTGCTAATAAGCTACAGTTTTCATCAGCTAACTCTATGAATATTGGTCGTTTGGTACCACAGGTTGTTTATTATGTGTATGCCTACGCTCAGTTGGTTAAGTCTGGTGAGATTGTGGCTGGTGAAAAGGTCAACTTCACAGTACCAACTGGAAACTTCGGTAATATCTTGGCTGCCTTTTATGCGAAACAAATCGGCCTACCAGTTGGCAAATTGATCTGTGCTTCAAATGACAATAATGTCTTGACAGACTTCTTTAAAACACGTGTTTACGATAAGAAACGTGAGTTTAAAGTAACAACTAGTCCATCTATGGATATCTTGGTATCTTCAAACTTGGAGCGTTTGATTTTCCATCTTTTGGGGAATGATGCGGTTAAGACAGCTGAACTCATGAATGCCTTAAGTACACAAGGACAATATGAATTGACAGACTTTGATGCAGCGATTCTGGAACTCTTTGTAGCTGAATATGCGACTGAGGAAGAAACTGCGACAGAAATTAAACGTGTTTATGATACAGATGCCTACATCGAGGACCCACACACAGCTGTTGCCTCAGCAGTGTATAGAAAATACAAAGCAGCTACTGGCGATGTAACCAAGACAGTGATTGCTTCAACAGCTAGTCCTTACAAGTTCCCAGTGGTTGCCGTAGAAGCGGTAACAGGAAAAGCAGGCTTGACTGACTTTGAAGCCTTGGCTCAATTACATGACATTTCAGGAGTGGCAGTGCCACCAGCGGTTGATGGCCTTGAAACAGCTCCAGTTCGTCATAAAACAACAGTGGCAGCTGCTGACATGCAAGCAGCGGTTGAGGCTTATCTAGGACTTTAAGACAGAGGGAGTAAACTCGGTTGGGAAACCAACTGAGTTTCTTTTCATCAGGAGGAAGGATTGTTTAAGAAAAATAAAGACATTCTTAATATTGCATTGCCAGCTATGGGTGAAAACTTTTTGCAGATGCTCATGGGAATGGTGGACAGCTACTTGGTCGCCCACTTGGGCTTGATCGCTATTTCAGGTGTTTCAGTGGCTGGCAATATTATCACGATTTACCAGGCGATTTTTATCGCTCTGGGAGCTGCTATTTCCAGCGTTATTTCAAAAAGTTTGGGGCAGAAAGATCAGTCCAAGTTGGCTTATCACGTGACAGAGGCTCTCAAGATAACCCTATTGCTGAGTGCACTTTTAGGCGCTTTATCCATCTTTGCTGGGCAAGAGATGATAGGACTCTTGGGGACGGAGAGGGATGTAGCCGAGAGTGGTGGACTATACCTATCTTTAGTGGGTGGATCGATTGTTCTCTTGGGCTTGATGACTAGTCTAGGTGCCTTGATTCGTGCAACGCATAATCCGCGTCTGCCTCTCTATGTTAGTTTTTTATCCAATGCCTTAAATATTCTTTTTTCAAGTCTAGCTATTTTTGTCCTTGATATGGGCATAGCAGGTGTTGCTTGGGGGACCATCTTGTCTCGCTTGGTTGGTTTTGTGATTTTGTGGTCGCAATTAAAGTTTCCCTTTGAGAAACCGACTTTTGGTCTAGATAAGGAACTATTGACCTTAGCTTTACCAGCAGCTGGAGAGCGGCTTATGATGAGGGCTGGAGATGTCGTCATCATTGCTTTGGTCGTTTCTTTTGGGACGGAGGCAGTAGCGGGGAATGCAGTCGGAGAAGTCTTGACCCAGTTTAACTATATGCCTGCCTTTGGCGTCGCTACGGCAACGGTCATGCAGGTGGCTCGAGCAGTTGGAGAGAATAATTGGGAAAGAGTCGCTAGTTTGAGTAAACAAACCTTTTGGCTTTCTTTCGTCCTTATGTTGCCCTTAACACTTAGCATCTATGCCTTGGGGACACCACTGACACATCTCTATACGACGGATCCTGTTGCGGTTGAAGCTAGCGTTTTGGTGGCACTTTTCTCACTACTAGGGACTCCCATGGCGACAGGGACAGTTATTTATACGGCAGTTTGGCAGGGCTTGGGAAATGCTCGCCTCCCCTTTTATGCGACAAGTATTGGGATGTGGTGTATCCGCATTGGGACAGCCTATCTGATGGGGATTGTGCTTGGTTGGGGCTTACCTGGTATTTGGGCTGGAACGTTATTGGACAATGGTTTTCGATGGTTATTTCTACTCTACCGTTACCAGCGTTATATGAGCTTGAAAGGATAGGAAATGGGAAAAACAGCTTTTATTTGGGATTTAGATGGAACCTTATTGGACTCTTACGAAGCGATTTTGTTAGGAATTGAGGAGACATTTGTTCAGTTTTCTATTCCTTATGATAAGGAGAAAGTGAGAGAGTTTATCCTCAGGTATTCTGTGCAGGATTTGCTGGAGCAGGTGGCAGAAGAGAGAAATCTGGATGCGGAAGTGCTCAATCAGGTACGTGCCCAGAGCTTGTCTGAGAAAAATGCCCAGGTAGTTTTGATGCCAGGTGCGCGTGAAGTGCTAGCTTGGGCAGACCAAGCAGGGATTCAGCAGTTTGTCTATACTCATAAGGGGGACAATGCGCTTACCATTCTAAGAGACTTGGGTTTGGAATTTTATTTCACAGAGATTTTAACCAGTCAGAGTGGCTTTGAGCGCAAGCCTAGTCCAGAAGCGGCGATATATCTGCTAGACAAATATCAGCTGGATCCTGATAACACTTATTATATAGGGGACCGGACTTTGGATGTGGAATTCGCTCAGAATAGCGGCATTCAAAGCATTAACTTTTTAGAATTGTCCTATGAAGGGAATCAGAAGATTCAAGCACTAGCAGATATTCCTCATATTTTTGAGGATAAGTGACGAGAAAATTGTGTCAGTTCTGTGACAGAAACCTAACAAACTATTTCAACTGATCGAGTTTGTTACAAGGAATGGTCAGTTCTGTTAAATAGGCCCGAGAGGGCTTTTTTTCTGCTTTTTTTGTGTTATGATAGACAGGTACTCATTTGAAAGGAATGTGAAAGAATGAAGAAAAGAATTATTTTAGCCTCAACAGTAGCCTTGTCTTTTGCGCCAGCATTGGCAACTCAAGCGGAAGAAATTGCATGGACAGCACGTACCGTTGAGCAAATTCAAAATGACGTGACGAAAAACGAGAACAAAAACAGCTATACAGTTCAGTATGGTGATACCCTGAGCACGATTGCAGAAGCTTTGGGGGTGGATGTAACCGTTCTTGCTAATTTGAACAAGATCACCAATATGGACTTGATCTTCCCAGACACTGTCCTCACTACAACTGTCAATGAGGCAGAAGAGGTGACGGAAGTTGAAATCCAAACTCCTCAAACAGATGCTAGTGAAGAAGTGACGACTGC
>FLSF01352910.1_pt1 | contig 12323 bp, 8 predicted proteins | sample 1550431 | NCBI WGS metagenome assembly FLSF01 (sample SAMEA4031754, study PRJEB14383) | metagenome | biome: human; feature: oral; material: saliva | place: Philippines | collected 2014 | reverse complement strand
ATTCTCAAGACGGCTTCGCTGTCATTGCCGTCTTCGGGGGAGAAAACGGGATAGGGGGAGAATTGTGCCAAAGTATGTTGGCTGGTTTGGCCGACGGTAATGTGTACTTTAGGGCCGTCTGAAAAGGTCAGATACGGTACTGCAGTTTCAATAGTGGTCGGGCTGACCCAAAACACCACATCGGCTTGCTTGAATTGTTCGGGAAGTTTGTTTAGTGCCGAACGGTCTGCCTCTATTTCAATCGGACTCAATACTTGAGCCTGCCAACCGGCTGCATGGCAGGTTTGGATATCTTGTTGCGGACGGTTGGACGGACGGATAATGAGTAGAGTAGGCATAATGTGAGATAAATTATTAAGGTTTTAGGCCGTCTGAAAGAAGGGTTTCAGACGGCCTGTTGCCGGGGATACGTTATTGATCGACGAATGCGCGCTCAATCAGGTAGTCGCCGCGGACACCAGTTTTCGGAGAAACGGTCAGGCCGAATTCGTCCAAGACGTTGCAGGTGTCTTTCAACATGGCAGGGCTGCCGCACAACATGGCGCGGTCGTCTTGCGGATTGATTTTAGGCAGGCCGATGTCTTCAAAGAGTTTGCCGCTGCGCATCAAATCGGTCAGACGGCCATGGTGTACATAGTCTTCGCGTGAAACAATCGGGTAGTAAATCAATTTTTCTTTAACCAAATCGCCCAGGTATTCGTGTTCGGGCAATTCTTTGGTAAAGCGGTCGTAGTATGCCAAGTCTTTTTTGTAGCGCACGCCGTGAACCAAGATGATTTTTTCGAATTGCTCGTAAATTTCAGGGTCTTTGGTAATGCTCAAGAAAGGGGCGATGCCGGTACCGGTGCTCAAGAGGTAGAGGTGTTTGCCCGGATTCAAATCGCCGGCAACCAGAGTACCGGTCGGTTTTTTACTGATGAGGACATCATCGCCGACTTTAAGGTGTTGCAGGCGGCTGGTCAAGGGGCCGTCTTGTACTTTAATGCTGAAAAATTCCAGATGCTCTTCCCAGTTGGCAGAAGCCACGCTGTATGCGCGCATCAGCGGTTTGCCGTCAACCATCAGGCCGACCATGACGAATTGGCCGTTTTCAAAGCGCAAAGATTCGTCACGGGTGCAGGTGAAAGTGAAGTAAGCGTCGGTCCAGTGATGTACGGACAAGACTTTCTGGGTATTGAATGCTGCCATTGATATTTCCTGTCGGATAAGGCCGTCTGAAAAGGATAAGTCGGGGCGGCCGAGGTTAATAAAAAGAGTGGAATACGGCTTCAGCTACTTGCTCGCCGGTACGGCTGATTTTTCGCTGAGGCTGTGCAGGTCGGCATAGCGTCCGCCTGCGCTGATTAATTCTTGGTGTGTGCCTTGTTCGACGACATTGCCTTCATGCATGACAACGATGTTGTCGGCTTTTTCGATGGTAGAAAGTCGGTGGGCAATCACCAAAGTGGTACGGTTTTGCATCAGGTTTTCCAATGCGGTTTGTACCAAACGTTCGGATTCATTATCCAATGCGCTGGTGGCTTCGTCCAAAATTAAAATCGGCGCGTTTTTCAAAAGCGCACGCGCGATGGCGAGGCGTTGACGTTGGCCGCCGGACAGTTTTAAACCGTTTTCGCCAACTTCAGTGTGCAGGCCTTGTGGCATTTTTTGGATAAATTCCCAAGCATTGGCTGCTTTTGCGGCATTAATAATTTCTTCTTCGCTGAATTTGTCAGCTTGTGCATAGGCAATGTTTTCAGCAATCGTACCATTAAACAGGACAACGTTTTGGCTGACGAATGCCATGCGGCTGCGCAAGCTTTCGAGCGTATATTCATTGATGTTGATGCCGCCGATCAAAACTTCGCCTTCATTGGGATTAAGGAAGCGCGGCAACATATTGGCCAAGGTGGTTTTGCCGCAACCCGATGCGCCGACCAATGCAGTCACTTTGCCTTGTGGGACAAGCAGGTTGATATGGTTCAAACTGTTGCGTTCGGCTTCGGGATAACGGTGTACAACATCGCAAAATTCGATATCGCCAGGGTTTGGGCTGAGGGTTTGTTTGCCTTCGTTGCTTTCTTCGGGCTGGTCCAAAAAGGTGAAGACGCTTTCAGCCGCCGCCAAACCGCGCTGCAGGGATTGCATCACGCCGGTCATGCGTTTGATGGGGTCAAACATCATGATCATGCTCGACAAAAACGACATAAAATCGCCTGCACTAAATCCTGAAAGCCCTGCTTGGCGGGCGGCTGCGTAAATAATCGCAGCCAGTGCAACCGAAGCCATCAATTGCGTAATACCGGTACCGGCAGAGCTGGCGGAAACCTGTTTGAGTAGGTTGCGGCGAACATCATTGGCAATGCGGTCGAAACGGCGGTTTTCATAATCTTGGCCGCCGTAGATTTTTACAACGCGTTCGCCATTAATGCTTTCGCCCAAGACCTGCATCAGCTGGCCAAGATAAATTTGGTTGTTGGCAGACAGTTTGCGCAGGCGTTTGCTGACTGTTTGGATACATACGGCAACAACCGGCAAGATGATAAAAGTAATCAGGGTCAAACGCCAGTTTAGATAAGTCAGCAAGCCCAACAGGCCGACTACGCTCACGCCGTCTTTGGCAATCACGGTAATGACGTTAAACCCTGCATCGGTAATTTGATTGACGTCGTTCAAAATACGAGACATCAAACGGCCGCCGGTATTGCTGCTGAAATACGAAGTCGGCAGGTGCATCATTTTGTTGAACATTTCACCGCGCAAGCGCTGCACCAAGTGGCTGGACAGATACGTCGTGCAATATTCGTTGATGAAGTTAAACAGGCCGCGAACGAAAAACAGCGCCACAATTGCCAGCGGCAACCATGACATGCTTTTCATGTTTTTATCGACAAAACCTTCATTGATCAAAGGTTTGAGCAAGTAACCGAAAGCCGGCATCGTACCGGCGACAATCAGCATGGCCACTACGGAGACGATAAACATCTTCCAATAGCTTTTCAAATATCCAAGCAAGCGCTTGTATAGCTCCCAGTTGGATGTGGCTTGTGTTGTCTGCATATCAATCCAAATTTAGAGCAAACATGCAATTCTAAACGAAAATATCTGTCATTACAATGTTTGCAATTGAAAGTCAAAAGGAGTCGGTATTGTTTTAACGCCTTGATTTTATATTGGGAACGACTGCGGCGTGGTGGGTTTTGCAATAATGTTGCCCACTTCTCAAATATCGGTTGCGGCCGTCTGAAAAAGTTTCAGACGGCCTCATCAGTCGTCAAGGACGGCCGGTTAAGCCAGAGCTTCCTTAATGATGTCTTTCACTGCCGTTGCATTATTAGGGACAACACGGACCCGTTGTGGCAGATTTTCCAAGCCTTCCAATGCGGCAGGGCGGGGGATGGAAACTTCGCCGACCGCTTCATGGATGGTGGTTTCAAATTTGGCGGCCAGTGCGGTTTCGAGGCAGACGATGGTTTCGCCGGCTTCGCGGACTTCACGGGCGACTTTGACGCCATCGGCTGTATGCGGATCAATCAATTCATGATCTTGCTCGTAAACCTGTTTGATGGTGGCAAGGCGGTTGGCATGGGTTGATTTACCGGAAACAAAGCCATATTGTTGATGTACTTTGTTTAAGGCAAATTCCAAATTGAAACCTTTGCCGGAGGCTACTTCCGCCCATAAGGTTTGGATTTCGTCCGCATCGCGGTCCATCAGGTCAAACACAAAACGCTCGAAGTTGGAGGCTTTGGAAATATCCATGGACGGGCTGGAAGTAACGTGGGTGTGTTCGCTGTTGCGCGGACGGTATGCGCCGGTTTTGAAAAATTCGTCCAATACGTCGTTTTCGTTGGTGGCGACAATCAAGCGGTGGATGGGCAGGCCCATTTGACGGGCGATATGGCCGGCGCAGACATTGCCGAAATTGCCGCTTGGTACGCAGAAGCTGACTTTTTCGTCATTGCTCGAAGTGGCGTTGAAATAACCGGCAAAGTAGTACACGACTTGGGCGACGATACGGCCCCAGTTGATGGAGTTGACTGTGCCGATATGGTATTTGGCTTTAAATTCGGCATCGTTTTGTACGACTTTGACGATGTCTTGGCAGTCGTCAAACATGCCTTCAACGGCGATGTTGTGGATGTTGGCATCTTGCAGGCTGAACATTTGCGCGCGTTGGAATGCGCTCATTTTGCCTTCCGGCGACAGCATGAAGACGTTGACGCCTTTTTTACCGCGCAGGGCATATTCGGCGGCAGAGCCGGTATCGCCGCTGGTGGCGCCTAAGATATTGAGTTCTTTGCCTTCTTTGTTCAATACATATTCAAACGCATTGCCCAAGAATTGCATGGCCATGTCTTTGAATGCCAAAGTCGGGCCGTTGGAGAGGGCTTGGATTTTGATGCCGTCTGAAAGTGTGCGCACCGGAGTAATGGCTTTGGTACCGAATACTTCTTCGGTGTAGGTGCGGTTGATGATGTCGCGTAAATCATCAGCAGGGATGTCGGTGGCAAACAGGCTCATGACTTCAAACGCCAGCTTGGGGTAGTTGAGTGTGCGCCATTGGTCTAAAGTAGCACGGTCGATTTGAGGGTATTGCTCAGGCAGCATCAAACCGCCGTCAGGAGCCAAACCCATCAATAAAACTTCGCTAAATTGCTTGCGTGCGGTCGCACCGCGGGTGCTGATGTATTTCATGGTTTCTTCTCTATGTATTTAAAATTCAAATAGAAAGTCAAAACGAATTCAGACGGCATTGATGTGAAAAAAGGCCGTCTGAATGATTATTTGTAGAGTCGTTTGAAGCAGGCGGTAACCGTTTTTGCGGTAACGGAAGCAATGGCCTGCTCGCGAGTTGCCGGACTCAATACCTGCATCATTTCGGTTGCAGTCAATTGGTTTGGCGCTTCTTCGCTGGCGCAGCCGCAGATTTTATTTTCCCATTCGGCTTGTTTTTCCGTGCTCATGGCCAAAGCAATGACGCGCCATTCGTTACGTTTGTTCAATTCGGTACGGCATTGGCTGTCTACCGCCATTTTCACTACGCTGCTGCCGATACCCGTACCGCTGCCCAAACCGCCGAAAGAGTCGCCACCGGTAGCGCATGCACCCAATAAGAAAGCTGATGTAACAGCTGCCAAAAGAGCTTTTGAAGTCATGATGTTTCCTGTAAACAAGGCCGTCTGAAACGCCTGAAGAGTTCTCAAAATAGCATGTATTATACCGTAATGCGGCCAGATATGTGTGTTTGCGAAACTACCGTATAATGCTAGCGAGTTTTCTTTTCAATCAATCAGCACGAAAGCCGCTATGTCCGACCTTTTTGCACGCCAACCCGAAGCCCCTTTAGCTGAACGCCTGCGCCCGCATTCTTTAGACGAAGTCATCGGGCAGCAGCACTTAATCGGCGAGGGCAAACCTTTGCGCGTGGCGGTGGAAGGTGGAAAGCCGCATTCTATGTTGCTGTGGGGGCCACCAGGCGTAGGCAAAACCACGCTGGCACGGATTTTGGCGCAGAGTTTCAATGCGCAGTTTCTGCCTGTTTCCGCCGTATTTTCAGGTGTGAAAGACATACGCGAGGCTATTGAAAAGGCTGAAATTGCCCTGCAACAAGGGCGAGCAACGATTTTGTTTGTTGACGAGGTACACCGCTTCAACAAAGCGCAACAGGACGCATTTTTGCCTTATGTCGAAAGCGGCTTATTAACCTTTATTGGCGCTACCACGGAAAACCCGTCATTTGAAGTCAATCCGGCATTGCTCAGCAGGGCGCAGGTTTATGTCTTGCAATCTTTGTCTTCAGACGACCTAAAAAAGCTGATTGCCAAAGTGTTGGCCTTGCCCGAATACCAAGATTTTACGATTGAAGCCGATGCGCAAGAATTGCTTGTGAATACCGCAGATGGCGATGCGCGCAGATTGTTGAATTTATTGGAACAACTTTTACGTGCTGCCGATACACGCCGTCTGAAAACCTTAACCGCCGAATTCCTCGCCGATAGTTTGGGTGCGCAAATCCGCCGTTTTGATAAGGGTGGCGAGAGTTTCTACAATCAAATTTCCGCATTGCACAAATCCGTGCGTGGTTCGCATCCGAATGCCGCGCTGTATTGGTTTTGCCGTATGCTCGACGGCGGCACCGACCCGCGCTATCTCGCCCGCCGCATTGTCCGCATGGCATGGGAAGATATCGGCTTGGCCGATCCGCGTGCCTTAACGATTGCCAATGATGCCGCCGCAACTTATGAGCGCTTAGGCTCGCCGGAAGGAGAGCTTGCTTTGGCGCAAGCCGTGTTGTACCTTGCCGCCGCCGCCAAATCCAATGCAGGCTATAAGGCATACAACCAAATGCGCCGTTTCGTCAAAGAAAAAGCCAGCGACGAAGTGCCCGTCCACCTGCGCAATGCGCCGACCAAGTTGATGAAAGAATTGGGTTACGGACGCGAATACCGCTATGCCCACGACGAACCAAACGCCTACGCCGCCGGTGAAAGCTATATGCCCGACGGCTTGGACGAACCCGACTTCTACCAACCCGTCCCGCGCGGATTGGAAATCAAAATTGGCGAAAAGCTGAAATGGCTGAAATCCTTGGATGAAGATGCTTTAGATGGTTGAAGCGATAAATACACATAACATTAATCACGGAATAAATTAAATTTTTCAGACGGCCTTTGATGTCTGAATGTTTCCAACCTATACCACACATAATTTTTTATGAATATTCTCGAAGCCTTACTATTATTGTGCCTGCTGATTGTCATTAGCGCGTTTGTATCCTGTTCCGAACTCGCGCTGGCTTCGGCGCGCAAAATCAAATTGCAAGTCATGGCTAAAGACGGCGGCGATACACGCGCGCTGGATGTGCTCAATATGCAGCAGCAACCGGGCAGTTTTATTACCGTCGTCCAAATCGGTTTGAACGCCGTCGCCATTCTTGCCGGTATCGTCGGAGAGGCGGCGGTGCGCCCCTATTTTGACGGCTTGTTGGCAAACGCTGGCAGTTGGGGCAGTACGGCTGCGTCGCTGCTGACATTTACGTTGGTAACAGGCAGCTTTATCCTGATTGCCGACCTGATGCCCAAGCGCGTAGCGATGACCCACCCTGAAGCGGTGGCGGTACGCATTGTGCGGCCAATGATGTTTTTAATTTTTATCTTAAAGCCGTTTATTTTGATTTTTGACGGATTGGCAAACGCAATATTCAAGCTCTTCAAAATTTCCACCGTCCGTCAGGAGCAACTGACCTCGGAAGACATTTACGCCGTCGTCGATGCCGGTGCGCAGGCTGGTGTGTTGAAAGAACAAGAACACTATCTGATTGAAAACATTTTCGATATGCAAGAGCGCACGGTTACTTCCACCATGAGCACGCGCGAATACATTGTCTATTTTGATAAAAACGACAACAGCGATACCGTGTTGGAAATGATGTCCGACAAACCGCACAACAAATTCCTCGTATGCGACGGCGATTTGGAACGCGTCATCGGCTACATCGAATCACATACGCTGCTTACCTTGTTTTTAAAAGAAAAAGATGTCCGCTTGACTGACAAACGCGTGTTGCGTAAAGCATTGTTCATCCCCGACACACTGTCGCTTTATGATGTATTGGAGACCTTCAAGACTTCCGGCGAAGACTTTGCCGTAGTGGTGAACGAATACGCGCTGGTAGTTGGTGTGGTAACGCTGAAAGATGTGATGAGCATTGTGATGGGTGAGCTGGTTAATACCGAAGAAGAGCCGCAAATCATCCGCCGTACCGAAGATACATGGTTAGTGGACGGCGCGACCCCGCTCGCCGATGTTATGCGTGCGCTGGATATCGAAGAGTTTCCCGATTCGGAAAACTACGAAACCATCGCCGGCTTTATGATGTATTCCCTGCGCAAAATCCCGAAGCGCACGGATTTCCTGGTTTATGCCGGTTATAAGTTTGAAATCATCGATACTGAGAATCTAAAAGTTGACCAACTCTTGGTTTCCAAACAAGAAAATGTGGTGGGGAAAATGTAACCAGTCGCTGGGAACGCTTGAAAAGAAAATTAAAAAAATAAATAAAAAGGAAAAAATATTATGACGACAACCGAACCTCAAAAATACGCCCGCAGCCTGCACGCGCCCATCAGCCTCGGCACAACCTCTGACGACCGTTTTATGCCGCGTGGCTTTCTTTCATATTTTGCCGAGCTGCCGAAGTTGGTTTTAACCGAAAAATTAGATGGACAAAACAACTGTTTTGCCGCACACGGCCTCTATGCCCGTAGCCATACTGCGCCTACCCAGCATCCGTGGGATAAACCTTTGCTGCAACGATGGCAGCAAATCAAAGATGATTTGGGCGATCTCGAACTTTTTGGCGAGAATATGTACGGCATTCATTCGATTGCCTATTCTCAATTGGAAAGCTATTTTTATCTATTCGCCGTCCGTCGTGGCGGACATTGGCTTTCATGGGAAGAGGTTAAATTTTATGCGCAGCTGTTTGATTTTCCGACTGTGCCAGAAATTCCCATTATGCAGCCTCTTGCAGATTTCACTCAAAAATACGCCAATGAAGATATTGCTTTAGCGCAATGGCTGGCCGCTAATTTGGGAGAGTCGTGGACGGAGAGCGTACAAACTGCCGGCAAACTTGGCGGCTACGATCCGAATACAGGAGCAGCATGCAGCGAAGGTTTTGTTATCCGTAACGCCGCTGATTTTGCCACCAACAACGGCAACCTATCTGTTCAATCCAATGAATTCGACAACCTTTTCAAATTGGTACGAGCCAAACACGTTAAAACCGATGTTCATTGGACGAAAACTTGGAAGCCTGCCCGTCTTATTGATTACGACAAATACCATTGGCAAAGCTGGCAGTTTCAGACGGCCTGAAGTCCAATTATCCAATAATAAGAAAGACAATTATGTGGACATTCCCATATTACATACCCGGTCAACTTCCTGATTGGCAAGCATTAGAACGTCGTTTCAGCTGGTTTGCCGATATGAAGGATGTTCCGCAAGACCCTGAGTGGCATGCCGAAGGCGATGTATTTACGCATACCAAAATGGTGTGCGAAGCCCTTTTGAAACTGCCCGAGTTTCAAGCGCTTGATGAACAGGAGCAACATATTCTGTTTGCTGCCGCCATGCTGCATGATGTGGAAAAACGCAGTACGACCAAGCGTGAAATAGAAAACGGCAAAGAGCGTATCGTTTCGCCGCATCACGCAAAAAAAGGCGAGCATACCGCCCGTACTTTACTGTATACCGAACTTGCCGCTCCGTTTGCCGTAAGAGAAGCAATCGCTAAACTTGTACGTTTGCACGGATTGCCCTTATGGGCGATTAACAAGCCTAATCCTGAGCGAGCCGTCATAGCAGCCAGTTTGCAGGTTAACACTGCGTATCTTGCCATGCTTGCTAAAGCCGATGTTTTAGGCCGTATATGCTGCGATCAACAGGATATTTTGCTGCGCATTGATTTGTTTCGTGAACTCTGTGAAGAAAATGCTTGTTGGGGCAAGGCGCGTACTTTTGCCAGCGACTACGGACGCTATCTCTATCTTAACGGCCGTAGCGAAATGCCGGATTATCAGCCATTTGATGATCGGACCTTTGATGTATACGCCATGTGCGCCATAGCAGGTAGCGGCAAAGACAGTTACATCAGGCAACATCTTGCCCATTTACCCATGCTGTCGCTGGATGAGATTCGCCGTGAGCGCAAACTTGATCCCGCAGATTCCAAACATACTGCCGAAGCAGTGCGTTTGGGTAAAGAGCAGGCAAAAGAATACCTGCGAGCCCGTACGTCATTTGTCTTTAATGCGACCAATCTTAACCGCGATCTGCGCAGCAAATGGCTGCCGATGTTTGCCGATTACGGTGCACGCGTGCATCTCATTTATTTGGAAGTGCCTTACACGCAATTACTATCGCAAAACCGTAACCGCGAACATTCTGTGCCGAATGATGTGTTGCACCGCATGATAGAAAAGCTGGAAATCCCTGATTACAGTGAAGCGCATACAGTGGATTTTGTGGTTTCTTCTTAACAGGTAAAAGGCTTGTAATCAGGCCGTCTGAAAATCAAATAATCAAAAAAGAAAACCGGATTTCCATCAACTGGGAATCCGGTTTGTTTTATTTTCAACTTAGAACGTCAGCCTTACACCAGCGCGGACGGAGCGGCCCGGCAATGGTGCGATATATTTGAGCATGGAGTTTTGCGGTCTTGCGGTACGGTTGGCAAGGTTGCGTGCATCGAGGAACCATTCGGCTGTCGATTTTCCGTGTTTGGTGGTATGGCTCATGTACATATCCCACATGGTATAGCCGCCCAAAACAGGCTCTTTGTAGTGGGCAGCCATGTGGCCTGTATGTTTGGCTGGGCGGTAGCGTGTCAGGCTGGTGCCCAGTTGCCAGTTGCCTTTATTCCATGTCAGGCCTGCGCCGTAGCGGGATACGGGCATATTGGGCATGTAATAGCCGTTGTTGCGGACACGGTTGCCATTGCCTAATGTGCTGTTGCGCTCGTCGTCCAAATCAGCGCGGTTGTGTACGAAGTCGCCAAACAGGCGGGCTTCCAATGTGCCGTATTTATTCAGGTCAAACCATTGGTTTACCTCCAATTCCACGCCGTGAAGCTGGGTATCGCCGGAGCGCCAGTATTTGGTTGGCAGGCGTTGGCCGCCGTCATGTGCGGCATCTACGAGGAAGGTGTAGTCTTTAAATTGGGTTTTATACCAGCTTGCACGGAAGCGGCCGTCTTTCCAACCGATTTCGCCGTTTACCTCCCAAGTGCCTGCTGTTTCCGGACGCAGTACGTCTACTCCCCAGTGTGATTCTGAAGCCATCAGGGCATAGTGATCGCCACCTGCATACAACTCGTTGACTTCAGGGGCACGTTGTGAACGGCTATATCGTGCGCCCAGTTTTAAGAAGTCAAACAAATCTACGCCTAAGCCTGCATGATAGTGGTTTAAGCTGTATTTCAGACGGCCTCTCTCTTCCAATCCTTTAACGGTCGAGCTGTTGCGTCCAGGTTTGTAATCGCCGATGTCGACCGAGTGACGGACTTCGCCATGTCGCCAACCCAAAGACGCATTCCAGTTTTTCCACTTAAAGTTTTCCAAAGCGAAAATGCCGTATTCTTTGCTGTCTGTATCGGGCAGGTAGGCATAGTTTCCGGTGCGTTTGCCGTTGATGCCTGAAGATTCGGTGCTGCGCTGTTTCCAATCTGCGCCCAATGTACCTTTCAGCCAAGAACCTGCTTTGTGGTTGAACTCCAAACGGCTTTGGAAAGTTTTGCTGTCCAAAGTTTGCATTTTGGTGTCGCCCAAGTATTCGGATGTTGGGTTTTGCGTATAGGCGGCTTGGAATTTGATGTTTTCAATCCATGGCGTCAATGGACGGTACATGGCTTCTGCCTGCCAACGGGTTTGTTGAGCGCGTACGGAAGCGTATTCGCGTGCCGGTGCTTTGTGGGTACCGCCGTGGTGGTGGCCTGATTCGGCAAAATTGTAATAGCCAAAGCCTGCAATACCGGATTTGCTCAAGAAGCGGCTGACGGATACGCCTGCATAGCTGCGTTCACCGATATGGCTTAGGCCGAAAGCAAAGTTTTGATTGCTCAGATGGCTGTTTTTCAGACGGCCTTTTTCAACAGGCATATCATCTTTCATGGCATTGATGACTTTATTTCTAAAGTTTGGACTGCCGTCATAAAGCGGATTTTCTACCCAATCGCCCCAAAACGGTTTGTTTAATTTGTACAATTCAGATTCGTCAGGTTCCGAGCCGTCGTTATAGCGTTTCCATAGTTCAATGAAAGCCGGAATGTCTTTTGTGACATAACGGTAATAGCCTTTGTTTAAGGTTTCGGTAATGTCGGGCGTAACCTGACATGCCCACATCAGGCGAGAGCTATAAATATTGGCATGATCGTAGCAGGCAGCAGGTTTGGAATCTCCCGGAATACGGTAATCATTGGCATTAGTGTCCGCCCCCGACAAATGCCAAGCTACATTGCCGACCTTGCCGTTTAATTTGAACGCTGTGACACGCGGCGTATTGTAGCCGCCGCTGACTTCGACTTTGCCGTTTAAATCTTTTTCAGGCACTTCTGTGGCGATCACGCCGGTATCGACATCAACTGCGCCGCCAATCGCATTGCCGCCATACAAGACTGCTGCCGATGATTTTAAAACGGTAATCTTTTCCGCCATAAACGGATTAACCATCAGCGGTAAATCGGGGCTGACAGAAGCAGCATCCGAAATACCCAAACCATTTTCACTGACATATACGCGCGAGCCGCTCAAGCTGCGGATTTGCGGTACGCCGGTATT
>FLSF01355990.1_pt1 | contig 12375 bp, 5 predicted proteins | sample 1550431 | NCBI WGS metagenome assembly FLSF01 (sample SAMEA4031754, study PRJEB14383) | metagenome | biome: human; feature: oral; material: saliva | place: Philippines | collected 2014 | reverse complement strand
CAAAAGCTGGCGGGATAAACTTGAATCCTTTGACTAGCGCATTCTCATATGCTTCAGCATCCGTTCAGAATTCACTTTCTGTTATGGATATAGCTATGGGTAACGTCCTTGGAAACATGATGAATAAAGCGATCCAATTTGGATCTCAGTTCTTCAGAGGACCCATGGATGGTTTGACTGAGTATAAAGATAAACTCGGTTCAATTCAAACAATCATGACCAATACGGAATGGGAAATACCCGATCAAACGATGCGTATGCGTAAGACTTCTAAAACACTAGAAGATCTTAACCAATATGCGGATAAGACGGTTTACTCATTCGCGGACATGACAAGAAATATTGGTACTTTTACTGCCGCCGGTGTAGGATTGGAAGATTCTGCTACAGCAATTAAAGGTATTTCGAACTTGGCCGCTGCATCAGGATCAAATACAATGCAAGCATCTTCTGCCATGTACCAACTTTCTCAAGCATTGGCTTCTGGTAGAGTGGGTCTTCAAGACTGGAACTCAGTGGTTAATGCTGGTATGGGTGGTAAACTATTTCAAGATAGATTGACAGCTATGGGTGAGAAATTGGGTCATGCTCGAGATATGACCAAATCTTTCCGTGATTCATTGAAGGATGGATGGTTAACTTCAGAAGTATTGATCGAAACTTTGAAAGAAATTTCAGTTGACGAGCAAATGCTAAAAGCGGCTACTGAAGTTAAGTCATTCGGACAATTAGTCGATACTGTTCAAGAAGCAATCGGTTCTGGATGGGCACAATCTTGGGAATATTTACTTGGTGGATTTGAAGAAGCGAAATCTATGTGGACTAATATTGGTAACATTGTAAATCCATTTTTACAAGACGACCAAGGAACATATTTTGATACCGTTCTAGAAATGGAACGTTCGCTTGGTAACTATCGAAATGCTATGTTGAAAACATGGAAAGACATGGGTGGTCAACAAGCATTATTTGATGGTATCACCAACGCAATTAAATTTGTTGTAAATTCCCTGTCTAGTTTGCGAGAAGGTTTCCGGGAAGTGATCGGTACCTATAAAGAGTCGGCAGCGGTATTGACACAACTAACATTTCAATTTAGAGATTTTACTAAATCTTTAGCTGAGAATGTTTATATTCAAGGCACTTTAAAATCTATCGGTAGAGCGTTCGGTACTGCATTTGAATTTGTAGGTACCGTTCTTGGAAAAGTAGCATCTGGTATTAGTTCTGTTTCTGGATCTGGGAATGGACTAATCTTAACCTTTAAACGAATTGCTGATGGAATTACTCAATTCTTAAATGGACTGCTCCAATCAAACAATGTTATGACCGGATTTGTTAATATTGGTAAAACAATCGGAAACGTATTTGGTATATTAACATCCATTTTCAAGATTGCTGTAACTATAATTGGCCAATTCTTCTCTGCATTTACAGGAGGTGACGGTTCCGGGTTTAAAGATTTTACTGGCACCCTTGCTGATATTACTGGTAAAATTAGAGAGTTTACTGAAAAGTTAGAACAATCTATTAAGTCTGTAGGAATATTCAAATCTATGGGCACAATTATCAAAGGAGTCTTTGATCTTATTGGTAGTGCATTTTCTGCTATTACTGGAAAGTTCAAAGAATTCAAGATTCCAGAATTCAATGCTGAAGGTGGATTCTTTGATAAACTCAAGACTTATGTATCTGATGGTGCTTCTGGAGTAATGAATGCTCTCGGAAATACGTTCGGTAAGATAGGCGAGTTTCTAGGTAAAGTCTATGGCGAATTAAAAGGATTTGTTAAAGGGATAGGAGAATTCCTTAAAGATATCCATGCTGCCGATTTAGCAACAGCTATTGTCAGCTTATTTGCTATTGACAAATACATCAAAGGGACAAGTCTTAAAGAAGGTCTTGTTGATAAGATTTTCGGTAATATAAAAGAAGTGCTTGGTAAATTTACCGATGATGCTAAGTCATTTAAAGATAGTTTCATAGAAATTTTCGATGGATTTGGTAAATCATTGAATGCGTTTACTAATATGGTAAATGTTACCTCGTTACTACTTATTGCTGCAGCAGTTGGTATATTAACCCTCTCAATCAAAGAGTTATCCAAAATGGATATGCCATCTCTTTCTAGAGGTCTTATTGGTGTTGGTGGGGCATTCTTGATCTTAATGTCAGGAATGAAGAAGATGTCCGCAATTGCAGCAGGTATGCCTAAGGGCGGTGCCACCACAATGTTGGCTCTGGCTTTCTCTATGAAAATACTCGCTAGCGCCATGAAGAAAATAGCAGAACTCGATACCGAACAAGTAGGTAATGCTTTACTTGGATTATTCGGCGCTATGAAAATCATGGTTATGGGTATGAAAGGTATGGCTAGAGCTGGACAAGCTCAAACATCTATATTCCAAATGATCGGAATGGCTCTAGCTTTGAGAATACTAGCCTCAGCAATGAATGCGTTGAAAGATTTCTCATGGGAAGAAATGATAAGATCCGCATTGGCTGTTGGTGGACTAATGATGGCTATGTCAATGTCCATGAAGTTGATGAAGGGAGTTAAAGTCCCTATCTCAACAATCTTCTCAATGATCACAATGGCATTGATGATGAAAGTCTTAGTTTCGGCAATGGCAGATGTTACTCGATTAGATCCAGCAAGACTAGTAGATGGTTTTACTGGTGTCGTTGGATTGATGGGAGCTTTGGTCTTAGCTTCTCGAATGATGATTGGTGTTAAGATCAAAATGAGTGCAATGTTCGGAATGATTGCTTTTGTAATAGCTATAAAAGGATTGGTATCATCAGTTAAAGATATTGCAGAAATTAATCCAGAAAGAGCTATACCAGCTATGACTGGTGTAGGTGCTTTACTAGCAGTTCTTGCTGGAGCAACCAGAGTCTTGTCTGGTGTTAAAGTTAATATTACGGCGATTATGAGTCTTATCACTTTCTCTGGAGCTGTATTTATATTAACACAATCAATAATACCACTAACCAAGCTACCTTTAGATAGCTTAGGAATTGCTATGACTGCGGTAGCAGCTATGATCGCCGGTTTAATTGCTGCGTCATATGCATTACAAGGAGCTAAGCCAAGTATTACAGCCGTGTTCTCTATGATCACATTTTCTGGCGGCATTTTCTTAATGACATTGGCTATTAAGAAGATTGCTGATATGGATCCGATGGGTCTGGTACAAGGTTTTGCTGGAATTACTGCTCTGTTAGGTATTCTTATCGGTGCTTCACATATGTTGAAGAGAGTTAAGTTAAATCCTACAGCACTAATAACCTTAGTAGCATTAGTTACTACATTATTTGTGGTAATGCAGGGGCTCCAACAACTAGCTAACCTTAAACCTGCTAATTTATTAGCCGCTACCGCTGCTGTTGCTGGAGTATTACTTTCTGTTGCTGCCGCTTCGGCCATTATATCTAAGACGTCGGGTACTGTGCAACAAGCAGTTGCCACAGCAGGTATACTTGGATCATTTGCAAACCTACTAAGAGCAATAGGCGAGACTCTAGAAAAAGTAGCTGCTCTTAGCTGGCAAGGTGTACTTTTAGCAATGGGATCTATAGTAGCTGTTATGGCGATGTTGATCGTAGTATTAAAGAAAACTTCCAATATCGATGGTGATGTTGGCGAGTTGGTAGCATTGTCTGCGGTTCTTTATGCTGCCGGAGAGTCCTTATCCAAAGTAGCAGCCCAACCTTGGCAAGGCATACTTGCTGCAACAGTCGCTATGGTTGCTGTCATGGCATCGTTGGGCATAGCGATGAAAGCTATTTCGGCCCTACCTGCTTCAGCTGCTGGTAAACTAGCACTTCTAGCAGCTTCCTTAGTTTTATTAGCAGTGCCAATTTATATGTTATCGACACTTAACCTCGTAGCTGTAGGGGTCGGATTACTTGCACTTGCTGGCAACTTAGCAATATTACTAGGTGCCGCTGCGTTAGCAGGACCATTATCAGGTGGTTTAGCTGCTTTATCTGGAGCTCTTCTAAGCTTTGGGGTGTCTAGTGTTCTAGCCGCATCATCTATTCTTATTGCTGGTCTAGGTTTCTTAGCATTTGCAACAGCATTGGCAACATTAGCAAAAGTAGCGCCTGGAGCATTCAAAGGAATTGTCGAAGGCCTTGACGTGGCTATACAAACATTAGCTGCTAGAGGCCCATCTATGGTTGTTGCTGGCGTGCAGATAGTTAGAAACTTCTTACATGGTCTTGCCGAACTATTACCAGATATAGTTAAAGCAGGCGTTGAGTTAATTACCAATTTCTTAAATGGTATGGCGGAGGCTATGCCACAACTATTCTCGGCAGCCGTTCGGTTGTTAACTGAATTTGCAAAATCTGTCATGGAAAATGCGGATATCTTGGTACAGACAGGTATCGAGATTGCCATTAAATTAACAGAGTCTATTGCAAACTCATTAACTAAGACTAAAGACAAATTAGTTCCGGCATTAGAAAAGCTGTTCAAGATTATCCTTGATATCTGTTTGGCTCTTCTAGAGAAATTAGTTGGACCGTTGCTCGAGGGAATTGTTAAAGTATTACAACCAGTTGTGGACTTTATCATAAATATCCTTAAAGGCCTATCTGATATTCTTGCTCCTATTTTGGAACCTATCGCAGCAACTCTTATTGCGTTGTTCGAAGGTTTAGCTAGCATAATCCGATCTGTAGCTGATGTACTTGTCCAGTTATTCCAGTCAATAACCTCAATAGTTCAATCTATTGCTGATGTTATTATCCAAATCGTACAGACTATAGAATCCGTATTTACAACAATTGGTAATACAATCCAATCATTCTTTAATACATTACAAACATTATTCATGTCTATTGCTTCTATCGTACAATCAGTTATAGATGGTATTGTCGGAGCAATTAATGGATTTGCGAACGTTATTAGAGGTATTGGCGATGCCATTTCTTCCATATTCCAAGGAATTGGACAAGCAATACAGTCAGTACTCCAAGGTATCGGTTCTATAATCGAATCTGTTGGTAGCGCTATCAAATCCGTGTTCGAAGGAGTAGGTAATGCAGCCAAGGCGTTTGGCGAAGGCGTTAAATCTGCACTTCAAGGTGTCGCTGAAGTATTCCGTGGAATTGGTGACGGTATCAAGTCTGCTTTCGAAGGAGTAGCATCTATCATCGATGCGGTTGGTAATGCTGCCAAGAACGCCGGACAAGGTTTCAAATTGTTTGCACAAGGCGTATCAATTATCGCTAAAGACGGTATTGCTGGAGCTGCTGGTATCACAGCTGTCGCTGCGGCAGTAACTGGTTTGGGTTCAGCATCATATGCAGGTAATCTTGTAGGGTTCACAAAAGACTTAGGTTCTCTTAAAGGGGTTATCGCAGGTCTTGCGGGTTCTGCTGGGGGTATCATGGCGATGTCTACTGGATTTATGATGATGGGAGCAGCGTTAGCTGGTCTAGCAGGAACTATTCCTACAGTATCCTCAGCATTCCAGAACTTACAAACGCCTATTACCACACTTTCTCCAGCTATTCCATCATTAGCAGCTGCATTTTCTATGTTAGCACCATCCATCATGATGTCTGCTTCTGGAATTATGCCTGTTGTAGCTGGATTCGCTCAACTCGGGGCAGTCGTTCCTAGTCTTTCTGCAGCTCTACAAACTGTACCTGCAGCGTTCCAACAAGCAGCGCAAGGCGCTATGATGTTTGGACAATCCCTAGGACAAGGTATCATGGCCTCAGCTCCTATGGTTATTATGGCTGTTCAGCAGTTAGCCGTACAAGCAGTTATGTCAGCACAAATGGCTTTCCAACAAGGACAACAAATTGGTGTTCAGTTTGGTCAACAAATTGCGATGGGTCTGTCTTCACAATCTGGAGCTATTTCTTCAGCCGCGCAATCCGGAGCAAACATGTCCATTTCTTCCGTACGAGGAACATTCTCTCAAGGAGGATCTATTGGTTCCCAATTTGGCTCAAGCATTGCGAGTGGTATTTCTGGAAGTTCTGGATCTATATCCGGCGCAGGATCAAGTGCTGCAAACAGTACGGTAAACTCCATCCGAGGTGTATTTAACCAAGGGACTTCTCTCGGTTCTCACTTCGGCGGATCTGTGGCTAGTGGTATTTCTTCACAATCAGGTTCTGCTCATGGGGCAGGTTCTAGTTTAGCACATTCAGCATACAATGGAGCGTCGTCTGTATCATTGAGTTCTGCTGGTAGCTATGCTGGTTATGGGTTTGCGAATGGTTTGGCAGCATCTGCTGGATCTATTTACGCTACTGCTTCTGCAATTGCGTCCAATGTCGCAGCAACCATCAGAAGAGCATTGGATATCCACTCACCATCTCGGGTTACTAAAGCTCTTGGTAAATTCACGGGACAAGGTTTCGAGATTGGTTTGAAAGATACTGGATCTGCAATCTTCAGAACTGCTAAAGGTCTTGCCGATAAAACCATCGAAGCTATGAATGTTGAAGATAGTCTGTCGGATCTCCTTATGGATAATATTGATATGACTATTCAACCAACAGTCAAACCAGTATTCGATGGATCTCTTCTGAAAGACATGAATAATCTTTCTGGTAAGATGAATGGTAACTTGACATTGCCATCAAGTTATACTGACAGATTCAATCAAAATGGCAACACAACGATTACTAATTCTGACACATATACAGTTAATGTTAATGTGGAGAATAGAGGTAATCAACCAATTAATCCTAAAGAACTTGCCCGTCAGGTTCAGGATGAATTGAAGAATATGCGTGACGCAGCTTTGCGTTCTAGAGGGGAGGAAATCGCTTGGTAAGTTTAAAGCCAGGTGAATTTCTTATTAATAAAGTAAATTCATCTACTGAAAAGATACTTATCCAAGATCGTCCCGATATCGAAGCACCCAAACGTCGGCAGGTTCATAAAGAGCCTGCTGGCTATGATGGGTTCTTGATTTATGATGATGGAGGATATGAAGCTACAGAAGTAGAACTTACTCTTCTTTATCATGGAGGAAGAGTAGATGATCCTGCAGCTATTTCTACGGCTCGTAATAGGATCTATAAATTCTTCAAGTTTGGTCAATACGAGTTTAAGATGACTCCATATTTTGACCCTGAAAAGGTATATTTGTGCATACTAACTGAAGCACCAACATTTGAAAACAAATGGTACTATAACGGCGCCATGGTATTCAAACTAAAGATCAAGGTACAACCATATAAGTATTATGTGGATACTATTGACTCTTGGTGGAATATTCCTAAGGCCGGATGGATGAGAAATCCTAGAATGTCCGATGCCAAACCTTTATTCCGTATAATTGGTAATGGCGATTTGGATATGACTGTTGGATATAAGAAGATGATATTCACAGGTGTAGAAGGAAACATCTATATCGACTGTGAGAAATACTTCGTATATCGTAATGAGAATGGAGTTATCACAAATGCAAATCATAAATGTAAATCAAAGGACTTTTGGCACATGCCCTCAGAACAATCGGTACAAATCAATTGGAATGGTGCAATTAGTACTGTCGAAATGATTCCTAGATGGAGGGATTTGCTATGAGACCTATACTTTATGAACAATATGAACGAGACTTTGAGTCGAATGGTATTGGTGTATTGTGGGACGCTCTTGAGTGTGAGGTGCATGAGGTTCGTAATGGAGAATTCGAGTTAGAACTCACATATCCATATAGCGGACAATGGTTTCACGAAATCAAAGAGAACCGTTATATTCTAGCAAAGCCTAATGATACCGACTTACCTCATGCATTTCGTATTTATGAGGTAGAAAAGAATACCAAAGACCAGACAATAAAAGCTAAATGCGTGACAATCACGGATGATCTAAATGGTATGCTGGTAAAAGCGGCTAAAGGTAAAGGTACTCCGGCTACGGCATTTGCGCTGGCTAAACAAAATGTTGTTGGTGGTCCAGAAGCAGTTCCTTATGAGTTTTATACAGACATAACCGATAACCTAAAGGACTTCGAATTTCTTCTTCGGAATATGCAAAGCGTGTTATCTGGAGAAGAAGGTTCGCTTATCGACTTATGGCGAGGCGAGATAAAACGGACAAACAAGTATATTCATTTCCTTAGAAATCGTGGTAAACAAAATGTTACTACTATTCGTTTAGGAAAGAATATGGAGAACTTTAAGACCCAGGTATCTTTCAAAGGTAAATTCACAGCTATATTACCTTATGCTAAGTACACTAAACGTACAGGTAATGGAAACGATCAACAAGAGATTTATGTATTTGGTGACGTTGTTAAGTCAATGTACTACAACTCATATTCTCAAAAGAACTTGCGACCTATAGATTTCTCAAGTGATTTTCAAAACACTAACCAAGGTAATGGCGATCATGAGATAACAAAAGCTCAGGTCGACAACGCCGCTAAAAACTATTTCACATCTAGAAACCCTGGATGTGATATTCCTAGCATTCAAATGACTGTTGAGATGGCTGCCCTTAGAGATAGTAATTTGTTTGATGAATATACGATTAATCGTTTAGAGACTATTGGTCTTTGTGATACTGTCGATGTGTGGGTGTCTAAATGGAACCTATCCACAACATTGAAAGTACGAGAGTTAACTTATGATGTTCTAAAAGAACAGATTAAGACAATGGTTATCTCTGATAATGGTAAAGGTTCTACTAGCTACGGGTCATCTTTAACGTCAACTGTCAACTCAAAGGTGGAACAGAGTGTTAATAACATCTTCTATAACAGTGGAGGTCTATGGTCTAAGATTGTTAACCTTACAGCAGATGGACATAACATTATCAACTACCAAACAACGCAACCAACTTCTGCTAGAACTGGTGATCTTTGGTATAAAGATATGGGTAACGGCAAGGTTCAGCTAAACATTTGGGACGGATCAAAATGGAAGCGAGTTGTGGACTCTGATTTCGAAGATGATGTCAACAGAACGGTGGCAACTCATTTTGCAGAAGTTGAACAGAAGATTAAAGACGCTGAGGAAGACTCTAAGGAACGAACTCTACAGGCATTAAGTAAAGCTGAGAGTGCGTTACTGCAACTTAGAGACCTCCCACAAACCGGAGAATTCAACAAGATCAAAGATCAAATTGGTATTTATGAGCGTGTTATTGGTAAAAACGAATCTGAGGTTAAAAAGAATGTTACAGGAATGGTTATGACTCCTGAAATATTCCAGACCGAGGTATTTGCTAGAGGTGTTTTGGGATCGGTTCTAAACCCACCGCCTAAAGTGATTAACCATATTCTATCAACTGATAATTTTGCTGATATTACTTCTGGGATTCTTGTCGATAGAAGAAAAATAAATACGAATTTGACTTATATCGCAAATCCTTATGTTGTCAAACGCCCAACGGGTGTTGACTCTGAATTGTTATTTTACACAATACCTGTTCGAACTATAACTCCTAGTGCCGAAACGACAGAACCAAATAACCAACCATATTGGTATATTTCATTCCCACTGGACAACTATGAGATAAAAGTTGGCGAAAGATGGACTCTTTCGTTTGAATGGAGAGTAAATCCTTTAGGTAATGGTTATTTCTCAGCTGCAGATTCGCAAGCGTTCCATTATGGTTTTTATGACTTCGATAAAAAACGTTGGGAAATTGGTCCTTGGACTGTTGATGTAAGTGCCACAGGAAGACAAGCTGCGGGGCCTGATTATCGTAAAGTGTCTCAAAATATGGCGTATACTCAACTTAGAAGTCTTGGGAAGAACGTTCGATTTGCGATAGTATATACACATTCATCTTCATTATATTTCCGTAATATAATGTGGAATAAAGGTGAAGAAGCACCATACAGTCCTATTACTTCTATCTCGACAAGAGTTACTCAGTTAGCTGGGTCTTGGGCGGTTAAAAACCTTAACAGTAACAATGACGTTGTATCTGAAATCAACGCTACAGGAACGGACGTTCGTATAAAAGGTTCGTCTATATGGCTTGACGGTAATACGAAGATTGAGAATGCTGTTATCAAAGATGCGCATATAGCGAATATAAATGCTGCTAAGATTACTACAGGTACTCTTGACGCAAATAGAGTTAATGTGATAAACTTAAATGCTAGCAACATTGTGACTGGTACAATGAGTGCAAACTATATTCGTGGAGGAATTCTATCGTCTCAGAGTGGAAGTTTGGTATTTGACTTGAACAGAAACTATCTAAAATTCAACGCCGCCGCAAATATAGAATTTACTAGTATAGATAACGCGTTATTCCGTAAAAAAGGTAGTAGTACTGGGTTTGTCCACTTCAGTGATGATACTTATGGAGGCGTATTTGTCGGCATTGGGGTAACTTCACATAATATAGGGACACTATCTCAAGATACTGGTTACTTCTCCGGTATACGCATATTCCGAGCAAACGATAATGTCGACCAAACGGAGATCTTTGGTGATAAAATATTACTTGGTCATGCTTTCTCTGGAGGTCGAGACGGGATATACCATTTCGTATTCGAACCGACTAAACTTTCTAAGGGTATTAGCATGATACGATTATGTAACTCTGTAGAATCTCTATGGAGATGTTGGGAGCATTTAAACAATGTAGGATGGAATGTAGGTAGCAATGACTTTTCAAACGCTGTTTGGAATGAACGAAGAAATCACAAATATATTGGTACATAGAAAGGAGACATAATATGTCTGTAGATATTAATGTATGGTTGGCATGGATGTTTGCACGTGAAAATCGTGTAACATATTCCATGACATACCGAAATGGGCCCGGCTCATTCGACTGTAGTTCCAGCATGTATTTTGCTGGTGTCGAAGCTGGGATGCCTAAATTATCTTGGCCATGTTCGACAGAGTCAATGCACGATTGGCTGTTAAATAATGGTTGGACACTCATTGGTGAAAATCAAGAGACCGCTACACAACGTGGAGACATCTTTATCTGGGGTCAGAAAGGATACTCTGCTGGTGCCGGAGGACATACCGGTATGTTCGTGGATAGTGAGAACATTATTCACTGTAACTATGGGTATAACACCATTTGTCAGAACAATCACGATTGGCTTTGGGAAATCAATGGAGGTCCTTATGTATACTACTACAGATACACTGGTGGACAACCTCAAGCGTCTCTTCCACCCGCCGTAGTACAATCTGCTCAGAACACTTTTGAACGTGAGTTAGACGCTCGTCAGCCACTATCAAAATCGGAGCAACCTTACTACGAAGCGACTGTCACAGAGGACTATTGGGTTGAAGCTGCGCCTTATGGAGGTGCTCCTGAGAAAGAACTCTTTAAGGCTGGGTCACGTGTACGTGTCTATGAAAAGGTGAATGGATATTCTCGTATCGGATCGCCTCAATCCGATCAATGGATGGATGACAATTATCTAGATGATGCTACGGATATGGCCGGACATCTGTAATAAAAGAAAAAAAATACTAGGAGTATAAAACTTATGAAACTAATTGATGAAAATGGACAACTCATCCACTCTGCAAACACTGACGACATTCTTCAACACTATGGTAAAAAGGGAATGAAGTGGGGTGTACGAAAAGTAGTTGACTATGCTAAGGCATATGGTAGAGCTGCGTATAACAATGCTCGTCACCCAATCCATTCTTCAAGAGCAGGTTTGGAGTCTCTTGTAAAATCCCCAGTAGGAACTAATCTTGCTACTAAGCGGTCTTTGGATTATCGTAACAAACGGGTATCTGAATTGGTTAAAGCGAAAGCGGCTATGAAAGACTCTAAGCGTAAATACAAGAAAGAACGTAAGGCTATTGATGAGAAGTACTCTCGTCGTGAAGATACGATCGGTAATATGAAGGGAAGTAATTCTAAGATTGCACGATTGGAAAATGAGAACGCTGCTGCGCATTTGAAAGAACGTGGACGTCTAGACGCAAATTATAAGAAGAATAGCCCTAAGAATAGATACGCTAACGTTAAGAAGAACGGTCGTACTAAATACTAGGAGGCACTAATGGTATTATTGTATGATAATGATACCTTAGTTCACGTTGATTCATCGGAAGATATTATTCAACATTATGGGAAGAAAGGTATGAAGTGGGGAGTAATAACCTCTGCTAGAAACCTTAAAACTCGTTGGAAAAATCTTCCTGAGAGTCGACGTAAACAAATTAAACTAGCCGCACAGGTAGCCGGATATACTGTAGGTATTGTCGGATACCATTATGCTAAAGGCAAAGCAAATCCTTATATAAGGAACGCTATTGTCCGAGCTATAACATAAGGAGGTCTGAATGCCAGACATTTATGATATGGACGAGAATCAACGTATCGAGCGATCCGTAAATGGGTTGCTCGGGCGTTTGTCCGCGTTAATTTGGGAGAACGAATCTCTCAAA
>FLSF01000856.1_pt1 | contig 12700 bp, 9 predicted proteins | sample 1550431 | NCBI WGS metagenome assembly FLSF01 (sample SAMEA4031754, study PRJEB14383) | metagenome | biome: human; feature: oral; material: saliva | place: Philippines | collected 2014 | reverse complement strand
TCTTTATAGTATTGTCTAAATTAAATCTACTTGCTAATGTTTCTAAATTTGCTTGTAAATCAATTTCTTTTAAAAAGTCTTTTAAATCTTCTATTTCCAATACTTCTGCTAAATCCAAATTATGCCATTTATATTTATTAACTTGAGATATGAAATTTCTAATTATTTCAGTATTTATATATTTTAAATCTATATTTAATATAGTATTTAAAATTTCTTCTCTCTCAAATTGTAAAAAATTATATCTATTATCTTTACTGGAGATGCAAACAAATAAAAATGTTGCAAGTTCTATTTCATTTTCAAAAGTATCTATATTTTTTACAGTTCTAATTTTATTTTCTTTCTTGTATTTTTCTAACATTTTCTATTCCTCCTCAAATTCAAAATAATTAATTAAATTTTTAACTTCTTCTGCTTCATCTTTATTTATATAACTTGTTTTAATGCTTTCATCTTGCTTACAATCATTTTTAATTTTTTCTATGTTGTTTATACTTGTAATTAAATACTTTACTGGGTTTTTATTCGCTTTTTCACTTTTTATATTGTTTATTCTTATAATTTCTCTGTAAATTTCTTCTGAAGTATAACTTTCTAACAAGAAATTTATATTAGTTTCTACTTTTTGGTAGTCTATACCTTGTCCTTTTAAAAAATCTTTTATAAGTTTTAAATAGTCAATTTCTTCTTTAGTTTCAATATCTTTTTTATCATTGATATCATCATTACTTGCTTGATTGCTTACGGATTGATTACAAGCAATTTCATTTTCTATTTTTTCAATTTCTTCTTTATTCTTAACAATTTCTGCTTCTAAACTTCTAATTTTTTCTAGTGCTTCCTTGATACAAAATTCGTAATGATTGATAATATCTCTATTTATAGCTTCATCGGCACTATCAATCGCTCCTGCTTCTCTAGTTTGTTTTATATATTCCTTGTATCTTTCTACTTTCTTCTTTTCAAGTACAATTTCATCTTCTGCAATATCATTTTGCACTTCTAATCCACTTTTAACCATATTTAAATTAAATAATCTTTCTTCTTCTTTTATATCAATTTCTTCATTTGTATTAGCTTCTAGTTTATCTTTTAATATCTCTTTTGGTACTGGTACTTCTATAATGTCCTCTTTTGTTCCAAGTACAAAATAAAAATTAATGTTTGTTACTTTTCTTTTATCTCCCCTTTTTTCTTCTGTATTTTCGTTTATTTCAACTTCATCTTCATTATTATATATGACTACTATTTTAAATTTTTTAAAAATAAAAGAAAAATCTTGAATTGAAGGTACTAAAATTCTATTTTTAATCTTTGAAAAACTATAACTATTTGGAATATCTAATTTTTTTCTGAAATCTTCCATTGTAAGATATAATTTTCCACTAGATTTAAACTGCATTAATTCTTTATAAAGAAGCTTCACATACTTACTACTTAATTTTATAAAATTTGCTAATCCAAATTCTGTAAAATTAGAAAAATCATTTAGTAGATAAGCATAATCTTGATTAATTCTTACAGTTAAAGTTCCAGTTTTTTTACTTATCCGAAATGTAGGAAATAAAACAAACTGGTCTATATAGTCTTTTGTTTCAATTTCACAAATAGAGTTTAAAATTTTTCTGTTCGTGCTTCTTAGTTTACTTATAAAATTATCTGTATTCCTGGTTGTTTCTCTATCGTATTGAATTTTCTTTTTCAACTCACTGAAACTGAATATAACTTCAGATGTTCCTTGTGCTTTTATTTTAGAACAAATAGCCATAAAAAAATTCAATTCTAGTGCATTAAAATTTTTTAAGTATGTTTTATTATTTAAATCATTGTTGTATCTTACTACTTCTTTATCTTTTTCTTTCATTTCCAATAATTTTCTCCTTTCTTTTTTTCTAAAAACATTATATAACTTTAAAAGGACATTGTCAATATAAATAATGTATTTTTAAAGATATTTTTTCTTTTATTTTTAAATATAAATACAATATTAATAATAGGACATTGAAACATAATAAATTTTGTCCTATGTGTCACAAAAATGTCTTTATAAGTCACAAATTTGTCTCTATTTGTCACAAAAATGTCTTTATAGCACCTCTAAACTTGTGAAAAAATGGGGGGTTGTCGTAGTCCTAAAAGTCCTTAAAAATATAAAAAAAAGAAAGATATCTGATAGGGATTTTTGATTTTCTTTTTTTTCTTGATTTAATTTTTAAAAATAAAAAACTAAAATTTTAAATTTGTAACTTTATAGCTTCAAGAAGCAAAATCATAAAGAAAACAACTATATTTATTTTTTTCCACGGACTGTATTATAAAAAACTAGAATTAGATACCAAGTAGAATAAAATAATAAAGTTGAATTTGTTTAAAAAAATAAAGAACCCCCCTACCCCCCTTTTTCGTTTTTTCGTTTTCAGCTTCCGTTCCCAATTTTTTAATGCCACTTTTAACTCCTGCTATACCCTAATTTTTAATTTTATAGTGCCTAGACTTACAATTTAACCTTTAAAGTCTAAAACTTTAAAAAACACTATATAAAGGCTTTAAAATGCAAATGGTATTTTTAGATATTTTAAATTTATAAGACAAGTTTAAAATTTGAGTGTCTGTAATGCCTTTTAAAAGCATTTTAAAGGCTTCTTTGATGTTCTGTATAGGCTATAAAAAAAAGAGTATATAAGCCACTCCAATAGCTTATATACCCTCAAAAAATTTTTGTAACTAATAACTTTTACAAGTTAATAGTTATATAAACATTTTTTGAAAAGAACAATAGCAAGAAAAATGCCATTGCTAAAACGATTAAAAATGCTTTTTTCATCTTACACCTCCTCTCCAGGAGAGAAAAGAAGAAAAATGGAACGATTAATTATACCATTGACATTTAAAAAATAAAAGTTTATAATTAATTTGAAAACGATTATTAATGCAAAACAAAATGGAACGAAAATAGCACTTACTCCAATAGGTGCTATTTTTAATTTTATTATATAATTTAAAAAAAGTAATTTTTATGTTATAATAGGCTTGTGTGTAGTAGTTTATTAGTAAAAAAGACTTTACTGCTCCTCGCTTGTGTAGAAGTTATGTGAAGTCTTTTTTCAATTAATTACTGCTCTAATGAAAAAGGCTTCTGTTCTCCCCTCAGACGAAAGATGAAGCCTTTTTTGTTTATATTCTTAAATAATGAAAAAAAATATGCTATAATATACTTATCTTATTTTTATCACGATTTATTTTAAAAAGGCTTATCTCTATTTATACTATATAGAGAATTAAGCCTTTTTGCTTTATTGGTATTCTTCCTCTTTAATTCGTTGTAATGTGCTTCTTGATATTCCTAGTTCTTTTGAAACAGATAAGCAACTTCTTTCCCCTCTTATCCATTCTTCCACTGTATCTCTCTGTTTTTTAGTTAGTTCTTTCCACTTCTTAGGTCTGCCTATTACCTTTCCAGTTCTGTTAGAAATTAATTTACCTCTGCTATTCTTAGACATTGAATTATAGGCTTGTTTCTGCCTTTTTAGTAGTTCTTTTCTCTCTCTTTCTGCTACCCAAGAAAGAAATTTTAAAAGAATAGGTCTTAAAAGATTATTTGTGATTTCATCAGATGAAGTTGATAAAAAAGGTTCTTCAATGCTGATTATTTGACATTCTCTAACCTCTGTTATTAGTTGATACTCTTGTTCTATTAGCTTCATATCTCTTCCTAATCGGTCAATGCTTGTAATATAGAGAATATCGCCTTTCTTTAAGACTTTATTTACAAGTCTTTCATACTCTTGTCTTTGAAAATCTTTACCACTTCCAATATCTTTATATATATTAGATGGCTTCACTCCTGCCTTTTTCAAGGCTTTTAGTTGCCTTTCTAGGTCTTGTACTTCTGTTGAAACTCTAGCATATCCGTATTTTTCCATAATTGTTTTAAAACCCCCTTTCTTTTTAGACAATGTTTTTAGCTTCTGAAGATATATTTTTTCATCTGCAATTTTATATGTTCTAATACAACTGTTTTTAGTCAATCATTTCTTCTTTTTACTTTTGGTACTTCTGGCTCTAAATAATCTAGTCTTAAATCAATTTGTTCTATTATCTTTTTTAGTTGGTCTTTTGTTATGTGGTTAGTTTGAATACTTAGCTCGTTACAGATTAAATTTACCATATTTATATTTACTTCTCTGCTTTCACTCGCTACAACTATTCTACCTGCATTTATGAAATCAAAATCTTTTGTTAGTAACTTTTTTAAGTTCTTAATTATTTTTTCTAATTCATTTTCCATTTTTTTCTCCTTATACAATGCTTGTAATCAAGTTGCTTGATTTAAAGCAACTTCTTATTTTTTCATTTCTTTTAAATACATATCAAAAAGATAATTCGTTATAGTTGCCATAGTTTCGCCTATTTCAATACTATATAGCTTCATCTTGTTGTATATCTCCTCATTCATTCTTATACTTACACTCTTTCCGTTGCTTAATTTTCTATAATGCTCTGGAATGCTTGAATGGTCTACTAATACTCCACTTTTTTCTATTTCTATAAGTTTTTCTAAGACTGCTATATTCTCCAAAGTAAAGAATTTTTGTAGTCTAGCAACTGGAATATTATTAAATACTGCTATTTCTGTACTACTTGCTTGATTGCTTACAACTTGATTACTTTCAACTTCTTCTGCTTCATCTGTTGTATTAGCTTGTAATCTTTCTGATTGATTTAAAGCAATTTCTAAACTTTCTCTGTGAAGCTCTATATAATTTATAACTGCTTTTTTGATACCAGTTTTTTTAAATACTTCTTTTTCTCCATTAATAAAAATAAGAGTATAAGTATCTTCATCTTGATTTTGATAAGAATTTTCCTTATCCAAAAATTGTAAAAAGTCTTTACTTAATCCAAAAGTACTATTTAACATATTTTACCCACTCCTTTTTAGTTTTCTTGGTAGTTATATTATACCATTTAATTAAGAAAAATACAATAAGAAATGCTTGAAAGATTACAAAAAGATTTCAAGCAACTTGTTTATAAAAACATTGAAAATAAAAGAAAAATTAGTTTGATTGATTAATATAATTCGGCTTCTTTTTCAAGTTATCTAATCGTTGAAAATTATAAAAAAAGTTAAATTTTGACTATTTTAATTTGAAAAAATAATACATAGTTTATAAATTATATTCTATATTTTCAAAATAATATACTAAAATATATTTTATTCTTAAATAAGACTATATAAAATTTTATAATAGATTAAATATATCATCTTAAATATCTTTTAATACCAATATAAAAACTATCTTATACAGCTGATATAATAATAGTAAAAAATATTAAAGTGTGTTCTAATAATATACAATAAGATAAATTGAATATTAGATAATCAAAATAATAAAATACAAACATATAATAATTATACTACAATTTTAAAATAAAAAGATAGGGTATAAAACTTGAAAATACTAGAAAATAGCAAGGTTTTAAAGACTTCCAAGCGATATAAAATACCACACATTTTTTCTTTTTTTTCTTTTTTTTGATATGCTTGTGAGAGTATAAAAAAAATTAAAGTCAAGGGCTTTAGTTTTTTCGCCAGAAAAAATGCGAAGCACCCTTTACTTTACATTTTTTTTTATGGTACACTCCACAAGCAAAAAAAAGAAAAAGACACAAACTTAGCTTGTGCCTTTTATAAAATTAATCTTCTTCTGCTTCCTCATCTGAAGTAAAAAGAAAATTACATATTTTTTCCCAAAGATTTGATAAAATAGGTAATATTGTACGGTACATAAAATCACATATTGCTACAATTATTAATAAAGAAGCTACTATAATTAAAGTCCATCTAGTTTTTTCTCCATAAAAATTTATGCTCCACTCTTGAGGTACTATTATTCTAAGAATAAAAAGAGGATTTAAAAGAGAAAATAAGAGAATATAAATCTTATTAATTACAAATGTATACTTTATATTATTTATACCTTTTGCTAGATTATTTGTGCTTTTAGTTACATTTTCTAAACTATTATTAACTTTTCTATAATCTGCTTCTAAATTGCTTCTGTTCTTATTTAAAGTAATATTTTCTGCTTTTATATCTTCTGCAACTTCTTTTATATCTTCTACACTAGATTTTAAAGTATATTTACACTCTTTTACTTCTTCTACAAGCCTATTTTTGTAACTTTCTAATTCTTGCTCTAAAATTTTTCTGTAATCTTCTATGCTTTCTTTCAAACTCTTAGATGTTTCTTTTATATCTGCAAGATTTTTATTTATAATTAAGTCCTTTTCTTCCTCCAGTAAAATTGGAAGATTTTTAATAGTATCTGCTACCTTAGAATTTATATTATCTTCAAAATTTTCCATAGCTTCCAGTAAGTTTTTTACTTTCAATATTATATTGTGTTCCTCTGCTTCTAGCTTCTGCTTTAATTCTTCTTCTTTTATCTCCAGCATTTTATTTGTATTGGTATTTACTACTTCTATAAACTCTTGTTGTTCGCTAGTAAGTGCTTTTTTAAATTCTTCTCTTGTGTTCTCCAGTATAGTTCTATAATCTTCTATCAGTTCTTTAAATTCTTGTTTAGCATTGGCAAAAGCCGTTTCTTTCTCAATTATCTTGGTATCTACATTCTCAAATGTTTTAAAAAAGGCTTGTATATTGGCTTCTAAATTACTAAGTACATTATAATTTGCCTCAATCATTCCTTTAAAATCTAAATTATTGGTACTCAATTCCTTTATCCTCCTTTCTAACTTCTTCTTCAGTAATATTTTTATTCTTGTCTATCTCTGTATTAGTCTTAGTTTTTTCTATAAAATCAGAGATTTTTTTAAATAATTTTTCATTTGTAGTTAATATTTCATCTACTTTTTCTGCTTCTCCAAAAGCACTCTTAACATTTAAGGTTACTTTCAAATCATTTAATTGTGATTTTATATTTCTTCCATACTGTAATTTGTTACTGTCTTTCCAGTTTTCACATTCTTCTAAATCATCAACTATATCAATTAGATCATCAGTATCAATTTTTCCTTTATCAAGGATATCAATAAAATAAGTTAAATCTTCTTTTACCTTTTCTTCAAGTTCTTCTTTGGCTCTAGCTTCTACTTCTTTTCTTCTTGCTTCTGCTTCTTGCTTCTTCTTAATAAGTGCTTTTTGTTCCCTCTCAAGTCTTACTTGTTCTGCGACTTGTTGATTTAATTTGTTAATCTTATCCCATTCAATGTTCTGTTTAAGAAGATTATTTTGAAATTCCTCATACTTTTTCTTTAATTCTTCTGCAACTTCTAACTTATTTTGTTCCTCTGCTTCGTATTTTTTTTCATAATAACTTTTAATAATACTTTCGTATTCAAGGACTTTTTCAAGTGCATTATTCTTCGTATCTTTATAATCTTGTTCCTTTTCCTTTACATTTTCATTTACTAATTTTAAATCTTCTCTATGTGCTTCAATCTTCTTGTCTATCTTTTCTAAACTACCTTTTAAATTTTCTACTGCAACTGGAATAGTTTTAATTTTATTATTATTTTCAGTGATTTTATCAGTATTATTTTTAATTAAATCATCTATATTATCTATTCTTTCTTTTGTGTTATCTCTGCTTGTTATAGCAAGTTTTTTTTGATTATTTGCAATCTCTAACTCTTTTTCTGCTCTTTCTAGTAATGCTTTTAATCTTTCAACTTCTGTTTCCTTATCATCTGCAATTTTAGTTTTATTTATTACTGCTTCTTCTTTGCTTGGTAAATCTTCTTCAAGTAAAGTCTTAGTATTACTATAATCTTTTATACTTGCTTCTAATTTTGGTATTTCCTCTTTTCTCTCAATTAATTCTTTTTCTAAATTTGTAATTTTCTCTTTATCTTGCTTGTAATCATTCTGATTTATTTCAATCATCTTTGAAATTTCTTCTGCTTTTTCTTTCTCATTTTTATAAATATTCTTTTTATTTTCAATTAAGTTTTCTGCAACTTCTTTGATTGTTTTTTCTTTCTCTTTCATAACTTTTTCAAGCTCCTTTTCCAGTTCTTCTGCTTCAATTTCTTTTATAAATTCTTCAAAATCTTTATTATTTTCAATCTCTTTGCTTCTATCCCTAAAGAAATTTTCATAAGAGAATGGATTAGTTTCAGTATTATAATTTCCTTTCTCTTGGTCGTGTAGTCGCTCTAATTTAATACCCAGTTTAACCTTGTCCTTATCTTCTTCTTTAAGTTTATTTTTACCTACCTTTTTACTTAATGCTTCAACTAATTTTAATCTCTGTTTTGTTGCTTTCCCATCTAGGTCTAAAAGTGCAAATGTTATTGTTTTGTTTGCTTTGTTATGCCTTGTAACTTCTAAATTATACTCTTTTGCTATTTCTTTAATATTATCCTCTGTAATATCAAGCCTTTTATACATAGCTTTTACTTTATCTGCAATTTCATTCCTCCACGATTTCTCCTCTTTTAATTCTCCTTTTTCTTCTTTTTTAAAAGTTTGATACTGATTTTTAGTTAGCCATTTTCTAGCATTTTTATCGTGCTTTTTTGCTTCGTGCATATATGAATATCTTTTTTCATCTTCTATTTGATATCCATTTTTAATAGCCATATCTTCTGCAATTCTTCTCTGTTCTTCATAAATATAAACTTCTTCTAGTTCTTTTCTTTCGGGTACTTTTTCTAGTTGCTTCTCTGTTAAAGATTGTAACATTTTACCAGTCCTACAATTTACACTATCTACTAATATATGTATATGTGTATTTTTAGTATCTATTTGTACTCCAAAGAAGCAATTAAAACCTTTTTCTTGATGTAGTTTATTACAATAATCTTCACCGATTTTTAATGCAAGTTGTGGGTCTGTACCATATTCAAAACTTATAATTTCGTGGTAGCAAAATCTCATTTTGTCATCTTGTGCTTTATTAAATCTTCTCTTATTATTCATCACTTGTCTAAATGCTTTTTCGCTATCATCAGACATTCCTATTCCTATTGTTTTATACACTCCGCTTTCTCTGGCGATATAATTAAATAAGTCTTTCATTCCTGCACTATTAATTCTTTTCTCCTCTGCTATTTTCATAATTAATTGCATTATCAATTCCCCCTAAATCTTCCAAGATTTTTGCGATTTTTTCACAATAATTTATAACTTCATCTTCAAATTTTAATACTATATCTTTTGTACTTTTAGTATTAATTTTTTTTACAGATTGATTTAAGTTTATTCCTATTCTATTAAGTTCATTATAGACTTTATCTAGCTTCAACATAAAATTATATATAGTATCTAAATTGTTTGTTAAAACTTCCTTTTCTATAAGTTCTCTTATACATTCTGCATAACTTATTCCTAACTGGGTACTTCTTAATTTTAATCTTGCTTCAAGTTCTTCATCAAGCCTAAATATTAATTTTTTATTATACATATAAACACCTCACAAATAAAATTTTAAATAGATACTACAAGAGTAAGAGTTTGAGATTGGCGATACAATCTCAATAGCTTGTTTAAAAATGAACTCTTAAAAATACACTCATAGATGTATTTTTAAAGTGAATTTTTACAAGCTAGAAAGGGGTTTCAAAAGGGGTTTCCCCCTTTGCCAGTGCTGTTATTATGGAGTGCAACGACATACATAACAAGGCACTGGCAAATTTATTAATTTTAAAAAAAATGTAATATAAAAATGACAATTTTTATACTTACATTTTAGCACTTTAAAAGTTGCAAAGCAAGTTTTAATGTTGCGATTTTAAAATACATAAATTTCATTCATTTTGAAGCCTTTACATTTCTTTTAATTAATGCTAGAATAGTATTAATTAAAAAGAAAGGTAGGCGAAAAATGATGGCATTGTTAAAATTAGAAGATATAAAAAAATTGTTAGATGAAAATAAAATTGACTTAAAAGATTTAGAAAAACTTAGTGCTTTGGAAGAAATTAAAAAGAAAAATGAAAAAATTTTAGGACTGCTTAATAGATTTGAAGAATTAGTAAATAGTAAAAAAATTCTTGCAACTGATGTTGATAAAATGTTAAGTGATATAATTAAAATGTTGAATGATAAACTTCCAAAAAGAAAAGCTAGAAAATCTGCTTCTGCTCCAAAAAAAGATAAAGAAAAAATTGAAATAACAGATGAAAAAGTTGAAGAAAAAATTGAAAATGTAGAAAATCTTAGTGAAATTGAAAATAATCAAAATGTTTAAAAAAAATGAAGCTCTATAATAGCCTTTAAAATCATTTTAAAAGGGGTAGCTATATAATAACATACCCCTTTTTTTTTATAAATTTTTATCTATTATTTTTAAATTGGTTATAAAAATTTCTCTCTCTTTTGTAAATGCTTCATTGATGTCTTTATAATTTTTTAATAGCATAGGAACAAAATTTTTATATACATTTATATAGTCGCAATCTTTGATTAAATTGTATAACTTCTCTTGTCCTTTTTCTCCTGCCTTATCATTGTCAAATAATAACACAATATTAAGTTTTTTATTAGTCTTTCTGAATACTTCTTCTGCGACTTCTTTTATTCTATTAGCGATTAAATCTTGTGTGCTTACTGCTCCTCCAGTTGAAAATGCTAGGCATTTATTTTTTAATGCAACTCTTACAGTTAAAGTATCAAAAACTCCCTCACATACATATATATTATAAAAACTATTTTCTATAATTCTTCTGCTTCTTATCATTTCTAAAAGGTAACAATGATGGGTTGTTTTTTCTAAATTATAAGAGTTTATATATCTAACTTTTTTCTTCTTTTCTGTATCTTCTTTAGCATAGTAATCTTTTATCAATCTGCGAATAAAACTATAATTTGAACAAGGAAATATTATATTTCTATACTCTCCCCACTCCTCCAGTCCTACATAACCTTTCATATAATTTATATCTTCATCTGTAAAACCTCTTGAATATAAATAGTTCTCTATTTCTTCTGTCCTATGTAATTTAAAATTAACTATAAAAGTATTTATAATGTTGTAATAAGTTAATATTTTTTTCTCATTCTTTTGCTTCTTTCTAACCTTTTTTATTGTACTATATTGTCTATTTACATCAATTTTATTCGGTCTTTCTAAAAATTCTTTACTTAAAAGAAAATTTACTATCTCTCCAGTCTTTTTAAATTTTAAACTTGGCTCTACTACTCTTGCTATATCTATAATATCGCCACTAAAATCACAATTGAAGCACTTACATTTTAAATATCCTCTTTTTTCTTCGGCTAGTGTTCTTTCATTCGTATTTTTACTATAAAAGAAATTTAATTTTTCTGCTCCACAACTGAAGCAAATTTCGTTTTCTATTTCGTGATTAATTCCGAATTTTTCAAGTATTTCTATATCTTTACTATGTAGTAATTCTAATTTTTTATTAAAATTGGTATATCTAACACCTACTAATTTTCTATTATCTTCATCTTGCTTGAAATCATTTTGCTTGTTTTCAATCATTTATATCACTTCCTTTTATAATACAGTCCGTGGAAAAAAAATAAATGTGTTTTCTTGTGTTGCTTTCTACAGTATTTTTTGTTGCTCTACTATAACTTTTGCTTCATCTTTTTTAACTTCTTTTACTGCTTCTGCTTCCTTTTTCTTTGGCTTAACATAATTAAATCTTTCTACCATTCTTCTGTATAAAAATGATTGAGTAGGTAGATGAAATTCGACTTCTAAATCTTCATAAGTTTGATGGTCTCTTTGCTTAGCAATTTGTAAATTTATAAGTCTAAATAAACTTGGATCATCTGCCTTTTTTGTTAAAAAAACAATCGCTCCAGGATCTTGGTCTAACTGGCTTGAGCCTTTTAAAGAAGTTCCATATAGCTTATAACTTTTTTGATTTCTGTTAGCATTTTGTGCTTCTTTTTTAGCTTCTGTAGTCATTTGTGCTACTGCAATAACTACTATACCATTATCTTTGGCTATCTGCTTCAATTTCTTAGATATGTCTGTAATTCTTTCTGTATCATTTGCTCCTTTTCCTACAAGCAACTGAAGATAATCTACTACAATAAAATCTAATTTTCCTCTTAATGCTATTGTATTTTTTACATACATTTCAAGTTCATCTACTGGCATACTACTTGTATCTACTATTTCTAATCTTCTAACTTTTTCTCTAAACTTTTGTATTCTTTTCCATAATCTTTCTTTATCTTCTTCCTTTAGTTCTGTTTCTAAATACTTCATTAAACTTTCTTTTTTTAAAAATTTTTCAGTAGGTATTCCAGTGCTTATGCTTAATGCTCTGTTTGATATAGCTTTTTTTGCCATTTCTAAACTAAAAAATATCCCACTATACCCCGATTTTTCTAACTTTAAAGCCATATCAAGTACAAAAGAAGTTTTTCCCGTTCCAGGTTCGCCTGAAACTAAAACCAATTCTTGTCTAAACAATTTTAATACTAGGTCTAATACAGTATTTGTAGTTAAAATATCTTCATTTTCATCTTCTCCCTCTAATAATTCAAGTGCTTCTTCTCTAAAAAATGATTTTTTAACTACTTTTACTCCAGTTTTTATATCTTCACCTAATGTTAATATATTCTTTTCTATATTTAAAACAACTTCTTCATCTTCTAAAGCCTTTATTGTTTGTTTAATTATGTATGCTTTTTTTAGCTTTTCAATGCTCTTTATAGTATTGTCTAAATTAAATCTACTTGCTA
>FLSF01001017.1_pt1 | contig 13035 bp, 10 predicted proteins | sample 1550431 | NCBI WGS metagenome assembly FLSF01 (sample SAMEA4031754, study PRJEB14383) | metagenome | biome: human; feature: oral; material: saliva | place: Philippines | collected 2014 | reverse complement strand
AATTTCATGATGTTCTCTTATGGGTATTCGGTTGTTTCAGACGGCCTTTGTTAATAGAGGAGCTTGGTGTCTGAACGGATAAAATGTTGCTTATTATAAAGGATATTTCGGTTTTAGGCCGTCTGAAATATGGTTTCAGACGGCCTTGGATTTATTGGGCGAGGGCTTGGTCGATTTCTTGATAGAGTTGGGAGAAATTGGGTTCGCCAACGTAGGTTTTGAGGATGTTACCGTTTTTGTCGATCAGGACGGAAGTCGGGTAAACCTGTGTGCCAAAGGCTTTTGCGGCAGTTTTGTCGACATCGTACATGACGGTGAAAGGAAGGCCGTATTCTTTGACGTATTGATGGACGCTTTCAATGGGGTCGATGGGTTGGGCAATGCCGAGGACTTGGAAGTTTTTGCCTTGATAATCTTGGGCGGTTTTGATGATTTTAGGCATTTCGCTCACGCAGCCGGGGCAGGAGGGAAACCAGAAGTTAATGAGGGTAACTTTGTCTTTCAAATCGGCATTGGTAATGGTTTTGCCTTGCAGGTCGGGCAGGGCGAAATCAGGGGCGGCTTTGTTGCTGGGGATAAGGACGAAGGTAAGAAGCGCGCCAATCGTGGCAACGACAAGGAGTGTGAGTATTTTTTTCATGATTCGAGATTTTGAATGGCGTGTGCTAAGGTTTGGGGAACGCTGATGCTGCGGCCGCTTTCGCTGCTGACGGGCATAAGGGTAACTTCGGCTTCGATGGCGGCTTTGCCGTTGGGCAGGGTCGCGGTTTGGCTGAGGATGATGTGGCGTGTGCCAATGTCTTTCAGACGGCCTGTAAAGGTCAAGACATCGCCTTCAAGCGACGGGCGGCGATAGCGGATGTCAATGCGTGCAACAACGAGCATGATGTCTTTGAGTTCGGACAGAAGGTCATGCTCTTGAAAAAACGTCCAGCGCGCTTCTTCGAGAAATTCGAGATAGCGCGCATTGTTGACGTGGCCGTAGCCGTCGAGGTGGTAGTTGCGGACGGTCAGTTTCATCAGTTGAGATTGATGGGTTGGAACTCTTCGCGTGCGATGGGTTCGTGTTCGAGGTCGGTAATCACGGTGGAGAGTTGGATGTCGAACCATTCGTTGAAAATGTCGGCGTCCAAATCCGGCCATTCGCTTTCGTCTTCGCACCAGTCGGCCAATTCGGCAGCAAAAATGTCTTCAAAACGTGCTTCGATTTCGTCCCATACTTCGTCGGCGGTTTCACACGGGCGAACGAGGTAGGAATTGGCATCGGCTTGGATATCTTCAAGCGTCAGGCCGTCCAAGTGATTGCCGGGCAGGGATTTCAGCCAGTTCCAAAAAGGATCGAGGGGGATAAGCAGGAAGACGCTGCGGTTGACTTCGTACATGGTGTTTTCCTTGGTTTCTGTATAGTTGAATGATATAGCAAAGGTGGTGGACTGGCTATCTTTTGGGGGATAAAGGCCGTCTGAAAAAATACAATATAAGGTATAGCCAGATAGGGTTTGTTTCCTAAATCTGTTGTGTAAACAACACGGTTATTTTCTGTATCTATATGGTATGAGGAGAAAATATCAAGTTTTGAATATAACTTTGATAGTTTCGGAAAGGGTGTAGGTTTGGTTGATTGTATGTGCGATTAGCGAATAGTTTTTATGAGTCAGAGGCTGAAGCAAAATTGAAAGGTGAAGATAAATATTGGGTTAAATGAATATTTATTCAAATAAGATTTATATGTAATAATGACGGAGAGGAAATATCCTATTATAATCCATCCCTTATCTTTTTCGAGAAAACTCTACTATGAAGCCTATTACAACAGGGGTAATCATCTTTATTGGAAGTGCCATCAGCGCAATCCTATTATACTTTTTTGGCCAAAATCTTGGCATTACGTCGACTATTGCAAAAATTGTGGTCTGGGCATGTGTATCAATTGTGATCTCATTGATACTCCTTACTCCTTTGATTACGAGATTTTTTTGGGCTAGGAGCTCCGATAAATACTCCGGTTTGAAACATTTAAATCCTGAAGATTTAAGTGGGGATAATGGAGAGTCTTCAACTCTGATTGGTATAGCGGAACGTTGGGAGCAGCTACGCCATATTTACTTATTGACTAGACAATATAAAAAACATCGTAAGCCTTGGATTTTCGTTGTAACCCAAGAACCAATGCTCTTGGATAGAGTTTTGCCTAATATTCGCCCGCAACTTTGGGTAGAAACGGCTTCTGCGATTTGGATAGATGCTCAGGCAATGGAACCTGCGAATGGTTGGCAGTATCTGAGGGGTGTGGGAAAACGTCCTGCAGAAGGTATTGTTGAGCTTCAAGGAGAGTTTTCAGTTCAGGAAAATACCGCTCAACTGCTTGAGTTAATGAAGAAACTTGGCTGGAAACTTCCAATTAATCAAGTTCATTTTGTAAATGATGCCAATGAAATGCCATCAGCAGTCAGTCATGCTTTGAAATATGGTTCAACGGTATCTTCAGCAGAGTTGATGAAAGAGTTGGATCAATTTGCTAATCGGTTGGCAGCTGTGGGCACACGATTGATTGAAGCAGATTTAGAACAAACACCCATTGCGAAATTGTCCGCCAAACTGCCGTCACAAACTCAGGCTTTGGCTGATTATATTGTTGCAGAAAAGCGGGGACTGGGAAAACTGGATACTGTTGCAGGTATTTCTTTTATTCAATCAAATCAACCTGAACAATCAGGAGATTTGATTTTCCGTGCATTCAATGATTTATCTGTTTTGGGTTCCGGAAAGAAACTGCGTTTTTCTAAAACGGAAAAAATTTATTTGGGCTTAAGCGCAGTTGCCTTGCTTGTCGGTGGTGCATTTGCAGTCAGTGCATATAGCAGTTATCAAGAAATCAGCCGTTTGAAGACCGATTTTGAGAGCGTACAGAAAGTAAAATCTCGTGCTGAGAAAGTAGCTACACTTATTCGATTGCAACAAGATATTACAGATTTGGAGTCTCATCGAAGCTTCTCACAATATGCGGTTAAGTTTTTGGGGTATGAGCATCGACAAGAGCTCTTAGCTGTTGCTTACCGTAAATATAATAATTTGGCAAAAGATGTTATCAGCCGTCCTGCTACTGTATTCTTTGAGAACAAGTTAGATGAATTGGTAATGTTGGAAGGCAGAATTCCTGATGACTTTGAACTTCAGGATAGTGCTTATCAAGATTTGAAAGCATATTTGATGCTGACATCTCATGTTGAGAAAACAAAAGGCACAAAAGATGCGGAATTCTTAGTAACCAAGTTGACACAGATGTTGACAACGCAAAATGTAGCGGAAAAAGATGCGCAAACATTGGCACAGTTTTTTGTGTCGCGTATGTCACAAAAAAATAATTTGGCAGAGCCCGAACAAACTGAATTGGTATCAAGAAGTCGTCAGGTCTTGGTGGATTGGATCAATCGTGACCAAGGCAGTGAGCAATTGTATAAACGCATTATTCAGGGTACGAATGCCAAATTGCAAAACATCACCTTAGACAAATTGCTTAATAAGGATTTGAAAGGTATTTGGAATGTTGGAAAACCTTTGCCGCGTATATATACGGTTGAGGGTTGGGAAAAATATATTAAGCCGGGATTAGAACAGGCAATTAAAGACAGCAAGAGCAATGATTGGGTATTGGGCGGTAATGTGTACCAAGCTTCGGTAACAGAAGCGGCAATCAATAGCCTGAAAGAACGCTACTTTAAGGAATATGCTACCGCTTGGTATAACATGATGAACAGCATTACATGGCAACCGAGAACAACCAGCTTGGATGCAGTTAATCAGCTTCACGTCTATGCGGATCCTCAACGTTCGCCATTGGTGGCATTATTTAATGCAGTGAAAGAAAGCAGTCAGCTGGATAGCAAGAAAGTTGATGTCAATCCTGCTGTTGCAGATGCAGCAAAACGTGTAGCCGCAAGACAACTGTCTACTCGTTCGCGTAAGGTTGCAGATGCGGTATTGAATTCTCAATCTGAAAATATTAATGCTTTGGAAGATAAGGTAAATGATTATCTAGCAGGGCCGTTGGAAGCAGAATTTGAAACACTGTTGCAATTGATTGATGCACAAATTAATCCAAAGAGTGATTTGAGTCTGCAGCGCTACCTTGAACGTGTAACTACTGTGAAGCAGCGGTTGATTCAAATGACGGCATCCTCTGATACTGGAGGTGCGGCAAGAACAGCCGTGCAAGGTGTTTTAAACGGTGGTGATAATGAGTTCCTCGACGGCATACAGTACGCACGTTTGATTGAGGCCGGTGTGGGTGACAGATTGTTGCCGTTTGCACGAAATGTTTTTGTATTGCCGTTTAATTCCGTATGGGATTCAATTGCCGGTGTTGCTCAAAAAGACATCAATAATTTGTGGGCAAGCAATTTTGTCAATCCTATGCAGTCTGAACTGGGTGGCAGATATCCATTTGCTCGATCAGAAATCGAAGTTTCGATTCCGGTATTGGCAAAATATTTGGATGTTAACAAAGGTGCACTTAATCAGTTTGTCACAACCCAATTGGCAGGTGTTTTAACCAAACAGGGTAACCAATGGATTGTTGCGCCCGGAAGTGAACTGAAAGTTAATCCGGGATTGCTGCAACAATTGAATAAATTGAGTGCTATTTCTGAAGACTTCTTTGTTAACGGAGAGGGTGGTTATAGCTTTGAGCTGAAGCCGACATCTACTCAAGGTATTGTTCAGTATGATTTAATTATCGACGGCCAGTCTTTAGATTATTTCAACCAACAAACAGAGTGGAAGACATTCAAATGGCCTGGAGATGTCAGCAATGCCGGTCTTCGCATTTCTTGGGAAACTGAGGCAGAAGGTATGCGTAAGACTCAAGAAATTAGTGGTCGCTTCGGTTTTATCCGTATGCTTGAAAAATCTAGGGTTACACCGATTGACAGTGGCACTTATTTAGTCGAATTCCCATTGGAAAAAGACAAATTGATGAGGTTCTATATGAGAACTAATTCCGGTAAAGGACCTTTGGGATTGTTGGAACTGAAGAATATCCATCTGCCGAATAAGATTTTTGAGGTTAAATAATCATGACATTACCCCAATGGGTAAAGCCGATACTTGGTGATGAGGGTACATCAATCACCGATAACAATATTCATCGCTGGCAAGAGTGGCTGGAACCTGTTTCAGACGGCCACCCTTGTGGCGAGGATGTTGCATATGCCGATGATTTTGAGGCTATTAAAATTGAATTGGCCAAGCTTTCAGGTATTGATTGTCGATTGATTTTGGATGCTTCTGAACGCTTGTTAAAACGTCAATCTAAAGACTTGAGAGTAGCAACTTATTATATTTTTGCCGCTTTGCGAGATAGAGGGTTGGCAGGTTTTTCAGATGGTTTGGAAATTTTATGTGGATTGCTGCAAAAATTTGATCAATCACTATGGCCGAAAAAGCCGGTACAAAAACGCAATGCATTAAATTGGCTGTCTGGGGAAAGAGTGTTGGATACGCTCAAAGGGACTGAATTATCTAATTCGGTAGACCTTAAGCGGACATTATCGGCGTTAATGTCGTTGCAACATCATCTTGAGGGATGGGAAGAATCAGTACGCCCCAGTCTGTTTCCGTTATTGCAATATTTTGAAGAGTCATCTGTTCGTTTTTCATCACCTCAGACAAGTACAAGTCAAAGTCAGGAAGTTAGTACGCCTATTGACCAGGAAGTTGTACCACAGATTCGTCAAGAGGGTCAGAGGCCGTCTGAAAGTTTAGCTGTCACTCAAGTTAACTCTTCTAAAGCCTTACTCGATCAAGTTAGGATTAATGCCGCCTATTTAAGAGAGCAGGATGATGGATATTGGCCTGCATATAAGATGATTCGCGCTGTACGTTGGGGTGGGCTAAATGGTATCCCGCCTCATCAAAATGGTCAGACTCGTTTGAAAGCTCCAAGAACAGATTTATTGGCAACTTTAAATCGTTTGGTTAATGAGCAGCAATGGCGGGATTTGCTTGATAGAGTAGAAGCGGCTTTTTTAGAAGGCGCTAATCAGTATTGGCTCGATTTGCAATATTATGCGTGGCAAGGACAGCAGGCGTTGGGTGGTTTATATCTTTCTCAGGTTGACTCATCATTATTTGAACTGAAATCTTTACTGATCAGATGTGATGGCTTGACCGGATTAAGTTTTGATAACGGATTTCCGTTTGTTTCAGCCGATACGCTTACGTGGTTGGAGCAAAAGGTTATGCCATCCACGCGCAAGCAGACTAGTAGCCGAACAGTTCAAAAAGCAGTAATAGAATCATCATCTCAGGTAGAAAACCAAGAAAGTCAATGGCAACAGGCTTTGTTAAAAACACAAGAACAAGGCTTGGATGCTGCTTTTGCTTGGCTGGAAACATTACCAGAGTTGCAGTCAGGTGCTGGGCAGGTTAAAAAGTGGTTGATGATGGCCCGTTTGGCTGCAAACAATCAAAAAGCAGATTGGGCATTGAAACTGTTGGAACAGGCTTCACGGCAGATGCAGGTTTTGACAGTAAAAGAGTGGGATAAACATTTTGCATTTGATGTATATGCTTTGTGGTATCAATTGTTAAATGAAAATTTTGATAAGAAAGATACGGAAGCTACTGGGCAACTTGAATTTTTACGAACTGAATTAATGCAGACTGATATTGTTCGTGCATTAGAATTAATCGATTAAACATATATTATGTCAGATCCTACATTACGTTATTATGAAGAAGAGATGCGGTATCTCAAGGAGGCAGGGTTAGAGTTTTCAAAAGCTCACCCTGATCGTGCCGCAATGCTGAATTTAGACAGAGTAGGTACACGCGATCCTTATGTGGAGCGATTGTTTGAAGGCTTTGCTTTCTTAACAGGAAGAATCAGACAAAAACTTGATGATGACTTTCCAGAATTGACTGAGGGTTTGGTCAATATGCTGTGGCCTCATTATCTGAGGATGATTCCTTCTTTGACTGTTTTAGAGTTAATTCCAGATGATAAAAAGTTGCAGGGTGGGCAGCTTGTTAAAAAAGGACTATCCGTACAATCTGAGCCCATTAATATTAATGACAGGTTGACGAGATGCCTGTACCGAACTACAGGTGATGTTAAACTCCAGCCCTTGAGTATTTTGCATACGTTATTGGATTATGATGCAAATGGTCAAAGTGTCATCAAATTGACTTTTGGTATTCACAGGCAGACGCAGAAAGACAATTTGGATTTTTCTAAAATCAGAATTTATATTTCTGCTGATGAACCAGTTGCTTTTGCATTACGTCATGCCTTGTTAAATCAAGCTGCTCAAATTAGTATCCATCATGCCGAACTACCATCTGGAGGTAATATACGGTTTAAGGCCGTCGGATTTGCCGAAGATGAGAGATTGTGGGAAAAAGTAAATAACAGTTTCAGTGGATATCAATTACTATTGGAATACTTTTGTTTCAAACAGAAGTTTTTCTTTATTGATTTGATTGGTATTGATGCCGAAGAATGGTCGGAACGCATTAATGAGTTTAGTATTAATGTAGTTCTGTCCAAACAATATCCTTCAGAGCTTAGATTTCCTCCAGATTGCCTGAAATTAAACTGTGTTCCTGCCATCAACCTCTTTGACATGGAGGCTGAGCCTATTCGGGTGGATCACAAGGCATTTGAATATCCTGTTAAGCCTTTGTTGCATGAGGGTATGGCAGTCGAGGTGTATTCAGTAAATGAAGTGGAAGCTGTAAATCATGAGACAGGCAAGCGCTACTCATATATTCCTTTCTCGTCATTCCAACATCGTGGTGGATTGATGAAATATGATGCTCCTGAACGGTATTACCATACGAAGGTAAAACGAGGAGTATCTGGAAAGCATGAAACATTTATTATGCTTGGAGGATTGTTGTGGGATAGAAAAGATATTCTGCCTACTGAAACACTTTCTCTAAAAGTAGTAGGGACCAATGGTGCTTTGCCACGTAAGAGTTTGAGGGAAACCCAGATTCAAGACGCGGATATAGCCGAGCCCAATATTAAAATGGTAAGAAACCTTACGACTCCGACGTTGTCATGCTATCCTCCAACAGAAGACAGATTTCAATGGCGTATCTTGTCCCATTTGTCACCAAATTATCTATCATTACTAAACGTTGATAGTTTGAAAGGTGCATTGTCGATTTACGATTGGACCGAAGATGAATTGAATAAGCGCAGATTGAACGGGATTGTTGACGTTAAGCATGAAACGGTACAAAGAATCGAGCGTGGTGCAGTTCATCGTGGAGTTCATATTACAGTAACATTTGATTCAACTGCATTTAATGGGGAAGCAGAAATTTATTTGTTCGGAGAATTATTGAACGAATTTTTTGCAATGTATGCTGATTTGAACCTATTTACCCGGTTCAGCATAGTTTCTCTGCCATCCGGGAAAACATATACATGGAAAGACAGCAAAACAACTATCACACGGTTTTAGAAACGGCACACAAAAGCGCCAAAGAAAATAACGACAGGCAAACGCTTCCCTTATGGGAGATTCCCAGAAATAAATCTCATCGCGAAGGTATAGCATCTGAAATTTTTCAAGAGAAATTGGGAGAGTTTATTGTACGCAATGCAGCAACAATGAATTTTTTCCAATTTTGTCGGGTTTTGGAAACGCTTGCCGATAGTGCTGAAGAAAAAGCTGTAGAGTCAATGGTAAGATTCAGAAGGGTGAAGTCTCTATCTTTCCCTTCTGGGGAAATTGCATCGGTTGAATATGATGCGGAAGCCGAGTTACCAACTGTAAGAACAACATTTTTAGGTTTGTATGGCGTAGATGCTGTCTTGCCGGATTATTTCCTGAACGATATTGCGACGCATAAAGACGGTAGTGAAAGCTTAGCCGCATTTTTGGATATTTTTAACCATAGAATTACAACCCTGTTTTTTCAGGCATGGAAAAAATACCGCTATCCGTTTTTGTTTCAAAATGAAGGGCAGGATGATTTATCTCGCTCTCTTCTGCACCTTATTGGGCAGGGGATGGTAAACGGCAAATTTATACATCCTTTGCTAGATAGCAGAATCTTGGGATTGTTCAGTGTTTTTTATCAGCGCACCCGAACAAAAGAAGGTATTATCAGTATAGTTAGATATTTGTTACCTTTTGCAGATGTAACAGTAAAAGAATTTCAGCCTCAGTGGGTAATATTGGAAAAAAATCGTGAGTTGGGGAAAGCCGGTTTGAGATTGGATGGAGGAAGTGCATCTTTAGGCAGTAGAATAAAAGATCATAGTCATCTGATACGTATTGAGATTACACCAGATACATTTGAGAATGCACAACTTCTATTACCAAAACAAACATTACACCAAAAATTACTTGAATTATTGAAGCTCTATTTGGGTTGCCGTTTTGATGCAAGCATTTACCTAAACATCAAGAAGCAATGGATACCTCAAAGCCGTTTAGCAAAAAAACAAATATTGGGGATTAATACCGGTTTAGGTACGATGCATCAAGACAAGCAAATAAAGATAGCGAACTATACATATTCAAACTAATTTAAGAAAACGGAAAATCATGAATAAGAAAACTAGAATTCAGTCAGTCTGTGCATTAGCCTTGTTGTGCGCGGTATTATCAGGTTGCGGGGTTTTGCAAGGCGTGAAAGATGGTACGACCAATGTAACTAAAAGTATCTTTTATACTAAGTTAAAGATATTAAAGATTGACTTGGTTGCTCGTAATGGTTTGAATCAAAATGAACGGGGTCAATCGTTATCGACAGTCGTTCGTATTTATCAGCTTAGAGATAAGCAGAATTATGAAGTTGCATCTTATCGTGACTTGCTTAATCAAGATAAAACCATTTTAGGCAATGATTTGGTAGAAGGGTATAAGCAATATACCATTCGACCTGGTGAAACTATCAGCTTGGATGAAACCTTGGATAAAGAGACCAAGTATGTTGGTATCGTGGCTTTTTATAATCGGGTAGGAGAGGATCAACCGTGGAAAATGCTTCTATCCAAAAAACAGCTGAAAAATAAAAAGCCTTTAGTTGTTGAGTTGGTAGATAATAAAGTTGTCATTCAAGAGACCGAAAAGAAAGTCAAATAATGGATGCAGCCCTCTATGAGAAATTAACGGGGTTTTATTCTGATGGCTTGCCACTAGATGGGCTTCCAGATGGTTTTCAGTTAGTTAGGAGTGTTTTAGATAATATCCAACGCATTCTCAATAGTCGGAGTGGTTCCTTGAAGCATTTGCCTGATTATGGAATCCCTGACCTTAGTATGGTTTATAAGAATTTACCGTCTAGTGCACATGATTTACGGTATTTCATGAGGAAGACCTTATTGAAATATGAACCTAGATTGAGAAATTTAGACATTCGACTGACTGAGTCTAAAGACAATATTATGGTTTTATGCTATCAGCTTGAATGTGAAATTGAAAATGCTGGTGCTGTAGTCATAGACACTTATTTTATGCCTGAAGGAACGGTTTCTGTTAAACGCAGCCGAGCGTAACTTTTTAGGTATCAACAGATTACTTTAAAATTAAGAACTAAATATATGGTTAAACACTTTTTTCTTACTTGCAGTGTATTGCTTTCAGCAACTGCCCAGACGGCCTTGGCTAAAGAGTATGATTTAGAAGGTACATTAGTTACTCAAAATAATTATGTACGAATTCAGAGTTGTAATCTGAAAAATACTTATGCTTTATTACCCGGTAGTGGAAATGGCTATGAAGCGACAGCAGAGATTGTCAGCTCCAGAAAAAATATGCCTGAAAGCACGCCAATCTATGTTGCTTTAAAAGGAAAATTAGAAAGTCCCAATTTTTTAGTTTCTGGAATTGAACTCATCAAAATAGGGGAAAACTGCCATACAGCCAAAACTAAATCCTCATCTCCTGAAAAAGCTGTTCAGAAATATCCAGGTGAAAACCAGCAGCCAGATTTAGAAGACAAAAATTCTAAGGCTGAGCCATACAATCCTGTATTGAAGCCGGTGGAAGCAGAACCAGTGGTAACAGAACCAGAAAATCTGAAACAAACAGCAGAAGAACCAGGAACAACGATATCAGTTGAGCCGGCCCATCATTCAAAAACTACACAAGCTACTCAACCTGAAGACAGTAAAAAGTCTAAAGATGATCAATATTCTTCTGATAATCTTCTTGATAAGCAGGTTAAAACAGAAGATGCTAAACAGGCAGATATTGAGAATTTGGAGAGAGACAATGCTACTCCAGTTGATCCTGCAACGTTAAATACATCTAAGCCAAATGTTCAATCTGTAGAGGCTCCTGAAAAGGTAGAGCAACCTGCAGTAGATGAATCTAAGGCTGTGGAAAAATCCGTGGTTGAAGAAACTAAGTCCGTAGAGCAGTCGGCTATAGTAGAAACATCTGAGGCAGTAGAACAACCAATAGCCAGTGAATCTAAAGCTGCAGAACAGCCAGTGATTGTAGAAACTAAGACTGTAGAACAGCCGTCTGAAGCAGATATGCAACCTATAGTGGATGAGTTTAAAGTTGAGCAGCCAGTGGATGCAGCAACGGCTAAGACTGTGGAACAGTCTTCTGCAGTAGAAGCATCTGCGGTAGTGCAACCACCGGTAGTAGATGAGCCTAAAGTTGTAGAACAACCCGAGGAAGTCAAAGCATTTGAACCGACTGGAGCTTCTGAAACGGTACACAATCCTATAATAGAAGAGACTTCTATAGAGGCTGATCATAAGGTAGAAGAGAAACCGTCTGTACCAGAGGTTGTTACTCCAGCATCATCCTCTGTGGAAGATCGTGTAACGATATTTGAAACTCAGCCTAAAGCCGATAATCAAGAATCTACACAATTAGAGGGTATTCCGTCTGTAGGGACGCAAGCCGACCAGTTAACAGAAGCAACTCATTCTGCACATGAAACTTTATCGGGAATCGAAGCAGCAGCACCAATAACTGATTCATTATCGAATGAAGTTTCTGCACAGCCAGTTTATGTGAATCACATTATTGTGCATGAAGATGATGTGGCTGAGTAAAAGGTAACCAATATAGTCGAGTTAGTTTTCAGTTATGAGAAAAGGCCGTCTGAAGAATCTTAGTTTTAAGTTAAATGGATTTTGATTCTTCAGGTAATTGTAAAAGGTCTTAAGAAATTCGTTCTCGTGAATAAAAAAGCTTACTTAAATCATTAAGTAAGCTTTTTTGTATTTAATGGATAGTAAGTATGTGAATTATTTGTAGCTTTTGTAAAACTTCAAAATCTAGCTTTTCAAAACGCTACAAAGGCATAGCTTTTATACCCAGAAAATCAGGAATTTTCTGATGGTGTTTGATGCAGGGTTTGGGGATTGGCTGTATCGGGGATTTCTGCCGGAGCGGATTGGGGTGTTGCTACCGGTTCGGAAGTGGTGTTGCTGTCCACCAAGTCATCGATGTCGATATTGTTGTCTTCGCTTTGAGGGAGCGTGCCGCCGGTTTGTTGGGTGCGGATTTTCATGTAAAGGTCGCGTGTGTAGCTGTATTTGTCGATGGCTGCTCCTTCGAGGCTGTCGGTCAGGTCGAGCAGTTCTTCACGGGTGTTGATGGCTTGCAGGCCGATTGTGCCCCAGCGTCCTGCTCTGGTGTGGAAGACGGCGTTTTTAACTGGGTAGACGGTGGTAACGGCGTTGCCAATGGTATCGCGTACGGTAGATGGGCCGAACAGGGGGACAACGAAGTAGTTGCTGTTTTTCCAGCCCCATGAGGCGAAGGTGTCGCCGAGGGTGTTTTTATTGCTGGGTACGCCGCCTGCACCGGCTACGTCGATTAAACCGCCAAGGCCGAAGGTGGTGTTGATGCCGACGCGGACGAGGTCTTCGCTGGCGCGTTTGACGTCAAGGCGCAGAACATTGCTGCCGAAGCTGACGACATCGCGCAGGTTGTTGAAGAAGTTGATCACGCCGGTACGCACTGGTTTGGGCGTTACTTTGCGATAACCGCGTGCGACAGGGGAAAGGACGTATTTGTCTGCTTTGTCGTTGAACTTGGAAACGGT